>Ga0209777_10002396_pt1 | contig 24752 bp, 23 predicted proteins | sample FrelakmetHBP12HB_FD_187147 | JGI IMG/M metagenome (GOLD analysis project Ga0209777, IMG submission 187147) | Freshwater lake sediment microbial communities from the University of Notre Dame, USA, for methane emissions studies -HBP12 HB (SPAdes)... | ecosystem: Environmental > Aquatic >... | reverse complement strand
CCAGTGAGCCAGGCATCGGCCTTGTGCACAACATTGGCGGCGTCGGACTTTATGGAAACGTTACAATATTTGGGAGGTGAGGTATGGGTTTCGAGAAATTCGGAAGGAAAAGCTTTATGGCAGCGACAAAGACGGCAAAGTTTGTTGATTTCCTGAAAGAAGGAAAGGTTGAAGGGACCGTATGTAAAGATTGTGGTGCAAAGTTCTTCCCTCCAAGGGCTGATTGCACGAAATGTTTCTCAAAAAACATGGACTGGTTTGAGATGCCCAAGAAAGGCAGACTTGAGACATTTACAACCGCCTATTATGCACCGTTTGGCTTCGAGACAGACCCTCCCTATACAATGGGTGTCGTGGACTTTGGCAATGGCCTGAAGCTGTTCGCCCGGATAGCAAAGGACCTAAAGCCTGAAGATATAAAGGTGGGCATGGACGTGACAATCAGGACACTCAAGTACGATGATGATCAGCTTTCCTTTGAGATTACAAAAGCCTGACCAATAGAATCTGCTATGGGAGGCAAGGGCAATCAATGTCCCCTCAATTTAACCGTTTTGATGGATTCAGCATTTTTGATGATAAAGGAGAGGTGAAGCGTTTAGTCGAAAGTTTAATTCAAAATAAAGACCCGGATGTCAACATCGAACGTTTGAGAAAATTGGATTTCTCTTACGTCTTCACCCTCTCTAAAAAAGGTAAGATCAAAGAAGTAGAACTGGTGCGATCTGAGATTGAAGCCAGTTGGGAGTGGAGGAAAGGGAACGTTGATGAAACCCTCCAAAAAAAGATCGAAGACACCATCTCCGAATTTTAGCCCCCTCCCTTTTTGGCAGACCGAATTATCGATACATCTCCTTGGCAGCCAGATTTTCAGGTTTGATCTCTGCCGTTGAAAGATCAACGATCCATGTTCTGATCAATGGGGGGCCCACCCCTTCCCCTGCATATTGCGTGACCCGATATTTATTGCTTCCAATTTCCTTTGCCTCATATCTCCATTTCAGATTTGGGAAAGATCTCGCCTTTTGATCCATCATCCTCTTTTCAACAGACCTCTTTTCACCGGTCACTGGGTCGGCCAGAGTGAGATGGTTCTTCACCAGTTCCACGGCCTGAGAAGCGAGGGCCTTAGACTGACTTAAATTTTTCTTCTTGGTGCCTGTCCTCTTTGGAATGGAAATGAGACTTCCCTCCTTGATTTTTATCTCTAAATAGTTCCCATCCGCACTTAAATAACCCCTTTCTCCCGAATCAAATTTTACCTGATAGAAATTCATCGTCCCCAATTGATTCTGAACCACCTCCACGATTACGAAACCTTCCTTCTCTCTCTTTACTCTCAATTTTTTTTCTAAATCATCCGGGGATTCGTAGAACTCTGTGGGATTGATTGTCTTAACAGTCAATAACCGTCTGCCAATATTCCGTTTCAATTTGGCGAGCTTCTCTTTTTCATATTCCTCAATGGCTGGAGGAGGACCTTCTCTTAAATCTTCCTTGGGAGGAGACTGCTCTTCGTTTTTAACCAACAGGGTTAGAGGATTTTTAGAAAAAAAAGGATCCGCCAAAGGGTATGCTGGAGTGGCAGATAGATACGGTAAAAAGATTAAAACCATCAAAATAGATAGATGAGCGTTCATGGTGAATTTCTTTTAAAACCGTAAAGCTATCGAGAGTTAAGACCCCTTTGAAATTTCATAATAAATCGAAACTTAATGAAAAAATATATTTTTTTTCGCTAAGTTACATTTTTTACTGTGACAAAATTGCGACAGAATTGAATCAAGAGACTGAAATACATAGAATAGTATGAAGTCATTCTATTTATTTTTCCCAAAGGCTATATCCTAAAACATCTAAATATCTCAATTGGTTTCATCCTTTCCCAAGAAAGGTAAATTCTTATCTTTCCGGTAAACAAGGGCCTGGCAGACGGCTATTATTTGATCTCCCTTCTCGTCATTTTGGTGAACTTCAATATGATAGGTTGCAGTGTGCCGGCTCCGACTCTCTTCTTTGGCTTCAGCAATAAGGATTGAATCAATTTGGGGAGGTTTAATAAAGGTGACATTCATGTTTAAACCCATAACCATTGTGCCGTGTGAGCTCGCAGCAGCACCAAAAACTTCATCTATGAGGGCAAAAATTGCCCCTCCGTGTATTAACCCATTAAAATTACACATTTCTTCTGAATATCTCGCTTCCGCTTTTGCATAGCCAGGAGCAATATCCAGTATGGTCATGCCCATGTGCTTGGCGAAATGTGATTTTTTTATCTGTCTTTTTAGTAATTCACACACATTTTCTTTCAAGAGTTATTCCCCAAAATTATTAGGAAGTAACCGGGTCAGTTTCTCTCAACTAAAAAGAAACAAACCCTGGGATCTAAGAATTGATGACCTTTAGGATACCGGAATTCCAGCTATAATGAGATGAACCCTATAAATGGAAGTTCTGGCTGTGATATAAAGGGTCTTCCAGTCTCTATCTCCCCAACATAAGTTTGCAGGAAGTTCCGGAACTGTGATAATCCCAAGCCTTCTCCCTTCCGGATTGAGCACCCAGATCCCCCCCTTGCCCGTGACATAGACATTCCCTTCTAAGTCTACCTTCATTCCATCCGGCGCCAGCGGTTCTCCGGATATTTCTGCAAAAATGCGACCGTTTGTGGTTTTCCCATTATCGTTTACATTAAATACGCGAATGTGATTCATCTCAGTATCCGCAACGTAGAGCAAGGATTCATCGGGAGAAAACGCTAACCCATTAGGCACAGAATCATCAATTAAAAGGCTAAGATTATCTCCATTTGGCGACACTCGGTAGACCCCGTAAAAAGTGAGTTCCTGTTCTTCAAAAGTGCCAAATGTTGGATTCAAACCGTAAGGAGGATCTGTGAAATAGACACTGCCATCCGCCTTCACGACCACATCGTTAGGGCTGTTAAGCTTTTTACCTTTATAATGCGAAGCAATGGTGACGATAGTTCCATCCTCCTCCGTCCGGGACACCTTACGATTTGCATGTTCACAGGCGATAAGCCTCCCTCTTCTGTCAAACGTCAAACCATTCGATTTACCACTGGGAAAACGAAAATCTGAAATACCATCTTTCGGCGTCCACTTTTTTATTCGGTTTGCAGGAATGTCGCTAAACAATAAATATCCGCCTTTCACATTCCAGACAGGCCCTTCTGTAAATTGGAATCCTGTTCCAAGCCTTTCGACTTTGACTCCTTCCGGTACAATACGTCTAAATTCAGAATTCATTTTCCCTTTCCAATCCAAATCCCTCCGGCACAGAGGAGGTGTTTGACTGTCACTCTAACTGGAAATTGTCAATTGGAATTTAGCAAACTAATCTCATTGCCCAAAGGGAAATGCGTTTTGGCTACCAACCAATGCGAGATAATTCATTTGCGCTGAGCTATTATTCTTACCGCTAAAAAGAGGTGATTCGAAAGGGAGATTCTATGCCTTTTTCAATCACCGCATAGGAAGTTCCACAACGGCCTTCCCCGGTACACAATTGATGTTATTCTGATTCTTCATCCAGAGATCTAACTCTGCATAACCTTTTCCCCCTTTAATATACTTACTAATAATCTTGCCACCGCAGGTGAGAATATCCCCGGGGACCATGAAGCTGCGAAACTGGATAGATAGTTTGTGAACTTTACCTTTTTCCCCTACCCAGTCATCTAAGAATTGTGCATAGTAATCCCCTGCCATATTACCCGGTGCGACTACATTGGGAAGCCCTCGGCGTTGAGTGGCAAAAGGGTGGTCAAAGTGAATTCTGTCCATAAGCCAGACCGTGGATAGATACATTAATATGTTAACGGTCGTTACTTGTTTTTCTAATGGCGGGATTTCCTGCCCCTCGGCAACATCCCCAAAAAAATTCTGTTTATTCATTCTTTGACTCCTTTCGCGGCGTAGCAATCATTGTAACTCTGTGTTTGGCTAACAAATCTCCATTTTGATTGGTGTAGGTAAACTCCGAAGTAACCAAAATGAGCTTCCCACTCTTTCCATCTTTCTCATTCATGTTGAGTATTTTACCCTTAACGGTAACCCGATCATTTACATAAACAGGCTTGAAGAACTCAATTTCTTCACCACCACGGACCCAGCCCAAAGCCCAAACATTAGGGATTTCAGGAACCCCGACAAAAGTCGCGAGACCATCTTCACCCAATTCCTTAGCGCTTTTCTCAAAACCAGGAACGCCAACTGCCCAACTTACATAGAAAAGGGGAGCTGCCAAACCGCCGTATTTCCCTCTCCTCGCGGCATTTTCATCAAAATAAATTGGATTGGGATCATCGATGGCCAGGGCATAACGCCGAATATCGCGAGCCAATACGGGTTCCCCGGTATGCGGTGCCGTCTCTTTTCCAATATAGTTTTTCCAACCGAGTTTGTCTAACAATGATTCTTCCATAAATCCTCCCTCGCATTTCAGAATTTACTTTAGCCTTACTTCGGCAAGACATATCTTTGGCCTTCACGATCTGAGGTTTAAACAGCGACCCCTAGCTTTTTCGTTTTGTAAGAATAAGTTATCCACATTCCCAAGGGTGGTCTTTGAGAATAATTTGTTTGATACAACTATTTTAGCTATGATTTTTTTTGTTTCAACCTGTTTTTTAAACTGCTCGCTATATTCTCCGCCAATTGATCTTTGCTCCAATTAGACGCAAGGCCTTTGACCAGAACCTCCAGACCTAATTGGACCTCATCATTGGGGCCAGGCAGTGCTATAATGAGAGTCTGAGAAATTTTTCCTACGGCTATCCGGACACTATCCTTGTGTTGGTGTCTCCCAACTCCCAGTTGATACTTTAGGATATGAGGAGTGGCAGCCTCAGGGTCTACCATGAGCACCGCCTCAATGGTCCGATCTTTATCTTCAGCCCCTACCCCGCCTGTAATGATGACCAAACCGTACCCGTCATCAACAGTTTGTCTCAAATGAGCTGCAATCAGCACGTCATCATCTTTAAGGGTGGGGCCTAACTTCACAGAGTAACCTTCGGAATTTAACCGGCGGCTAATAGCAGGGGCATTGGTATCCATGACCTGCCCGTTGGCGACTTCGGATCCGGTGGAGAAGACGATTGCTGTTCTTGATAATCTCTGCTTGATTTCTTTAGCCATTTTCTCCGAACGCTTTAATGCTTTCCTTGCTTCGCCAGGTTCTGAAGCAATCCAGCTCAACATTCCCTCCGAAACGATGGATGTCTTTTCAGTAATCTTTACCCCAGGAAGCTTCGATAGCCTCTGTAGCATTTCATCCTTTTTCCCTACAAGATGATGAGCATCCAAACCCTTTTTTAGAATATCAATGACCAGGTGGTCACGTTGAACATCCGTAACAAGCAGATCCTTACGCTCTATCTTAAGTGTATCTCCTACGACACTTGCAATCTCACCTAGGTCAGCATTCTTTAAAGATATCCCCTTGATCCTTAATTCAGTTTTTCTAAGCAGATCAAATTCCGTCACTTGGGAAGCTCTCCCTTTCAACCCTTCAAGTCAATTATTTCTAATCTCATATCCAATAGGGGAGCATCAACAATTTGCCGCCCTATATCTAAGATATCGATGTCCAGAGTCTTCAGCTCACCGATGGCCTCCAGATTCACCCCGCCCCCAAAGGCTATCTTCACCTTGTTTCTTAAGCCCAGCCGTCGCAGTCTTTCAACGATTTGCCTAACGTCATCCGGTTTACCAGAATCAATAAAGACAATATGAGCACCTGACTCGGCAGCCTCACAAGCTTCTGAGACAATGTCCTGATATCTCCCTCTCACCTGGACTACCTTTGAAACATTACTTAAGTATGCAACCGTCTCGAGGCTTTTCTTTATCCCCCCCAGCAGCTCGACATAATTCTTATCCAGGTAGGCAAAGGGGTGAGGTTCGATCCGGGATAATGCTCCCCCAGTGATGACAGCCTCGCGGATCATATCTTTTAACGCTGGAGGCATTTTCTTCCAGGCGCCACAAACAACTTTTGGTCTCCCCCCGGTTGCTTTAACAAACTTGTGGGCACGGGTGGCAATGCCTGATGGTTTCGCCATCAGGCCGATTAATATCTCCTCCGCCATCACGATCTGTCTGGGGGTTCCAGAAAATCTGATGACCTCATCCCCTTTTCTGACCTCGTTGCCTTCGGGGACGATTCTCAACACAGACAATCCTAACTTAGATGCTTCCTCCTTCACCGAAGCTATTCCCGATACTATCCCCTCTTCATCCACTGAGATGGCCGCAGTAACTCTTTTCCATTCAACCTTACTGAGTATCTCATCCCTGACATCTAATGTTTCATCCATCGCTCTTGTCGCAAGGTCATTTAAATGCCTTTGACGCTAAGCCTCTGCTGGGTCGAACCCCCTTTGTCGCAGCCATTTCGGCATCAGCTCTTCATCGACTCTCCGGCTGACTTCGGGAGCCTTCTTCATCAGTAATTCGGCCAACGAGGGACTGAGGGTAATTGCCCCGAAGCAGCCATCGAAGACATAGACATTATCCGTCTTGGCGATTCTACGGGCGAACTCCATGGCCGTTTCCAGATTTTCGGCCGTCACGACGTATTTCATAAAATCATGATTCATCGGATCGGCCGCCAACATCTCGGCCAAATCCCGGCCCACAATGATCGTCGGAATATGAGTGGGCAGTTCCAGCTGGGGCACTCCCAACCAGGCATGGTTGATAACCAGGGCCTTGATGGCCGGGTTGACGGACTTCGCCTTGGGAGCCCCCGGCGGTCGTTGATAGAGTCCAAATCCAAGGCTCACCGGAATCTCATCCAAATCGAAAAGATCCAATTCGGCCTCAGTCAGATTGCCGAAGGTCATCCCTCCGCCGATCATATACCGTGGTTCACCGGTCGCATCCAAAACGGCGATACATTCCTTGATCTCTTCGCATAATACTCGCAGCTTGCCGTAGGACTTAAAAGCCAGCATCATCAGCCTTTGGTCCACTGCAACCATATCATTGTCGGCATCCACCCCGGTTATCCCTTCCGGTGAAGTCAGCAGGAAGCAACCAAAGGTAAACTTCTTTTGAACGAAGGGGGAATTGAAAATTACCTTGGAGATAAAATTGCTGCTTCTCGGGCCGAAGTTGATATGAGCCACTCCCCGGGTTTCCATTCGGGCATAAGACATGGCAAAGGGCTTAGTCGCTCGGTTGATCATCCGGTGCATGTCCAGTTCCCTTAATTCGCCGTGATGGGCATGAATAATCCAATCCGCATCGTAAATTTTCGCCACCCCGTAAAGCGTTCCGATTTCCGTTTCAATCGGTACCCCCTTGTCAATAGCTCTGACCGGCCGGGCCTGACCCTTAAAATACTCATCCAGTTTGTAGTGCTTAATTATTTCCAGCGGCTCCCTGATTCTAAATCCGGTAGCCACCCGCAAGCGAATGTTCTTGCAACCTGTTTTTTCTTCGACGACATCCTTGATGGTCTTGAGCATTTCGGTATAACCTTCACCGCTCATGATCTGGAAGCCATATTGGGAAGACAGGAGATTGACCATATCTTTCGGCTTGATCATATCCATTTTGACTTTTTTTAAGGCCTCTTTCGTGGCTTCCCGGATCACCGACAAATCCCCGCCTTCCAAAAATATTTCTCCGGGAACATCCGGGAAGAGCTCTCTGATGTCCAAAGCCTCAATACCTGGAAGCTCACCTGCCCTCATCTTGGGTTCCGGACCATAAACCGATTCTCTAATATATGATGGCTTAGCCTTTTTCAACATGACGTACCTCCGCTCAACTCAAATAAACCATAAACTTTAGAATTTTCTAAACACGTCCAGGTCTTCCTTAAGAAAATGCCTGGGATATTTTTTAATGACTTCCTCAGGGACATCCCAACAGGTTTGGGATGAATCATACCACCGGTGTCCTTTAGCCGGCGGCTTGATCTCAACCCCATGAGCCTTCAGTAAGCGAAGACTGGTTTGAAAACAATATACGGTGCATCCCGAACGTGCTCCGGTCATGAGGGCTATTTCTTCCGGCGTCTTGGCCCCCTTCAGAACAGCCGCGGCCCCTTCTCTTACTCTGATTCCCCCGCATATACAGAACCACTGATGCGGATGGAGGTGGGCTTTAAGGCATAACTCCCGCAACTGGTTTTGATCGACCTCTGTCGGATCGACTCCCAATCTTAGTGGCACGGAACGCAGAACATGCTTGATCGCATTCTCCGGGCATATGTCTTTGCAATTGGGGCAAGCCAAACATTTTTCGCTGGACACTTCAGCCTTTTTGCCGCAAGAAAGGCAGCGGCTTGCTTCTTCGATGGCTTCTGTCTGCGAAATCGTGGCTTCCACTTCCTTAAAGTTATGTTCCCGTTCAGGTAAGGGCATATGAGGCTCATGGACCCGTGGTCTCTTAGGAACATCTTCAAAAATCACAGGATCCACTTCAGCCAATTTCCCCTTGCTTATTTTAACCGATTGGACGGCCCCACGGGTCAGATATTGGGTCAGATATTGATGAATGGAATTGCCTGCAGTACGCCCATCAGCAATGGCCTGAATAACCGTTTGAGAGCCTCGCCAGAGATCCCCTCCCACAAAAAGATAGGGGATAGAAGTCTGCAGGGTTTGGGGATTTGCATCCGGTGTCCCCCACTTGGAAAGGACTAATTCTTTTAATTCTGGATCCTTCTCAAGAAAACTGAGGTCTGAAAACCGTCCGATGGATATAACAGCCATATCGGCCTCGATGATAGTCTCTGAACCCGGGATAGGCACAGGTCTGGCGCGGCCCCCTGCATCTGGTTCTTTTAGTTCGTTGCGAATGTATTCGAGTGCTTTAAAGCGCCCATTTTCAGAAATGATCCTGGTTGGAGAAATCAAAAGTTCAAGCTTAACCCCTTCTGCTTCAGCAGCAGCCACTTCCTCTGGATGGGCGGTCATCTCTTTTCTGGACCGACGGTAAAGCATGGTTACCTTTTCAGCCCCGAGACGGAGACAAGTCCTAGCCGCGTCCATACCTGTATCCCCATTTCCAATAATCAATATCCGTTTCCCAATTTCAGGCGGCTTCCCCATGAAGGTTTGGATCAATAAATCCAGGGCATGAACAACCCCTGGCAGGTCTTCACCCTCAAGACCTAAACGGGTGGATTTCCACGTACCGGTGGCTAAAAAAACAGCCTCATATCCCTGATTTCGGAGACTGGACATGGTGATGTCTTGACCAAAAAATTGATTCGTCCGGACCTCAACTCCCAGGTCGAGGATACCCTTGATTTCCTGGTCCACGATCTTTTTGGGAAGACGATATTCCGGGATGGCATAGCAGAGCATCCCTCCCAATTGGGGTTTAGCATCAAATATAGTAACTCCATGGCCTCGCAGCCGGAGATAATAGGCAGCAGAAAGACCTCCTGGTCCCCCTCCAATTATAGCAACTCTATGGCCACTTTCTGGTGCTATTTGGGGCTTAAATGGAACCCCGTTAAGCTGGTCATAGTCGGCTACAAATCGTTTTAGGGGATTAATGGCGATTGGTTGATCGACCCCGTTTCGACGGCAGGCATCTTCACAAAAATGGGGACAGACGCGGCCGACACATAAAGGAAGAGGGTTTTTCTCTTTAATCAGCTTGAGAGCTTCAATAAATTCCCTCCGGTCAATATGGGCGACATACCCCTGGATATCAATTCCGGCCGGGCAAGCCAGGTGGCAGGGGGTAAGACAATCTTCATCATGATTTTCCAATTGGACTACTTTAATGGCTTCGGTTGGGCATACGTTTTCACACGAACCGCAGCCTATACATTTTTCCTTGTCCACCTGGGCCAGGAACTTAACTTCTACCATGTTTTGTCATTCCTCCTTCCTAGATAAACCTCTACTCCTCCCCCCATTATAACAGAGTTCCGCTCTTCATGAGCATACTCTTGACGGAATTAATATAACCTTTTAGTCCGCCGTTTGAGGAACTACCCGCTGATCAATGTTCAAAAATCTTCTCGGAGCCTTTAAATTATTTCTTTGGTATTCTGAATGTCGTCGTCGGCATCCAATCACTTACTGGCTCTACGAACCCTTTACGAACAACCCAGTATCTCACATATTTCGGCCCGATATGATCGTCGGGAAGATATGAAATCGGCTTAGTTAACCCCATACAATCGAAATTCCTTATCCGATCGAGGCCATATTTCTTTAAGGCTTCGCCGTCGAGCTTCTCCGGAGTAACCTCATCTAAAGCAAGGCGGATCCCCTCTGCAATGATCATCCCCGACAGGATTCCGTTGATATACATATCATTCGGCCTCTCATTAGGGTGATTCTTTTCCCAAAGCTCTCTGACCAGCTTCAGCCCGGGCGAAGCTCCAAGTTTTGGACTTTTTGACATGGGTTCAAAGAAATATTCCCCTTGATATCCCTCTGTCAATTCAGGACCCCCTAAGGCAATGACATCGCCCAATGTAGCCGCTGCACATTGTGTTAACGGAATATTTAAGCCCATCGCTTTTGCTGAATTAAGCACTACGACGGCTCCAGGGGCAGATGATAAAACAAAAATCTGCTTACACCCAGCTTCCTTTAGTCGCAATAACTGCGGGCTCGCATCAGTGGTTCCTTTTGGTATGGTCTCCATCACCAACTTGATCCCCTGCTCCTTTACAAAGGGATCAATATCCCATATACTCAGAGGCACAAACGGCTCATCCGTATTTATACTACCAAGGACAAGAGTCCCCCCTGGTTTTCCTGCCTTCTCCCAATCACTCTTTACCCATACGATCCAACTGCGAATCATATTGGCGACACCGGAATGATAATTGCCATAAGCCCAATCAGACCACATACTGGCTATACCTTGAGAACCTGTTACCAGGGGAATCTTGGCTTGTTCATAATCCATCCTTAAAGCGTCCGAATGGCCAGAGGCACACTGCGTTGTAACAATCATACCTTGCTCCCGAAGCCTAGCAAACCCGTCCTTCGCTTTTGTAGCGACGTATTGAGAATCGTATGCAAGATATTTTATCTTCACCTTTCCTTTTTTACCTGAAATTCCACCCTTCTTTTCGTTTAGATAATAAAGATAATCTTTTGACCCTGATTGGCACATCATATGTGTTCCACTGGTGGGTCCTGTCATGGCGCTGATATTACCGACTACCACCTCTGGAATAGGTTTCTGAGCCCAACTAACTGAAGATGCTAATGTTACGATTATCGCTACCATCAAAAAGGACACGGATAAAAATATTTTTGTTTTCATAACAAACCTCCTTATCATTTTTACTCTTCATTCCAATGGTTAACTTTTATTTTACCTCCCTTTTATCACCTCCTTTTAAACTCAGTAACCAAATGGCCATAACCTATAATAGGCCTTAAAAAGGTTCCAACGGTGAGCTAGCCCTCTGGGCTCAAAGATTAAAAAGAGGATAGCCACACCCCCTATAATGACTAAGAGCAGACCACTACCCGCACCAATTGGTAAAAAAGGTAATTTCCCTTCTGCCATAGGCCCTATAACAAAAATTAACTCTTTTAAACCGATGATGAATATGACACCAAAGATGGTACCTTCAATACTGCCAAGTCCCCCCACAATGATCATCACAACATACCATATTGAATCATGAAGGGTGAACGATTCAAGATGTGCCCACATCATGTAGTGAACAAATAAGGACCCGGCCACACCGGCGTAAAATGTGCATACAATAAAAGCAAAGAGTTTATAGCGAAAAATATCGATACCCATGGCTTCAGCAGCTATATCGTTGTCCCTAATTGCAATAAACGCTCGCCCCGGTCCCGATCTCATCATATTCTTTGCAAAAAAAGTCATGATGACGGTGAAAAGCATGGCAATATAATAAAATTTTGAGGGGGTATTAAAGACCAAACTCCCTATCCTTATAGGGTCGACATTAAACCCAGCCGCCGTTAGCGGGATATAAAAGAGGGCAATCCAGGTAAGAATAATCTGGGCACCAAGTGTGGTCAAAGCTAAGTACAAGCCTTTTAATCGGACCGAGGGAATGCCGAAGATTGCTCCGACAACAGCGGAAGCTAATCCTGCAGGGATAACACAAGTCCAAAATGACCAACCAAGATAAGAGTTTAATAGGCCTGACGTAAAGGCTCCTACCATTACAAAAGCAGATTGACCAATGTTGAGCTGCCCACAATATCCAGTTAATATATTGAGCCCAAGACAAATGATAACAGTAATTCCGGCCCCGATTAATAGTCGTAGGAAATAAGGACTATTGAAAAAAGGAATTTGGGGTATCGTAAAAAGAAGGATCAAGAAGACAACAGACATGAGCCATTGTGTCTTTGTTTTGACAATTCGCATATCTTTTCTGTAGCTATCAGAATAAATGCCGCTGGGTGGATAAAACGATGTATGAGCCATTTTGCTAAACCCTCTCTATCCTCTCTAGACCAAAAAACCCATAGGGTTTAAATAACATGACGACGATAAGGACAATATAGGTAGCGGGTACTCCCGCAGCTTTTCCTAAATACCCTGAGACAATGCTTTCAATTAACCCGATCATTAATCCGCCCAGAATAGCTCCCTCAGGGGATTCTAATCCGCCGATGAAGGCAGCTGGAATAGCTAATAACCCTATGTGGCTCAGACCAAGTTGGAATCCAAGGGTACCCCCCAAAAGGATTCCGCCTAAAGTTGCAGCGACGCCAGCGATGCCCCAGCATACAGTAAGGATTCTTTTAACACTTATTCCCATGCTCTGCACAATTTGATGTCCTTCCGCCACCCCTCTCATAGCAAGCCCAAGCCGGGTATAGCGGAAAAATAAAATGAGGGCCATCATGACGACTAAAGCAAGCCCGAAGGCAAAAAGGCTTTCGGCCGTTAAGATGGTTTTGCCAAACTTTAACGACCCCTTAGGAAAGATAGTGACCTGCTGGAGGGGATAAGTCCCCCAGAATAAGGAGACCACCCCTTCCAGGACCAACGAGAGAAATATTGTAACTGAAATCATTGAGAGCAGGGACTGACCGATCAGCGGGCGTAATGTGAGACGTTCTATCATGATTCCCATGAGAAAGGCGGTGGGCAGAGTAAGTAATAAAGATAATAAAAGATCAAGTCTCAATGCAGCTCTGAAGCTCCAGAATATATAAGCCCCTAACAGCAACATATAGCCCTGGGAGAAGTTGAGCACCGAAGAGGACTTGTAAATAAGAACAAATCCAACGGCCACGAGGCCATATATGGCTCCGTTCATTAGGCCTGCTGCAACTATCTTCCCGAAAAACTCCATAAGTTTACCTCCTCAACCATTGCATTGACAATGGTTTAAATTCTTTATAGCCACCTTTTTCTTCTTTTGTAATGCTTCACTTCACGGAAACTCTTTTTTTCTCCGAGCTTACTGAGTCCTAAGTAGAATTCCTTGATATCTTCGTTGTCAGCCAACTTAGAAGAGGGTCCGTCCAGGACGACCCGTCCGTTTTCCATAACATAAGAATATTCGGAAACGGAGAGGGCGGCTCTGGCATTCTGCTCCACAATAAGCACGCTGGTCTTTTCCTCCGCGTTGAACCGGGCAACGATCTCATATATTTCATCCACTAATAAAGGAGCAAGTCCCAGGGATGGTTCATCGAGGAGCATAATTTTGGGGTGCGCCATCATGGCTCGTCCCATAACCAGCATCTGCTGTTCCCCTCCAGAGAGATAGCCGCTGGTCGCATTGCGAAGGTTTTTCAGTCTGGGGAAGTAGTCATACACCATGTCCAGATCTTTCTTGAGGCTGGCCTTTTTAACGATATAACCCCCGAGGACAAGATTCTCTTCTGCAGTCAGGTGTCCCAAGACCTTTCTCCCTTCCATGACCTGAATAATACCTCGTTTCGCAACCTCCTCCGGATTCTGGTTATCTATCCTACTCCCGTCATACTCGATCGTTCCGGCCGTAACTTCCCCGAGCTCCGTACGAAGCAGCCCGGAAATAGCCTTGAGGGTTGTCGTTTTCCCCGCTCCATTGCTTCCTAAAAGAGCGATAATCGTTCCATCGCGGATCTCAAGGGAGACGCCTCGTAATACCAGAATGACTCCAACATACTTTACCTCAACATTATTTAGCTTCAGCACTTTCTCTTCCCCACATTAATCCTCATTGGAATGAAATATTAAGTTATTTAAAATCAGCCAGCCTCGACTCCTGTCAGTCGCAATTTATCTCAATTGATACCTTCCATCTCTTCGTAGACCGATCGTATTTTGATATTGGTTTCTACTGTGCCTTTTCTACCATCTCTATATTTGACTTCGGTTATCACTGGCATGTCCCTTTTGTTGCCATAGATCGCTTCGATCAAATCTTGGTAGCGGTCCTGTAAAAATGCTCTCCTCAGCTTTCTGGTTCGAGTAAGCTCCCCCTCATCAGCATCAAACTCTTTATGAAGTAAGACGAACTTTCTTACTTTCGAACCTTCTGGAAGGGTATTGTTAACTCTTTGCAGATCTCTTCGTAGGAGGGTGCTTACCTCTTCCTTCTGGGAGAGGTCGACAAAAGTAGTATAAGGAACCTGATTCGTTTCAGCCCACTTCCCGATACTTTCAAAATCTATATTTATTATTACAGATAGATAATTCCTATTCTTTCCCCCAACAACCATAACATCTTGTATAAACCTACTGAATTTCAGCTTACCTTCGATATAAGCGGGTGCATATCTATGTCCATTGCTAAGTTCATCGAGGTTCTCAATTCTATCTAGGTAAAAAAGATGCTTCTTCTCATTGATATACCCTGAGTCTCCTGTATGGAACCAACTATCTCTAATGACTTGTTCAGTTTTTTCAGGGCTCTTGTAATAACCGGAGAAAATACTATCGCCCCTAATCAGAATTTCCTGCTCATCAGATATTTTGATTTCAACCCCTTTGCATATTCGTCCCACACTGTCATTATCAATATCATCCTGAGGGTGCATGCTTACCACACCTGCTTCTGTGCTACCATAGATTTGTATAAGATTAATGCCCATAGCCTGAAAAAATCTAAAAAAATCAGGGCCCAAAAAAGCACTCCCAGTAACTGGATATTTGGTTTTGACCAAACCAAGTTTATCTCTGAGAGGCGCAAACACGAGTATGTCACCCAACTTATAAAGCAGGTTCCATGCGAAATTTATCTTTCTTTTGGAGGAACGTAAATCCACTACTTTGTAACCAACAGGAAGAAAAAGATTATAAAAAAATTTTTTCAAGAACCCGGCATCATTTATCCGTATTTGCGTCATAGAAGAAAGGCTCTGCCACTGACGTGGAGTGATTAGCATAAACCGCGGAGATATTTCCCTATAATCTTGCATCAAGGTTTCAGGCTCTTCGGGAAAATTTATCATCACTCCGTAGATGTAGCTATATCCAGAAAACCATTGATGGAACACAGAAGCAGATGCTAATGTGGTAATGACATCCTCCCCCTGATTAAGAGGAGCAAATTCATGCATTCTTTTTGCAGAGGTGATGATTGCATTATGTGTGATTATGGCACCTTTGGGCAAACTGGTAGTTCCTGAAGTATAAGACATCTGAGCAACGTCAGTCCCCTTGCCCATAGCAACCAATTCATCGAAAAATTCGGGGTGTGTATTTGCATGCTTACTTCCAATCTTCTTCAGATCATCGAAACTCATTAAGATAGGATCTTCATATTTTCTCATGCCTTTACGATCCCAATAGATTACCTTTTGCACCTTTGGGATATCGTTTTTAATCTCCAGTATTTTATCAATTTGTTCCTGATCTTCAGTTATGACAAACTTGGAATCAGAGTGATTAATGATATAGGCAACTTCAGATGGGATAGAATCGCTCCACATCGCCACGAGTACCCCTCCTGCTGCCTGTATTGCGGCTTCAGCCCAAAAACCTTCTGGCTCGTCATCTCCTATGAGCGAAACCTTGTCGCCAGGCTTCAAGCCCAAATCCACTAGACCCAAGCACAAATGTTTCACCTGCTGGTAGCAATCTTTCCAAGTATAATTTTGCCAAATACCAAAATCTTTTCTTCGCAGGGCTACCTTATCTCCCCATAATTGACTGTTTCGTAATAAATATTTAGGGTAAGTGTCCAATTCTAACAACGTCACACCTCCTTCGGAAATAACTCATTTCTCTCCCAAATAGGCTTTAATCACTCTGCCATTCTTTTTGATCTCGTCAGGAACACCTTCAGCAATCTTATTTCCAAAATCAAATACAATAATCCTGTCGGATATATCCATCACTATATCCATATCATGCTCCACTAAGATGATAGTGGTTTCTCTCTCCTCATTGATATCTAAAATGAATCTGACCATATCCTCTTTCTCTTCGAGGTTCATCCCCGCTGTCGGTTCATCCAAAAGGATTATTTTAGGTTCCAAAGCAAGGGCTCTTCCTAGCTCTACCCTTTTTCGTTGTCCGTAAGGAAGAATCTTTACCTCCTGTTTTCTTATCGCTTCCATTTCCAGGAAATCGATGATATTTTCAACTATCTTTCTTTCTTTGATTTCCTCTTTTTGAGCCAACCCGTAGTATATCGCACAGGATAATAAGTTAGGTTTCACGTAAATGTGTCTTGCCGCGAGTAGATTATCTAAAACACTTAACCCGGTAAAAAGTTCGATATTCTGGAAGGTTCTTGCAACCCCAAGGATACAAACTTTATGAGGAGGGAGACCAGTGATTTCTTGCCCTTCAAAATATACCTTCCCCCTCCAAGGGCGGTAAAAGCCAGTAATAGTGTTAATGATACAGGTTTTACCTGCTCCATTAGGTCCGATAATGCTAACTATTTCTCCTTTATTTACCTCAAAGCCAATATCTAAAAGGGCTGTCACCCCACCGAATTTTAGGCTAACGTTTTCACACTTGAGAATTGGAGTGTTAATTCCCGTCTCCATCGCCACCATCGCTTTCCCTCACATTTTTAGTTGCGGATATATATAAAACCCAATATGATCCCTCATGTCTCCGAGAACTCAATTTGATGTTCATTAAGATCACATTTCGTTTACTTTCATCCTAACAGGGACTTCGTTTCATCCTCCGACTAAGGAAGATGCAAGGCACCACCGCTCAGCAACATGGCGGCTTCTCCCATCCCCTCGGAAAGCGTAGGATGAGGATGAATGATATGAGCCAACTCCTCCACCGTAACTTCCATCTCGATGGCAAGCACGGCTTCCGCAATCAGTTCTGTAGCATGGGGTCCAATAATGTGAACCCCCAAAATCTCCCCATACTTTTTACCAGCGACTATTTTAATCATTCCTTCTGTTTCTTCAACCAATGAGGCTTTGCCCACAGCATGGAAAGGAAAGCGACTTACCTGCACCTCTCCTTTATCTTTAATTGCCTCTTTCTCAGTTAAACCGACACATGCCACCTCAGGTGAAGTATAAATACAGCGTGGCACAGCCAGATAGGAAACCGAGGAGGGGTATCCCAATGCATTACGGGCTGCACATTCTCCTTCGGCCATAGCTACATGCGCCAGCATGATCCCACCTGTCACATCTCCCACGGCATAGATATGAGGGATATTGGTTTCCATTCTATCATTCACTGTAATTCTTCCCATCTCTGTTTTCAGCCCGATTTTTTCGATATTCATCCCCAGATAGTACGGTCTCCTTCCAACCGTTTGAGCAACTTCTGAGGTGATCACCTCTTTTTTCCCCTCTGCGGTTGAAAAAATCAGTCTTTTATTTTTTCCATCCTTCTTAATCTTCTCAACCTTAGCCTGAGTAAAAATACTAATCCCCTCTTTTGACAGGAACCCTTCCAATGCTCGGCTAATCTCTTCATCCTCTGTGGGGATAATCCGATTCAACATTTCCACAATTGAAACCTTAACTCCCATCCTGCTATAAAATTGGCCAAGTTCAGCCCCGATGTATCCTCCACCGATAATTAATAGACTACTGGGAAGGGATTCTATATTGAGGAGATCATCGCTTGTCAGAAGAGAAACATTTTCGCTTCCCTCGATTGAAAGTTTGGCTGGGATAGAGCCTGTAGCCAAAATGAATTTATCCCCAATAAGGACTTCTCCTGTCTCCAGAATTTTCATACTCTTCGAATCAGTAAAAGAAGCTGTTCCCTTCATTACCTTTACATTCTTACTCTTTAAAAGGCTTGTTACTCCCCCTGTTAGCCGATCGACGATTGTCTTTTTCCGAGCTAATAATCTATTAAAATCAATTTCTAACTTCTCCACGTTTAAACCAAAGAGCGAAGCTCTTTTTATTTCCCTGTAAACCGATGCTGAGTGAAGGAACACTTTTGTAGGAATACATCCCTTATTGAGGCATACACCTCCTATCTTCTCCCTTTCAACAAGGGTGACATCCGCTCCTAGCCTGGCTGCACGAAGAGCCGCAGGATAACCTCCAACACCTCCACCAATCACTATGACTCGTTCTTTTCCCATATAGATCCTTTACGCAAGAACTAAAATAGGCTCTTCCATTAATTCTCTCAGAGTCTTCATAAATTGGGCGGCTTTGGCACCATCAATTACCCGATGGTCATAGCTTAATGTTAATTTCATCATAGGACGAATCACCACCTCTTTGTTGATAACCACGGGCTTATCTAAAATTGCACCCACGGCGAGAATGGCACTCTCAGGTTGATTGATAATGGCTGTAAACTCCTCCAAACCAAACATCCCCAATGAGGAAAGCGTAAAGGTACTCCCTTTCATTTCATCAGGCGTGAGCCTCCCGACCTTCCCCTTTTCTATCAATGCAGCTCTTGCTTTGGCAGTCTCCGAGAGAGACTTCTTTCCTATATCCCAGATAACAGGAACAATGAGACCTTCCTCAAGTGCCATTGCCATCCCCATGTGAATGGCATCAAACCAGATTATTCCCTCGGGTGTCCAGCGAGTATTGATGACGGGATGAAGCGAAATGGCCGAAGCGGTGATCTTCATTAGGATATCGGTGATGGTAAGATGAACCCCCGCCATCTTTTCTATGATTGGGGTTAGCTTTTCCCTTGACTCCAATATTTTTGAGGTATCAACTGAAGTGGTCATGTATGTCTGAGCCGTCTCTACCTTACTTACCAGCATCTTTTGGGCAATTATCCTTCTCATCCCAGATATTTTTACCAATTTCCCTTCTGCAATCTGAGGTAAAACTTGTTCAGAGGATTTTTGGTCGAGGGTCGCCTCGACATCTTCCCTCTTAATTCTTCCTCCTATGCCAGAACCAACAACATTTTTCAAATCGAGACCGCGTTCCTTCGCAATCTTTTTGGCCATAGGAGTCGCCCTAATTCTATCAGTTCGATCAGGTCTGACCTCCAAGACCCGCTTCTCGATATCCTCATGGATGACCTCCGGTTTTTTCGGCGTCACCTCCACCTCCTCTCCTTCCTTCTCAATAAGCAGTCCAACCACCCCGCCAATAGGAATGATCTCATCCACCTGGGCAAGGATCTTGGCAAGAAATCCTGATTGGGGAGCTTCCACTTCAAAGGCCACTTTCTCCGTCTCAAACACAAAGAGAATCTCTCCTTTTTCAACCCGTTCTCCTTCTTTTTTTTTCCACTCAACGATTTTGCCTTCTGTCATAGTAAGGCCAATCTTAGGCATCAGTACTTGAATTGCCATAATCACCTTCCTTGGAATTTAGATATCTTTTACTAATAAATAGTGGCTGGATTTCTCTGTTCGTTAAAAAACCCCTTTATTCCAGTATCCATTTCTTTACCAAATAAGTTGCCATCCATCGATGACGATACATGAGCCTGTCATGAAATCAGTAGCCGACGATGCGAGATAGATTGCTGTACCTTTCAATTCCTCGGGCTTTCCGATCCTCCCCATGGGAACGTTTCTCCGAGCGATCTTGCTCCACATTTCCGGTTTATACAATCTCCGGCTCATGGGAGTGGAAAAATATCCAGGGCATATTGCATTCACTTGGATGTTATATTTGATAAACTCTAAGGCCATCGCTTTTGTCAATTGAACCAGCCCACCTTTACTAGCACAATATGCAGACACATTGGCCATTACTATAAAAGCGGTTATTGAAGCTACATTAATGATTTTCCCTCCCCCTTGTTTAATCATCTCTTTAACTACCGCCCTCGAACAAAGAAATGCTCCTTTTAAATTCGTATTCACCACATAATCCCACTCCTCATCTGACATATCAACGATAGGCTTTTCCTTTCCTTCAACTCCAGCATTATTCACTAGGATGTCTATTCTCCCCATCTCCTTGATCGTCTTATGGACGAGATTCTCTATCTCTTCGCTTTTTGTAACATCACACCGAAGAGGAAATGCTTTGACTCCAAGTTTCCCAATTTTTTTGCAGGATTCAACACATCGTTCATAATTTCTCGCGCAAATAACAATATTACAACCTGCCTCGGCTAGTCCTTCTGCAATTCCCTTACCTATACCGCTGTATCCACCCGTAATTACGGCTACTTCCCCTGAAAGATCAAACATCGATAATTTTTTCATCCTTTACCCCAAGGGAAACTCACCATTTAAAGTAATTAGGAATCGCTCTTTAAAGAATATTTGTAATCCGCGAGTATATTTCATTAAATTTTAATAGAAAGAAGTTTACTACCGCTTGTCCCGAAAATTTTTGCAGACTCTAATAACAGTAGTTAAGGAATTTGTTTCAATATTCCATAACTTTTTTCACGGCCTTAGCCACATCCTCAGAATTTGGGAGGTAAAATTTCTCTAAATTGAATGGAACTGGAACAAAAGGAGCACCAACCCTTAAAATCGGTGCATCCAAACAATCAATCATTTCCTCACACACCATCGCTGCTATTTCGGCTCCAATACCAAATGTCTTCACAGCCTCATGTACGATCACCAGTTTTGAGGTTTTTTCAACTGACTTAAAGATTGTTTCTTTATCTAAGGGGTTGATTGTCCTTAAATCGATTACTTCCACGTCAATCCCTTCGTTTGATAAAGTCTTTGCTGCTTCCAAAGCCTGATGCACCATGCGGGAGGTAGCCACAACGGTCACATCTTTCCCTGCCCTCTTCACGTCAGCTTTTCCTATCGGGATAAGGTATTCTTCTTCGGGAATCTCTCCTTTCAATGCATAAAGAGTTTTATTTTCAATAAAGAGGATAGGGTTATCATCTCTAATCGAAGTCTTGAGCAAACCTTTCACATCGTAGGGCGTAGCGGGCATAACTACCTTTAATCCAGGGACGTGTGCAAACCACGACTCCAGACACTGGGAATGTTGAGGACCTGCATTTAGACCACCCCCGCAAGGGGTTCGAAGGACCAAGGGCAGTTTATAAATTCCTCCGAACATATACCGCATCTTAGCCATTTGGTTGACAATCTGATCCATGCAAACTGTTAAAAAATCCATAAACATAATCTCAGCAACTGGTCTAAGTCCTTGGGCTGCAGCCCCGATTGCCAGCCCTACAATTGCCGATTCGCTGATCGGTGTATCCTTAACCCTCCTTTCACCAAATTTTTCTAAAAGACCTTTGGTGGCACCGAATGCACCTCCGGGACCTCCCACATCTTCACCAATGACGAAAACATTCTCGTCCCTGGCCATCTCCTCACTTAAGGCTTCTGCAATTGCTTTTACATATCGAGTTTCTTTCATCTTAACCCTCTCCCGCTTCAAAAATTATACATAGACGTCGTTGAATAGTTCCTCCATTTCCCCGATTGGACTATTCTCTGCGAACGCAACCGCTTCTTCGATCTCTGATTTAATCTTTGCCTCTAACGTGTTTACATACTCGGTGTTAATGTATTTAGACTCCATTAAGAACTTTTGAAACTTTCCGATGGGGTCAAATCCTCTTGCTTCCTGAATCTCTTTCGGGGACCGGTATTTTTGGGCATCTCCAGCAAAATGGCCAAACCAGCGATGCGTTTTACATTCCAAGAGTGTAGGGCCTTGACCTTTCCGAGCCCTCATGATTGCCTTTTCTGCCTCTTCATAGACCTTTAACACATCATCTCCATCCACGGTTACTCCAGCCATTCCATACGATTCTGCTCTTGTACTAATATTTTCTAACTTCATGTAGACCTTTTGAGGGGTGAATTGTGCCCATCCATTGTTTTCACAACAAAAGACAACTGGAAGATTCCATAAAGAGGCTAGGTTTAGGGATTCATGAAAAGTTCCTTCATTTACTGCGCCATCACCAAAAAAACAGACCGTCACTTTATCCTCTCCCTTGAACATTGAAGCAAAGGAGGTTCCGAGGGAAATAGGAATTCCTCCTCCCACAATTCCGTTCGAACCGAGAATACCCATTTCTTTACAGGCGATATGCATGGAACCAGATTTTCCCTTGCAATAGCCATCTATTCGGCCGTAAATCTCTGCCATGAAGCGCTTCAAATCAATGCCTTTGGCGATGGCCTGTCCATGCCCTCTATGCGTCGTAAGAATAAAGTCAGTTGGTTCCAAACACGAACAAACTCCCACGGCGACTGCTTCCTGCCCAATGCTTACATGGATGAATCCAGGTATCTTCCCCTGTGCAAATATATCCAGGAGACGTTCCTCTACCCGCCTAATCTTCACCATCAAATAAAGCATTTCCAAGAGTTTCTCTTTGTTCGTCATAATTGAATCTCCTTTTTTTCCCTTCATTTACTATCACCACTGGCCGACACCGGAAGATAAAAATAGTTTTTATCTCCTTGTCTGACACGTTGATGAAACATCTGTTAGAGTTTTTCTTAAACAGTCCTGTAACAACTTACGCCTTTCAAAAAAATATCGTAGACAATCTTAGACAACTCTTCGAGCGTAACGGGTCCTTCTGGATTGTACCAATATATGATTGAATTGAACATTCCAAACAAGGTGAAGCTAATGGCTTTTAATTTATCTATCTGCATACTGCCATCAAAGTAATCTGAAAGGATGTCGATCAATATTTGAGCATATTTTCTTTCTTTTTCGGCAATCGCTTTAAAATATTTTGAGGGTAGGTTATGCGCTTCAATGAGTAGTGCTTTAGCCTCGGGTACATTTCTATTATAAAGCTTTAAATGCCGGAACATGATGAATTGGATTTTTGAAGAATTATCGGCCATCTCTTTCAATTCTTCCTCTAACCCTCCTAAAAGGAGATCCATATAGTTGTCTAAAATAAAGTAAAGGATTTCATGTTTATTGGAGAAATAATGGTAAATACCTCCTTTGCTTAATTTCGCCGCAACGGAAATATCCTTCAAACTTGTTTCTAAGTATCCCTTCTCATCGAATAACTTGGAGGCCCCTTTTCCAATAACACACATTTTATTCAATTCTTTTTCGTTTAACTGTTTTACCCACTTTTTCATTAAAGCCTACCTTTACGAGGTTTTATAAAATAAAATCCGGCCGGCTGGTTTAATCCGGCCAGCTGGTTTATTGTTAACAAAGCTAATTTTTTTTGTCAAGAGAAAAATAATCCGCTAATTTCTATCTAAAATTTGGAATCAGGCTTTTCAAGATTTGCTGGTAACCTATTGAGCTAAAAGGGATTTATAACTCCGTATCATTCAAGTAATTAAAGTTTTAAAATTTTTATTTTATCGCCTCAAATTCATTTTTAGCTGGCTTAGTTCTCTTCTTTCCCCAATTGACTAAGGTCATCTCACTCACCCAGATCCTCTTAGCCAAGTTCCTCTGAAACAACCCTTGCTCCAACCTCCCCTTTCTGATACGCTCTCCTAAGGTTCGGTCAGGGTAAAGGGAAACTTGGAGGGTGATTACCAATGGATAAGAATTTTTGTAGTTTGGAACTGCACGGTTGCCCGTGCGATTTCCAAATACAAATTATGTTTGGACGAAGGCAGGTACCTGAGCAACCTACAACATTAACAAAATAATCAAAGATGACTGTGACAAAATTGTGACAGAATTAAATCAACAAGACTGAAATAGATGGAAAACTTTCTAACCCAATATTACCAAGGCTTAGCTGGAAACCAGACCAAAAATCAAGGGATTAGAGAATTTTACTTTATTTCATAATAAATCGAATCGCCAAAAATTCTGGTTTTAATCTTTCCTTCTCGGGTCAGGGGTTCGATGTATTTATCCAGTTCATCCTGGGGAATTCCCATCCCTTTGGAGATGTCAGATAAGGAAAGAGGTCTTCTTTTAAGAATCTCTAAAATCTCTTCTTTGATATCCCTTTCCAAGACCGATGATGGATGACGATCGAATTCGGAAATGATCTTCGCCTTCTCGCCGAAAAAGTCTCTGATTTTTTCTATTTCTTTTTGATTCAAAGGGGTTGCCCATTTTTCAGAAGGAGGCCGAACAACCGTGTTAAGGTGGATGAGATCGGGTTGAATTCGATCAACCACTTTCTTCATTCTCAGAAGTTCCTCTTTGCTATCATTGACATCTTTACAGAATAATATCTCCAACCAAATCTGGCCTTTGTAAACCTTTCTAAATTCGACCAGTCCTTCGATTACCTTTTCAATAAAAAACTCTGGGCGAGGGCGATTGATCTTCATAAAAACTTCTGACGATACAGCGTCTAACGAAGGAAGAACAATATCGGCATCGAGGAGGTCCTGTTTCACCTCTTCTTCATAGAATAAAGATCCATTGGTGAGAACAGCGATGGGTATGGAGGTGATGATTTTAATTCCTTCAATCACTGAACGGATTTGAGAATGGAGGGTTGGTTCTCCAGACCCAGAAAGGGAGA
>Ga0209777_10002395_pt1 | contig 24753 bp, 14 predicted proteins | sample FrelakmetHBP12HB_FD_187147 | JGI IMG/M metagenome (GOLD analysis project Ga0209777, IMG submission 187147) | Freshwater lake sediment microbial communities from the University of Notre Dame, USA, for methane emissions studies -HBP12 HB (SPAdes)... | ecosystem: Environmental > Aquatic >... | reverse complement strand
CGCGGCGAGTTCTTCAGCGCGTCGAGGTTGGCCAGGTTCCCGGCGTAGGTCAGAGCGTCCAACACCAGGACTTCGTGCCCCAGTTGAACGCCGAGGCGCGCAAAACTGGAACCGATGAACCCCGCCGCCCCAGTGACAAGAAGCCTCATTATGCCTTCCTCTATTCTGCCAACGCAATGCTTCTAAAGACCCGCGCGGCCGTTTCTATGCTGCGCACGGTCGAAATCTCCGCCTTCTTACCTCCGCTTGCGGACTTTGGGCTTTGGGCTTTGGGTGGCGCCCCGGTGTCTGCTAAAGCCCCAAGCCTAAAGCCTGGAGTCCAAACGCCACGCGCAACAATTCCTCGATCCTTTCTCTGCGCGCCTCGACGGCCTCAGGCGGCAGGCGCGCTGCTTCCAGGCCGGCGAGCAGTTCCGCGCCCAGGCGCGCCAGTTCGCCGTCAGGCTTGAGCAGCCCTGGCAAAACCGGCAAGCGCTTGAGGTCAGCGATGTGCACCTGCGGGAAGACGTTTCCGCTCTCGCCAGTGACGGCCAGCAGATAGCCCGTGTAGAAACGCGTGTTCAAGCAGGCGCAGAGGGCATCGAGGGAGAGTGGCACCCCCTCACCCCCTTCCCCTTTCCCCACAAAGGGGAGGGGCGCTTTCTCCTTGCCCTCCGCCCCTCTTTCCACGGGGCCGAGGGGAAGGGCGAGCTTCGGATAGGAAACGTGAACGGAGTTGCGGCAGAAATAGCGCCGCCTGTCCACGGTGGCAATCAGGCCGCGCGCCGTCTGCCGCGTCAACAGTTTCTCGGAACGGTCAAATATTTCCGGCGCGCGAAGCTGGCAGTTGAAAGGCCGGCCAGGATGCGGCGGGCAGTGTTCATGTTGCTTGTCGTACTCAATGAACCGCCCGGCCCAACGCACTGGGGTGAAGGCGTGGAACTCGCCGCCGTCAATGACCTTCTTGTGAATGCGAGGATCGAAGGGGCGGACTGTGCCGTCTCCCGCGACGAAGCTGCTATCCTCGACCCGCCCTATCAAACGTTGCGGAAACGGCTGGAAGCCCGTGGAAATGCCGTCACGCACTTCAAAGCATTCACCCAAGGGCACGCCGTGGCCTTCCATCGAATCAATCTGCCGCCGCAAGCTGCGTGGCAGATGGTCGCAGAATCGCAGGACGGGTCCAAGCGGCAAGCGGGACTGCAATGCGGGGCCACCCGCAAGCCGGACGCGCGAGGTCTTCAGCGGCGGCTGCTTGCGCACTCGCAGGACCACCGTCTCCACAACGCGTCCGCCGAAGACCTCCGTTTTCAGCGGCCGAATGGCCTCCAAGGTGTGCTGCAACAGGATCTTGCGCAAACTCCGGTAGCGGGCGTTGCGCAGGAACGTAGCGGGCAGGACAAAGGCCAGGACGCCGCCTCCCTTCAACAACTCCAGCGCGCGCTCCACAAACACGGCGAAGAGGTTGATCTTGCCGCTGGCCGCACAGCGGAAGCGCCGGCGCAACTGCGCCAGTTTCGCGATTTCCAAGCCGCGGCCTTCGATGAAGGGCGGGTTGCCCACGACGCACTCGCACTGGCCTTCCAGGCCGGCAAGAGGCAAAAGCGCGTCATGGGGGCGCAGGTCTAGCAGCACATCCTCGTCCAGCCCACTGGCCCGCAAGGCCGCAAGACGCAGCGAGAACTCGGCAACAGCCAAGGCTTGAACGTCAATGTCTATGCCGGCAAGTTCGTGCCTCAGGGCCGCGCTGGCGGCGTCCTTGGGCGCGACCCCGGCTTCGAGGCGCCTGCGGAACGCGCGTTCAAAGGCTTCCAGCAGGAATGCGCCTGCGCCGCAAGCGGGGTCTACCACCCGCCGCGGGCCGACGTGGACCTCGGCCACTATCGCACGCGCCACGGCGGAAGGAGTGTAGACGCAACCCACGCTCGTGCGGCCCGCGCGCCCCTCACGGCGCGGCGTGGCGAGCACTTCTCGCGCCGCCTGGAGCACCTCGCCCAGAAGCGCCGGTTCACTCCAAACCCCAGCAGGCAACTCCGCGAAGACCGTGGGCGGAGCCACGGCAGCCCCGCGAGGCAACGCATAAGCTGCCGCCAGTTTCTCAAGCCGGCGCAGGGGCACTTGATACGCTGAGCGCCGGGCCAGCTCTTCCGCAACGCCCAGGACCCATGCACCAGCAGACCAGCCCTCGTGGCGGCGCAGCAACGGCCTCAGGAACCCGGCAAGGTGTAGAGGCTCCTTGCGGTCCATAAACGCCGGTGAATGCAGAATCCTTGGCGTGCGTGCGGCATTGGGCACAGGATCGAACAGGTGAACCGCTGGGCCGGCGGGTGCCTGAGACGCGAGCAGGGCGGCTTTCATCATGAAAAGGATTCGTCTCCTTTGGCCTCTCCACTTTAGCGAAAGTGGAAATGCCTGCAAGTTGCGCCAGCTCCCCGTCTTCGATAGAAGCCCTTTCCACCGGTACGGCATTGCCTGACAGCGCGTCCCGTGATATGTCTTGCAGTGGAGACTTTGAATGGCACTCAAGGCGATGATAACCTGTTAAGAGGTCGTCCACGATGCCAGCGAGATTGAGGGCGGGGACATCCTGCCGGGCTTCAAGGTTCCGATTGCGCGGTTCTTCGATGAGGAGTAGGGTTCTGCGCGCATGAAGGCGAAACCAACGGTTCTCCTTGTCGAGAAGATTCACCCCAGGTATCTGGCGCGGCTGGAACTGCGCACGCGCGTCGTGCGGCCGCAGGCCTACGATGAGGACACGCTTGCGGCCCTGGCCGCCAGCGAACAAGTGGATGCGATCGTCATCCGGACCAAAGGCTGCGTGACGCGCAGGATCATCGCCGCGTCCCCAAAGCTAAAGGTGGTGGCGCGGCATGGCATCGGTGTGGACCATATTGATGTTGCCGCCGCGACTGCGGCGGGCGTGTGGGTGGTCAACACGCCGGCAGCCAGCCGGGTGGCCGTCGCCGAGCACACCTGGAGCATGATCCTGGCGCTGGCGAAGCACACTGTCGCAGGCGACAAGGCGGTGCGGCGGGGCAACTACGCTTTCCGCGACAACCACAAGTCCTTGCAGCTTGAAGGCAGGACGCTCGGCATCATCGGCCTGGGACGCATTGGCACGACTGTCGCCTCGACCGCTGTGCGCGGCTTCGGCATGAAAGCGCTATACAACGATATCGTCCGTTACCGCGCCAAAGAGCGGCGCCTGCACGTGAGGAAGGTCCCTCTGCGCACACTGTTGGCGAGGAGCGACATAGTCAGCGTACACACGCCGCTGGACGAATCCACCCGCGGCCTGATCGGCGCCCGCGAGTTGTCCTGGATGAAGCCCACGGCGTTCCTGGTCAACTGCGCGCGCGGGGCAATTGTGGATGCGCAGGCCGTTGGACAAGCGCTGGCGGGCGGCAAGCTTGCCGGCGCGGCATTCGACGTCTTCGATCCGGAAGTGCCGCCCATAGACCATCCACTCTTGCTGAGCCACACGACGGTCCTCTCGCCGCACTCCGCGGCCCAGACGCTGGAAGCCAACCTGGGTTACGCGGCGGTGATCGAAGATATGTTTCGCGTCCTGGCTGGAAGGCGGCCTGTGTGGCCGGTGAACGAACCCAAGTGACAGGCGCCACTTATCACTGGTCCGCCTTCGCTGCGGGCGCGGGGGGCTGTTTAGACTGGCTCTCCGGCGTGGCGAAGACGCGGTAGAACTTGATGGCGATTAAGGTGAGGAGCACGAGCAGATAAATGCGCAGGCCGTAAAGCGCGGTCTTCACCATAGGAGTCATCTGAACACGTGGCATGCAGGGGCCTCACAGTCTGGCGCGGGTCACCAGACCCCTCATGATGTCTTTGTAGTGCACGACGCCCAGCATGTTATCGTGCGCGTCAACAATAGGAATCATGCCGAAGTGGTACTTCGCGAACATCTCCGCCAAGTCCTCCCGCGTGTCGTCAGCCTGAGCGGAAACGACGGGCGCCGCCATTAGATCGCCGAGTGCGACCTGGTCTTCCGCCAAAACCAGATCCCGCAGGTCTACAACACCCATAAGCAGATTCTGCGATCCCAAGATGTACACATAAGTGATGCACTCGTGCGCGCGTTTTGAGGCCCTGATATCGCGGAGTACTTCACCTGCCTTGGCGTCCTTGGTTGCCGAGAGGAAGTCGGTGGACATCAAGGCGCTGGCCGCGGACTCCCGGTCTGAGATGATGGCCTTGATGCGTTCGGCGTCGCCGGGTGGGAGCAGACTCATCATCTTGACCATCTCATCGTGCGGCAGGACGGAGAAGAGGTCGGCGACCTGTGGTATGGACAGTTCGGAAAGGATGTTGCGGGCCTTCTCGCCGCGCAAAGTGGCAATCAACTGCCGCTGGGCGCGCGGCTCGGCCTCAACCAGTACCTCGGCGGCCTTCTCATTGTCCAGCGCGGAAAAGACAGCCTGCTGTTCCTTGCCAGAGAGCGTCTCCAGCGCATCGGCCAGGTCTTCGCCCGGCAGTTCCATCATCTGCTTGTGGGTGACGGAGAGCGAAACGGAATCCTTGTTGCCTGTATCCTCTAGAGAGAGGGGCTGCACGTACCGCCAGGAAATGAACTGGTCCTTCGCCCGCACTAGGCGCCCCAGGCCCCAGCGCCGCAGGAACCCGTTGAAGGAGATATCGACGTGCACAATCAGCATGCGCCCCTTGGAGAAAAGGAGATGGACGTCGTTGACCACTTCTGTGCGCCGCCCGTCAATATCCAAAATAGTCTTGCCCATCAGGTGCTCGTTGAGGAGCAGCCAGCCGGGCTGGTCCTTGAAAGGCGCAAAAGGCTGGCCTTCGGGCTGCGGCGTGACGAAGATGGCGTCGTCGTCAATTTTGATGATCTTTTCGGACGGGACAAGCTCCGTCGGCCTGCCGAACTCATGCTCAATGTAGATCCCGACGGCTTCCGGATAGGGCTCGGCCACCCTGAAAACCAGATCAGTCAGGCGTCCAACCCGCCGGTCAATCTTTTCGGCACAAACAGGCAGTTTGAGCAACTGGGAGAAAAAGAACGTCTGGTAATCCTTCCCGCCCGTCGGCAGGGCCGGATATTTCCCGGATTGGGCAGGCAGAGTGGCCATAGCAGCAGCGTCCTACTGTGTTACCCCGAACCACTCGGGGAACAAGGTGGAGACCCCGTAGAGCGTGGAAATCGCCACCACAAATATGGCTATAGACCAGTTCGCCATGTTCTGCCAGCGCGTGTTCGCGTGTTCGCCCATCACTTGTTTGTCGTTGAGGATCAGAATGAGGAAGAACAAGGCCGCCGGCAGCAGCGTCACAGCAACCACCTGGACGAAAATGGTGATCGCGTCCTGGACTCTTACCGAGGCAATCAGCGAAACCACCGCCGCAGAGAGGAGCATTAGCACATAGGCGACGTAGAACCAGGGAGCTTCGCGCACGCTCTTGTTGAGGGAATGCGCCCAGCCGAAGACCTCGCCCAGCGCCCAAGAGGTACTAAGGGAGATACACAAAGCTCCGAGCAGGCCGGCATCAAAGAGGCCAATGGCAAAAAGCACCTTGGCCCACTCGCCCCAGTGGCCATGGGCCATCACCTCGGGCATTTTCGCGGCCGTCTCCGCTGCCGACTCTACGACAACCGGGCCACCGGGGTGATAGTAGAAGACGCCCGCGGTGGCAATGATGATGAAGGCCGCCACCACGCAGGTCAGGAGTGCACCCACAAATGTGTCAATCTTCCCCGCCTTTATGTCGTGGGTGTCCATCCCCTTGTCAACGACGGCGCTTTGTTGAAAGAAGATCTGCCAAGGCGTGATGGTGGTCCCGATGTTCGCCATGACCAGTGTGATCAGGCTCGCCATAGTGAGTCCCGGAATCTCAGATTTGAACGTATAGAACCCCCGCCCCACTGCACTCCATCCCTCGGTCACGTTGCCCGTCTGCATGGCCCAGATGGCCGCCGGAATGTAGACCAGGTTGAACAGGCAGAAGAACAGCGTGACCTTCTCGAACGTCCAGTACCTGCCGCTGACGACGATGCAAAACAGAAGCAGCGTTACGCCAAGACACGTTATCCACTCCGGGATGCTGAACAACCTCATGGCCTGGGTCATGCCAATGTACTCGGTGACCAAAGTCAGCCAGTTGATCAGTGCCAGATCGAAGATTGAAAACCAGCCCCAGAACGGACCGAAGCCGTCAAAAATGGCTTCGGCGTGGCCGCGCTTCGTGACGGCGCCCAGCCGCACAGTCATCTCCTGCACATAATACGCCATCGGCACCAGGATAATGAACGCCCACAACAAGGCGAAGCCTGTCTTGGCACCGGTCTGAGAATACGTCGAGATACCGCCGGCATCGTTGTCGGCGACCATGGTGATGATGCCAGGTCCCAGCGCCGCGAGGAAAAGCAGAGTGCGGCGCTTGAAGCGTGAGAACTGGTGGATTGTCTTGCTTATCCAGAACACAGGCATGCGCCCCGCCGCTTGCTGCGGCCATCCGCAGCAAGAAAGCGCAATCTAATCAGCGGCGCAGTGGAATCAAGATAATCCGCATCAGTCCGTGATCTGCAGCTTGATCTCCTCCGAGTTGGCTTTCAGTTCCGGCGCGTACATTGCGGAAGCCTTTGTGGGCAGGGCGCTAAACTTGCCGGGAATCTCTGCTCTCATGCGATAGGAGACGCTGCTGTTTCCCCGCGGCAGCGCGCGCACAAAGAACACCACGCGCTCGTCACGCAGTTCCATGTAAGCGCCCAGGCTGTTACCGGCGTAGCCGCTGCGCACCTCGACAGGCTCGAAGCCCGCGGCCTTCATGTCTTCGAAGATGATGTACTCGTAGTCGTTCTTGCTGGCGATCCCCAGCTCGATCTCCACCAAGTCGCCGCTCTTGAGTTTGTCCAGGTCCTTAAGTTCCTCCCGCTCGTACTTCTCCACTTTCTGGTCGAGCGCCTGGCCTTGCGCACCCTGGACCTTCTCCGACTTGTCCACGCGCTTGAGCTTGTAGTATTTGCGCTCGACCTTGATCTCCAGGCCCGACTTGGTCAGGTGCTCTTCCAGCGTGAAGTTGGTCATGTAAGAGTTGAAATAGAGCGGCCCCTTGCCTTCCTTGCGGAATTCCACTTTGTGTTCGCCGGCAGTGAGCTGGCCGCCGGCCAACACCAGCTTGTTGTCGAAGGTAAAGAGGTTCGAGGGATTTATGGCGACATCCTTGGCCTTCTTGCCGTCCAGCAGGATTTCCAGTTTCATGTCCGGCGCGTCTTCCCCGCTGGCCCCCAGGTAGTCTGCAAGCGCCTCAACGCACACCGCGGTATCGCGCGTGCTGTTCCAGTACGTGGCGTTCTTGCGATTGTTGATGAGGTACTTGACCAGGCGTGAGGCCTTCTCGCTTTTCGGGTCTGCCGCAGAGAGGAGTTTCAGGTAATACGCCTGCGCCTCATACTCGCTGCCGTACCAGTACCACCAGTAGTTGTCCTGCGGCAGTTTCAGGTAAGCAGTCTGGTTCTCGTCGTCCTGCACGAGGAACTGGTCAATGTTCTGCATAACCATATTCAGCTTCTCGGCGTCGTTCTGCTTCTTGAGCGCCAGGCCGAACATGGCTTTGCTGTAGACGGCCAGATTGTTGCGATCACGATAGAGCGCCTCGCGCATTTCCTTGTTGTCCTGATTGACGTCGCTGAGCACCATGTAGACGAAAGCGTCGAGGTTGTCGGCCTTGTCCTTCCAGGGCTGCGTTTTCGTGGGCGCGTTGCGCAGCATGGCCAACTGCTGCTCTTGCTTCCCCTTGAGCCACTGGATGCCGCGCTCAATCACGCTCGGGTTCACGCTGACGCCGTTTTTGCGGGCGAGATCCAGGCCGTGGACGACATACGCGGTCGTGTGCGGGTACGAATGCTCACCATAGCCGCTGAACCAGCCCCACCCGCCGTCCCCGCACTGCATGCCAACCAGCCGGTCCACGCCGCTCTTGACCATGTTCGCGACCTCAGCTTCATCGAAGACCGGGTTGCGGCTGTAGCGTTTCCACTGCGCGGCGCGCTTCACGTCGTCGCCGATCTCCTGCGCGTTGAGATTGGTGATCTTCTGCTGCACCTCCTTGAGGTCCACGTTCATCTTCATCAACACGCGCTGCGCCAGGACTGTGGGCAGGAAGCGGCTGAGCGTCTGCTCCGTGCAGCCATACGGGTAGTCAACCAGATACGGCAAGGCGTCAACCATGGCGCCGGCAAGCGTCGGAGAGTAGCGGACTTCCAGGCGGCTATCCGCCGCGCGCCGCGCCGCCGGCACATTGAACGCAAACTGCGCCGCGTTCTTGTCAGGCCGCATGGCGCCGGCCACGGAATCAGTCTTCAACATGCCATGCACGTACGCGGGGAACTTCATCTCCATCGCGTCGGATTCCTCATCCGTGAGCGCCCGCACGCGAATCTTCGGCTCGCCTGCTGCGAGCACCTTTACGCGCCAGTCCACGCGCTGCTCGCCCTTGGCGTCCACGGCAATCGCGCGCTTCGCCTCGGCCGGCGCTTCCAGGCAACCGCCCTCCAGTTCCAGCTCAACCTTCACGTCCTTTTTCGTCTTGAGGTAATTGTGGACATTCGCCGACAGCACCACTTCATCCTTCTCCGTGAAGAAGCGCGGGGCTTGGAGTCTGACTATCAGGTTCTTAGTAGTAGTTACATCGGCTTCGCCTTGGCCAACGCGCGCGCCCTGGCCCATGGCCCATACTTTGACCCTCCAAGTAGTCAGGTTCTCCGGCATGGGCACCTCGACTTCGGCCAGGCCGTTGGCACTCGTCGTCAAAACCGCGACCCAATATGCCGCGTCCGCAAAGTTCTTGCGCACGGTCGGCTCAACCGCCGTCTGGCCGGGCCCGGCGCCAGGTTCATCCATCCCCTCTGCCTTGTCCGTTGCAGACTTCCTCTTCGCCTCTCCGAGGAACATCCCGTCGGCGGCAGCCTTTTCCGCCATCTGCGGCGCCGCTGCCGCAGGCGCACCGTTTGCCGCGCCCCGCAGGCGGTTCATCTCAAGCGCACGGCCGCCCGGGCCTCCTCCTTTGCCGCCGCCGAATCCGCCTGTCATTCCCGGCTTCTGATCCATTTCGCCCTGATCCGCGACCAGGTAGCCGAACGCACCGAGGAACTGCATGGTTATCTCGTTCTGTTTTTGTACGTTAGCGCTGGATGCCGACAGGTTTGTGTTGCTGCGCGGGTAATGCGAGCGGCGCCACTTCCAGAAATGGCTCTTGATCTCCGGCACGTTGGAGCCGCCGAAGATGTACTCAAGCGACTTGTCGTAGACGGTCAGCACGGTGGAGCCGGAATACGGCTCGCCCGTGGCGTCGGTCAGCTTGACCTGCACTTTCCCCTTCTCGCCCGGCTTGTACTCGGTCTTAGAGGGCGTGACGGCCACGTCCAGAACACGGCTTTCGGGCGGAACAATGATCTCGCGCGTCTCGCTGTAGAGTTTGCCGTCGCTGATGGTGAAGGCTTCGATGAAGAAGTTGGGCATGTCCATCTTGGCCACCTCAAGCTCCTCGATGACGCTCTTCCCCGCCAGGCTGATAATCTTGGGCGCAAGATAGACGCCGTTGGCCGGACGGGCGAAAAGCACGACCGTGCTGCCCTTGCGGTTGGTGTTAATCATCAGGCTTACCTTGTCGCCGGGCTTGTACTCGCGCTTGTCGGTCACCAACTCGAGGTTGTTGAAACGGAAGCCTGAACCGTCGAAGCCTTCGCCGATGACGCAGAAGAGGTAACCGCCTTCGAGGCTGTGGTTCTTGGCGTCCGTGACCGCGTAGTTGAGACGATACTGGCCGGCTTCGTTGGCCTTGATCTGCAAGTGTGACTTGCCCTGCTCGTCGCAGTCCAAGGTCCACTCCTGTACCGGCGTCTCGACTGCTTTGCCGTCCTTGTCATAGGTGATCTTCAAGAGCTTGAGCTGGCCTTTGCCTTTGACCGGCTTGTTGTCGAGAGTCTGCGCGGAGAAGTCGGCCTGGACTGCATCGCCCACGCGGTAATGGCCGCGGTCCACCCAGGCATAGACTTTGAACGGCTGCCGCGCGACCATGACGTTGCCGGAGCCCACTATGGTGCGGCGCGACTGGTCGGTTACTTCGGCTGTGATCTCATACTTGTGGTCGGTGTCGGCGTGAAGGGCCCTCGCCAGGGCCGAGTCAATCTCCACCTTCAGCGAGCCGTCGGCTCCGATGGCGGTTTCGTTCTCCATCACCAGTTCAGGTTGGGCTTGGGGCGCGTGCCACCACCAAGGGTAAGGGCGTTTGCAGCCCCAGCGCTGCCAACCGGGATACCACGGGTAGTCGGAGGCAAACCACCAGTAGCCGGGCGCATAGAACCAGTCCCAGCGCGAAGCCGGGTACCAGTTGGCGCTGTAGTCGTGGCGCAGCACCTTGTACTTGACCTTGGCTTCGGTGACCGGCGCGCCGAAGTAATACTTCGCCGAGATGGTGGCTGTGACCTTTTCGCCGAGCATCACGGGTTCGGTGGGCGCGTCAACTTTGACCTCAAACTCCGGCTTCTTGTATTCCTCCACCCGAAAAGTCGCGCCCGGCCAATACTTCACGACCTGGATATGGTAGGCGCCCAGCGTGGCATCCTTGGGCAGGTTCAGCTCGCCATTGAAGCCGCCGTAATCATCCGCAGTGAACTGCTTTTCGAGGACCTTGTCCCCTTTGGGATTCGTGATCTGCACCGTGAAGCTCTGCCCCGCGAACTGCGATTTGCCCTCGGCCTCATACTGCGCCCGATTCACCCAACACTTGAACTTGACGGGCTGGTCCGGCCTGTAGGCCGGGCGATCGGTGATGACAAAGTCCTTGGCCAAGTCATATTTCTGCTCCTGATATTGGCCATACCCGCGCCAACTGAATCCGTAGTGGGCGAAGCGGCCCTCCGCAGTCTTGGCCGTGATCAGCCACTGCATGGCATTCTGCCGCTGCTCCGCCGCAGGCTTGACCTGGCCGTTGGCATCGGAATTCAAGGTCAACTCCTGGACATCAATCTGGGGGCCATTGTTGACCCAGTTCTGCTGGTAGCCGAAGAACTCGACCGTTGCTCCGGCAATGGGCTTGCCCGTCACGGCATCGGCGACGAAGCAATAGCCGGCCTTGTCGAGTTGCTTCTCCACAATGGCTGTATCCGCGACCCAGATCACCACGCGGCTGGTGTTGCCGCCGTCCAGAGTGGCAGTCAGGAGATAAGCGCCGCTTTTTTCGAGCGGCGTCTTGATGGTGGCCCGGCGGTCGAAGTGGTCAGGACGCGGATTAAGCTCCACCGCCCAGGCCCCCGCCTGCGCGCCTAGGTACTGCGTCTCGTTCTTCTGCACCAGCCGCCAGCCGATGTTCGTGATGTCCATCTTCTCCCACTGCAATTGCTTTGGTTTGGACCGTATAAAGGCTTTCACGTCATCCAGGAGCTTGGGGATGTTGATCTCCTGAGCCACGAAACTGACCTTTCTGCCGTTGCGGAAGCGGTACTCAACCGTGGCCGGCGTTCCGGCAGGCTGCATCGAGACCTGCTCAAACTGGCCCCAGTTGCCCACAATCTGGTTCAAGCGGCCCTGCCGGATGCCATTGTGGTCTCCGTTCTCGTCCAGGCAGCGCTTCCAGCACTCGGCAGCCTTGGGGTACTGCTGCCGGTCTTCGAATACCTGGGCCAGCGCCTCCAAGGACTGCGCGGCCGGATCCTGACCTTTGAACTCGTTGGCAAGCTGCCGGTAGACCTTGATGAAGTTGAACTCGTCAGGCAGCTTGAAGCGTTTAACGCCGGTGGCCAGCCGGGCGATGGTCTCGTCTTCGCCCAGCGTGCGGAATGAATAGGCATTTTCCTGCTCCTTGCCTTCATCGTCCGCGCCGCGGAAATAGCGGCCGTATTGGGCCAGAGAGCAGACATCGAATTGCTGCCGCAGGAAGCCCGCGAACTGGAGCCGCGCTTTGGACGCCAGGCTGGGCGCAACTTCCATGGTTTGGAGCAAACACCAGCGCCAGCGTTCGCCGTCACTCATGGCAGTCTCGAAGCTCTTGGGCGTAGAGTAGAAGAGCGGAAGGCCGCCGGCCCCGACAGGGGCGCCGCGGTTCTCCCCACCAGAGCGGTTCCAGCCCGGCTCGTAGTCCGGCAAGTCTTTCAGCTCGGTCAGGTATTGCAGGCGCCAGGACTCACGGCCACCGCTGGCAAGCAGCATGGTGGCGAACTCAAGGTAGAAACCGCCCGCCGCCGCTTTGTCTGCCTCCTGCCGCACCGGCGCCAGGGCTTGAGCCAGCAGTTGTACGGCGCGAACATGGTCCCGCTCCTGGCAATTGACATACTGGCCACCGCCACGTTGGTGGCCGCGCGAGAACTTCCCCGCAATCATGAAACCAAAATGCTGGTCGTTGTTCAGGCTCTGCGCAGCCGCCAGCAGAAAGCGCCAGTTCTTGCCGTGGACGCCAAGCGCCTTTTCGCGCACGTCATCGTATTCGCTCGTGCGCCCCAGGCTATTGAGGCAGGCAATGGCGTTAGTCAGGTCCTTGCCCACGCTCAAAGGGTCGCTCTTCGCGTCGAGCACAAGTTGGCGGAAGGCCTCATAGGCGTCCTTGAAATTGCCAGCCTTCATGGCCTTCTCAGCCGCGGCGCGGCGTTCCTGGTCGGGTGCCTCGCCCGCCCAAGCACCAGCCGCCAATGCTAACCCCAGGAAAAGGAGGAAACCCACGTGTTTCATGCTGCACCTCGCATGTTAAGGAATGGCGGCCACGTCCTCGCCGTGACACGGCGCGTCCGAAGCTGCACCTTAGCCTAAACTTTAGACTCACCAAGGCAAAAGGAGTTGCGGGCTAATTCCACAAGCTTCAGCGGGGACAGACGGCTCATCTCCGCAAGCCGGGAGGGGTGGTAGCCTGAACTATTCAGCACAGCTCACCAATTGACACCCGCGTTCAGTTCCCGGCACAAGTTCTTTAACCCGTTCACGCCCTCCTCGCCCAGGAGTCTGATCGTGAAGGCCGTCTTGTTATGGCAGAGCGGCTCGTCCAAGTCCACCCACTGCCGGCACAGCTCGCCGTCCGGCGTGCCGGGGATCGGCGAGAACTCCGCCAGCATCAGCCGGAGGCCCAATCCGCTGGCGAAACGCATCGAGTTCTCAAGCTGTTGCTCGCCGGCGCGCGGGTGTCCCAACATCAGGTAAGCATGGAGGTGTCCGCGATTCGCTCCGGCAGCGCTCAGGTTTTCAACCGCGCGTGCCAGGTCCTGCTCGGAAACCTTCCCGCCAGTCTACCTCTGCCAGCCTTCCGCGCGGCTCTCAAAGCCGAGATAGACAATCCTGAACCCGGCCTCGATCATCAGCCGCGCCAGGTCTTTGGTCACAAACCGCGCATTGATGGCGTTGGGCGTGTGGAAGTTAACGCGCACACCGCGCCTCAGGACCTCGCGCAAGAATGGTTCCAGGACACACTCCGCCTGGTGCAGCAGCGCGTCGTCATAGAAAGCGATATTCCCCGCGCCGCAGCGGCTCAGCAATTCGATCTCCGCCAGGACGCGGCCAAGCGGCCGCGCCCTGAAGCCCGGGTAAACCTGCGGCACTGAGCAGTACGTGCACCTGAACGGGCAACCGTCGGTCAGCTTCAGTATGCCGCTCGTCAAACGCGGATAGCAGTCCCATAATGGCAGCCCATCCTGCTGCGGGGCGAGTTTCAGAAAGCGCCACAAGGGCTCAAGGTCCGTGCCCGCCACGACCAGGTCCGCGCCCAGAGTGCGAGCGTGCTGCGAGCATAGGGTCGCGTAAACGCCGCCGAGCACGATCTTTGTCCGCAGTGAGGCAGCCCGCAGGTCAGCAATGACCTCCTGCACGCCAGGATACCAGTAGGTCATGCCCGTCTGGATCAGCGCGAAGTCGAACGGCCCTTCAGCCGCCAGGGACTTTTGAAAGGCGTGGCGCGGAATCCCAAACCGCCGGTAACGTCTGCGCACGTCTGCGAAGACTCCAGGGCTGGGGATGATCTCAGAACAGAACTCTCCGCGCCCCCATTCGTCGTGTCTGTACTCTCGCTCCAATGTGGCTCTTGGCCGTTGACTCTTAGCTTTCGGCTCTTGGCCCGCAGCTCCTGGCTCCTGGTTCTTAGTCAGTTCACCAGGCTGCGGTGAGAAGCTGGGGTGCCGTGGGGCGGCGGCGAGCTGGCGCAGCCGCCGAACCCGATGGAGCGGCGAAAGCCGGTCCATATAATCGAAAAGCCGCAACTCGGCCTGCCCCCGCAGGAATCCGCCCACGCGCAACAGGCCATACGGCTTCAACCAGAAATCGTAGGCCGAGAAGTCGTAGATGGGCGGGTTGACCAAGAGGATTCTGAGGGGCATGAACTCGAAATCCGATGTAAACAGGCAAACGTCAAAAGGTCAAATGCCCGAGGCATGACTTGGCACATTCACCACCTTGGCCCGCGCCCTTCGCACCAGCCAGAGTCCTGCCAAGAACAACACCACGGCCGGCACCAGGAACTTAAGCGGCACTCCAGGCAAGGGCTTGCCCGCCGCCGGCGTTTCCAACTCCAGGCTGAGCGCTGCCGGCGCCAGCAGACTCAGGCTGTTATGAAGGAAATGGAACAGGACTCCGGGCCAGATGCTGCTCGTCTGCCATGCCACATAAGCCAGCGTTACACCCAAAAGCATCACGACAGGCTGTTTGAACAACGGGAAATGGTACGCGCCGAAGATGAGGCCCACGCTGAGCAACGCCAGCCATTTGCGCGAAGACCGCAAGCCCTGCAATAGGAACCCGCGGAATAGATGCTCTTCGCATAACGCCGGCGTAAGCCCGATCAGGAAGACCATCAGCACCTTGCCCCGTGCGCTCGCCAGCAGCGGGACCAGCGCCTTATCCAGGGCCCCCATGTCACCCGGCGTGTACTCCCAGAAATGGCTTTGCCACGAGACCAGTTGTTGTGCAATCAGCCATGATCCGCAGCCCAGACACGCCGCACCCAGCAATCCGCTGAGCGCAGGCTTGCGCCACAGGAAGGTGCGCGCAAAGTCCAGCTTCAGATACCACGCCGCGGCCAGCGGCAATCCGAGGAACAACAGATATTGCGGCACAAGCACCAGCACGCTGAACTGTGCAGGCCGCAGGCCCGCCGCGGGATCAAGCAGCGCCTTCGCCAGTGCGAGCTGGCAGTAGAAATTGATGGGGAACAACAGCGCCAGGACCAGCAGCGCGTCGCCAGGCTTGGGATGCAGCGCAGGCTTGAAGAAGCGCCGCTTCAGGAACAGCCTCAGGCTGCCCTGCGCCGAGAAAAGAACCTCCTCGCGCGCGAAGACCCGCGCCGCCAAGGCCACTGTTCCCACCGCATAGAGGCAAGTGCTGAAGAACACGAATGCGACCTGCTGCGCAGTGCCATGGCCGAGGAACAATTCCTTGATAAGCAAGGCCGTGTTGAGGACCGGAGCCAAGAGCAGCGGGCCTTCCAGTTCAATGCCCGGCATCGTCACTACCATCATCCCCAACATGGGCAGCAGATAGATCGGAAGGCAATAGACTTGCGCTTCCTTCTGGTTGGCAGCCAGGCTGGCCACAGCCAGCAGCAGGCCGGCGAAGAGCAGCGCCAGCGGGATGAGCAGCAGCAGTGTCAGCGGCAGCGCCGACCAGGGGAGCTGAAAGTTGGCCGCTTTCAGACCTGGCAACAACAGGAGGGTGACTGCGAAGCTCGCCACGTTCAGGGCGGCATTGCCCAGTGCCAGCGTGGCCACGGCGAGGAACTTGCCGCTGATAATCTCGATGGGCCGCACAGGCATGCCCACGAGGGTCTCCAGCGTGGAGCGTTCTTTCTCGCCCGCGGTCATGTCAATAGCCGGGTAAATGGAACCGGTGATTATCATCACTATGAACAGGAGCGGCAATACCGCTCCCAGCAGCGAACCACCCACCTTTTCAGCCAGCGCCACGTTGTGCAGCGTCACCGCGAACGGCTCCAGGAATTCGCGTCTCAGGTTCCGCGACTTCAGATTCTCATCCACCTTATGTCGTTTGTAGCGTTCAAACAGCTTCTCGATCCGGCCGGCGGCTTGGCGCGAGCGTTCTTCAGCCTTGTCATACTGCACCTCAACCTTCGCCGGCTGCTGTGCCTTGATCAACTGTTCAATGTCCGGCGGGAGATTGACCCAGGCACGTATTGCGCCCGCGGCAAGGGCCTTCTCCGCGTCCGCATCGGCCATGGATTTGAAGTTCAAGGCCGGCGACGAAGTCTTCTTTTTCATCAACGGCGGGACACCGGCCTTCGGTTCCTCTGCGGCTGGTTCGCCGGATTCCGCCTCGCGCGAGTCTTCCTCCGCGCCCGGGAGCTTGCTCAACATGGCAAAAAACTCTGTCGTGCCCGGCGGGATGGCCACGTCGTAGACCTCGCGTTCGAGGCGGGCTTGGGCCATCTGGGCTACTTCAGACATTCCCAGCATCATCACCGGCCACAGCAGCAGGGGCACGACGACAGCGGCGAAGATCGTGCGCCTGTCGCGCAAGAGGTCGCGCAGCTCCTTTACCAATACAGCGCGGATTTTAGGAGAGATCATGACTGCTTCCGCTGCTCCCTTTTGCCGCCGGTGAGAGGGGAACCGTCCCGGCTTGTGGAGCCGGGCCCACCTGCGCCAATGAGATGCTGTCCATGACGCTCTGGCCTTCGACGCGCTCCACCAGCGTCAGGAACACATCGCTGAGCCGCTCCCGGCCGGACATGGCCCTCAGTTCGCCAAGCGTCCCTTCGGCGAGCAGTTTGCCCCTGTGCAGCAGCCCAAAACGCTGGCAGATACTCTCAACCTCATCCAGGTGGTGGGTGGAAAGGACGATCGTGCGGCCGGCTTGCCCCGCCTGCCGGATGAAGTTCAGGATGAGCCGGTTGGTCAGCACATCTAGACCCAAAGTCGGCTCGTCCAGGACCAGCACCGGCGGATTGCCGATCAGCGTCCGCGCGATCTGCACGCGCTGTTTCTCGCCTGTGGAAAGCCCTTCGCAACGCCTGTCGGCATAGGACCGGATACCCAGCAACTGCAAAAGCTGCTCGGCCTGCGCCTTCAGTTCCGGCGGCGCTATGCCGCGCAACTGGCCGAAATAGAGGAGCGTCTCACGAGGCGAAAGGCGCGCATACAGGCCCGTGTTGGCGGTGAGGAAACCGGTGCGTTGTTTGAGTGCCAGCGGGTCGCTTGAGCCGCTTACGCCGTCAATCTGGACCTCGCCGCTGCTGGGCTGCATGAGGCCGGCGAGCATGCGCAAAGTCGTGGTCTTGCCCGCGCCGTTGGGACCCAGGAGGCCGTAGACTTCACCAGGCCCAACATGGAAGCTGAGCCCATCCACCGCCTTGTGCTCCTGGCCCTGGTGGGTATGGAAGATCTTTGTCAGTTCGCGGACGTGAATCATTCAGTCACGCTGAGCATATCAGCAATCGCGCCTTCCCCCGCGTAGCCCTAATCCAAAATCCAAAATCTAAAATCCAAAATCAGGCGGGGGCGGCCCCGCAGCCCCCGCCCTGCCCTAGCCTTCTACTTCCCCATCTTCCGCAGGTTCTGCAGACAGCGGTCTACGCACTCCAACGGCGTACAGGCGTAACTCTCCTGTTCGACGATATACCACTTCGTCTTGCCAATGGTTTCGCAGAGCTCGAACATCTTATCCCACTTCATGTCGCCCTCGCCGATAAGGGCCTTGTCGTTGGTCTTGGAGAATTCCTTCAGGTGCACCGTCGTGGCGCGGCCGGGATACTTGGACACGAACGGGACCGGTTCGCCGCCGCCATGCATGCAGTTGCCCGTATCAACCTGCATGATGACTTCCGGTTTGGCCGTGCTGAAGAACGTATCCCACGGCAATTCTCCTTCCAGCGGCTGGAACTCAACATGGTGGTTGTGGTAGCCCACGCACATCTTCTGATTCTTCACCTTGGCCGCCAGGTCGTTGAACTTCCGGGCCACGTTCTGCCAACCTGCCTTCGTCTTGCGCAGTTCCTCGGGAATCCACGGCACAATGAGATACTTGTTGCCGATGGTCTTGTTGAACTCGATGGTCGCCTGCAGCTTGTCGTCGGCGAGCGTGTCCAGCCCGGTGTGAGTGCCGCAGCACTTCAGGCCGTTTTCGTCGAGCAGCTTGCGCAGGTCCGGAGCGCTGTAGTCGTAGTACCCGGCGAACTCAACCCCAACGTAGCCCATCTTGGCGACGGCTTTCAGAGTGCCGGGCAGATCCTTCTTGCAGTCCTCCCGCACCGAGTAAAGCTGCAAGCCGATCGGAATCTTCTTGGCCATCTCAAAAAATCCTCCAAAGCGTGCCGCATTTTGCCAAATCTCGGCACGAAACGCTAACCGCGCCGCGCTGCGCTGAGTGGCGGCACGGAAATCAGGGCGCGCTGCAATCTGGCAAGATGCCGCGCACCGCCCCGAAGCGGCCCGCTATCGTTACAAGACAGAGCAGCCGCGCCTGCGGGGCAAGCAGTGGAACAAGGGAACCACGTTATTGCGCGCCGTCCCGCTGGCAAGGTAATGTTAATGAGCGGCAATCCGCGCCTCGAAGCGCACGGTCTCGCTCGCGCCCGCCGGAATGGAGATCACGCCTTGGCCTTCCTCAAGCGCCTTGGGCAAGCCTGTGAATGGTTCGAGGGCCAGCGTATAGGAACGGCCGAACCACGGGGCGCCGGGTTCGCACGCGTTCTCGTAAAGCCAACAGAACGGGAACTTGGCCTTGTCCCAGCGCAATTCGAAGGCCAGCTTCCAGGTGGGGCTGACTATGGCGTATCTGCCCTCACTCAAGTCCGTCACAAAGACCATCTTGCCCTGGTGCGACTGCGGGCCCCGGACCTTTGACAGGTCCACGCCGCCGTTCCCAGCCGGCCAGCGGTGCGGGACCCTGGGATTCTCGCTCGGATCGAGAAACGTTGCGGCGGGAATCTCGATCTCGCAGTGTTCATCCAGAAAAGGCGCGCCGAACATGGGATGCTGTCCCCAGAGGACGTCCAGGCCGACCTGGCCCAGGTTGGTCGCGGTCTCTTCGAGATACAGCGTGGGGTCGTTCTTCCTCAAGGAGAGAGTTTTCACCAATCTCCATGGGGTGCGGACAGTGAAGGCCGTCATGGTGGCCGCGCAGCTCTCACTGTCTTCGTGCACTGAGTTGAGTTCGAAAGGCAGGCCCCAGATCTCACCATGAAAACCCAGGCTTGCACCGTGATGTTTCACAGGCGCGCTGCCGCTTGGGAAGCACTCATACCAGCCGCCGGGATGGTGGTCCACCAGCGGCTGCACATCATAACTGCTGACGGAGAACGTGCCCATGGGCCGCAAGCCACAGGAGTTCTTAAAGACCACATCCAGGTCTGCGGGCTTGTATAGGAATTCCGGGATCATCGCTCCACGCCCAACGTTGACGACAGCGCGGAGGAACTCATTCTCCAGGATGACAATCTCTGAACCGTGGAGCGCGTAGCCTGTAAGCACGCGCGGACCATGACACTTGGGACACTGCGGGTTCTTGTACATCTTGCCCCTCCCTGCCAAGAGTACTCAGTACTCAGTACTCAGTACTCAGTACTGTGTTGTGCACGGGGCGCTCATAAGCCGGCTCCTGTTCTCCTTGCGGAGGGCAGCCATTTCTCTAGGACCGCCGTTGCCGGCGGCCTCAAGCGCCCAACCCGCGGATCGTAGCGGCGCGGACACACGCCTCTCCGCCTATTCGAGCTTGCTCCAGGCCGGGTTTACCGTGCCTCCAGCATCGCTGCCAGAGCGGTGGGCTCTTACCCCGCCGTTTCACCCTTACCCGACAGCGAGGTCCCAAGGCCAATGTTTCAGGTTTCTGGTTTCAAGTCTCAAGTTCTGCATGGCGCAGGCCCAGCTTGAAACATGAAACACGGAACATGAAACGTCAACCTGAAACCCCGCCGGCGGGCGGTTTGTTTTCTGTGGCACTTTCCCTGGGGTTCTCATGAAGCAGGCCTTTCGGCCCGCACCACAATCCCCCGATGGGCGTTACCCATGGCCCTGTCCTATGGAGGCCGGACTTTCCTCGCCGGATTGCTGGCGGCGCCAGTCTAGTGGCTGGCGTCAAGACAATTCCGCCGCGGCTGCCGAGCGCCCCGTGCATGGGGAAGCGTACTCCAAGGCAGTGCGGGATGCAAAACCAAGTCAAAAGTCAGAAGGCAAAAGCAAAAAGTAGATCGCTGGCCACGGCGTTACTTTTGACTTTTTACTTTTTACTTTTGACTCATAGATTGCCTTCTTGCCAAAGGGAACAAAGAGAAATATGCTCCTCAGGCGTCCTGGAGCAGAGAACAGAAAACATGGACCTCAAACACGAGCGTTCCCGCCTGTCAGCGGCGTTTGAACAACGTTTTGGCAAAGGCGGCGGCATACGGGCGGCAATCGCGCCGGGGCGGAGCAATCTCATCGGTGAACACACCGACTACAATGGCGGCCTGGTTCTGCCCATTGCGGTGAACCGGCATATTGCCGTCTTGTTCCGGTCCGCACGCCAGCCTTCCTCCCACATTTCGGTGTTCACGGAACTGCTGGGCGCCACTGATGAGTTCGACGTAGGCGGCATCAAGCCCACTACGGACCCCATGCAGCACTGGGCCAATTACGTGCGAGGCACCGCGCACGCTCTAGCCAAGCGCGGCATCAAGCTCAAGGGCGGGGAGCTCTACATCGCAGGGGATCTGCCGCGCGGCGCGGGGCTCGCAAGCAGCGCGGCCCTGGACACCGCCACAGGCCTCGCGCTCCTGGCGCTGGCGGGCCGGAAGATGCCCGCGCAAGAGCTGGCTTTCGCCTGCCAGGAGGCCGAGCACCGCTACGCCGGTGTGCGCTGCGGCATTATGGATCCGACCGCGGTGGGGCGCGCCAAAGCCGGGCACGCCTTGTTGCTGGATTGTCGGTCCGTGAAGGTAACGCACGTCCCCATCGCGCTCAAAGACTACAGCTTCGCGGTCTTCGATACGGGCGTGCGCCACAAACTGGCGAGCAGCGAGTACAACAAGCGCCGGGGGGAATGTGAACATGCCGCGGCAGTCATGAAGAAGAAAAGCCTGCGCGATGTTTCGCTTGAAGACCTGCTCAAGCACGCCCACAAGCTGACGTCCAATGAGCACAAGCGCGTGCGCCACGTCCTCGGCGAAAACCTGCGCGTAATGCAATTCGCAGCCGCCCTCAGCCGTGGCGATGTTGAGGAACTCGGCGCGCTGTTGCTGGCCAGCCACCACAGTCTGGCGCAGGATTACTGCGTCAGTTGCGCCGAATTGGATGAAGTGGTGGCGCAACTGCAGGCCCATTCCGCCAAGGACCACGCCTGCGCCGGGGCGCGCTTGACCGGCGGCGGCTTTGGCGGCGCGGTTGTCTCCCTGCTCAAGACAGAGGCATTCCCCGAGTACGCCAAAGCCATGGCGCCCCATGCCAGGGGCGGCTCCATCCTGCTGACACCCAGCGACGGGGCGTGCGTCACGGCGCTTTGAAGCTGTCTTTGTTCTTGCTCCACCACTCCTGCCAGTCTCGCCTTTGGCTGAACTGCTGTTGGGTGACTGTCCTCAAACCGTCCATCACCAGTTTCTGCACGGCGTCGTTGCTGTTGTCAAGGCTGCGGACCAGCACGCCCGCCGCGACCTTGGCATTCAGCACTTCAACGGCCGCTATTGCCGTGAACGCAGTATCTCTGTCCTTTTCGATTGTCAGAGCTGCCTGAAAACCTTCGAGCGCGGCCTGGTCCTGCTTGCCGCCACGCCATGCGAGCGCCTCGAACGCCTGGCTCCGCACCACGGGCTCCTTACTCTTGGCAGCAGTACAAAGTGCCCGAACCGCCGCGGTGTCTGGGGTATTCGCCAGGATGTCTACCGCTTCCACGCCGAAACCAGTATCCAGGCAGGACTGGGCCGCTTCGCCTAAGGCCAGCAAGGCTTGCTCTCGCGCCTTCGGGTCCGCGGTCCGCAGGAACGACTCACTGGCCGCCAGCTTAGAGGCCCGGTCATGCGCGTCCTTTATGCGTTGTCTTTCCTCTTCCGCCCTTCTCGCCTCCTCCAGTTTCCGCTCGGTTTCACGCTCTTTCGCATTGCGGGCCTCAATCGCGTCGGCCTCCTCTTTGCTGCACCATCTCTTGCCTCCAAACTTCACCCAGTGCCACTCTTCTTCCGCAACCTTGCTGGCCCCGGGATGGTCTGGATTCTTCACCAGGATCTGCTCCACGAGCCGGCGGAACCTGGCTGTATTGTCTCGCAATTCCCGCCACTGAAGCGCCGCCCTGAACATGCTTTCCCAATCATCGGGTTTCAGTGCTTCCTCTTTGAAGGTCAGTCCTTCGTCGAGCGCCCGGTCAGCCAACTTGTTCAGCTCGTCAAAACTGTCGAGGCTATTCACAGTCCGTTTGCCTTCCCGCTTGATCCTCTGCCCCAATTCAACCAGGCCCTCGGCGTCGCGCTGTTTGCGCAGGCGCTCAATATTCCGCTCCCAGCGCTGCTTATCGGGGGGCAGCTTCAGGATATCAACCGCAACGAACTCCAGATACTTGGGGCCTGTCTTGCGAAGCGTGCCGCAAAGCCACAGGTTGTCGTTGAGCTTGAAACTCGAAGCGTGCTTCCTCAGCCTTTCGTCAATGATGATGGTGGCCCACTTCTTATTATCCCTATTCGGCGCCACCTCATACCCAACGAGCTTCAGCTTGTCCGGCTGAACAATCATCTCAAACTTGCCCTCAAAAGCCACATCGGGATCCTGGTCGTTCTCGCCCATAAGGATCCCCACTTCTGCAATCCGCCAAGGGTGCTCCTGGTAAACTTTGGCCTGGACAGTCGTTCCGTTGGGAAGCGGAAGATTTATGGTCGGCAATTCGTCCACGTTGACCTGGAGCGTCTCCGCGAAGGCGCAGGGGGCGCAAACAAGGACCAGCGCCAGTGGCACAGCCGCTCCGAAGTTGGGCCGCATCGCACTTCCTCCTCTTCTGAACCACCAATATGCCCTGCTTGCGGCTTCGGGCTTTGGCAGACACTGGGCCGCCGCCCAAGGTCCAAAGCCCAAAGTCCGCCAGCGGCTTAGCCGTGCGCCACGGGCGGGACGCCCGTACTACTCGGGTGACTGCCTCTTTCCATCCGCGAGCGGTTGCGCCTGGGGAACCACCGGCTGCACAATCTGCGCCTTGCGGTTCACATTGATGAGCAGCAGATCCGGCCGACTCGCGGGTCCCAGGGCGAATTTCGCGACTGGTCCGAGCATTCGCGGAACGCACGCTAAGCGCGGGCCGCGGAAAAGCTCATTCCCTCGAGCAAAGTAGAATGCGCATTCGTCGAGCATGACAACGAACAAGTCGTCCTGGCCATCCTGGTTGAAGTCGTGCGCCAGAAGCCCAAAGCCAAGCCCAGGCAGCAACTCAGGCTCTCCAGAAGGCGCAAACTTGCCGGCTTTCTCCTCCAAGTTAACCAAATGTGACTCCCGGCCTGTCACAATCACGGCCAAGCGGCGTTTCCCGTCGGTGCAGCCTGGAACAGCCGCCGCTGTAATGAAGCCTTCTGCTTCCAGGCCCGAGGACACTACAGCTTTCTCGCCCTTGTCCCACTTTCCACCGTTATACGGCACAAAGACCAACGGGGATTGGGACAGCGGCACGATGGTCAGGAAACCGGACCCCAGTTCCGGTGAAACCCACGGAAAGATGAACCCTGTGTTTCCGCCGCCTGGAATGGGGACAGTCGCCACAGGACCAAACTTGTGGTCCGAGGAAAGCGAAGTTATGGCAAGCTGCCCAGACAGGCCGCTGTAGGCGGCGATCGCCGGGGGCTTGCCCTTTTCCATGGAGCCCACGCCGAGCGCCACAGGACCTGGCCCCACGGCCGCTTCAGAGACTTCAGCCCCAGGCGCCAAGCCTTGTTTCCCTTGAAAGAAAGCCTTGATCCTTCCGCGCTGCCAGTCTGCGACAAGCAGGTCGCCATCCCTGGCACCGTCCAGACAGCCGGCAAACAGGGCCGAAAAGCGCGTGCCCTTATCCAGCTCCATCGCAGGGGGCAGAGGGGATCCCTTCTTTTGCAGGTACAGCCGCACGGCTCCGGAGCGGAATCGGCCGGAGCAGATGATCGCGTCAACCAAGCCGTCGCCATTGAAGTCGCCGGCCGCAATTGCAGGCTGCTCGGCAGGCATCAATCCCAGGTCCAATTCCGGACCCAGTTCGTAGCCGAACTGGGTAGTAAGCGTAAAAGACTTGCTGACGGTGAACCATTCCTTGGACGCCCCGCCCGGCTCATTGCCGACTCCCTTGACTGCAATCTCGACACTAGAGGGCCGGCCTTTTTTCAGCGACTCGAAATCGGTGGGCGCAGGCGCCCAGCTAAGGAGCCCTGTATCAGCGTCCAGGGTCATGCCCTGCGGCGCGTCCTTCAGCTTGAACTCCTTCTTCCAGCCGGGTGACACTTGATTCAGGACGTCCAGTCCCTGAAGCTCAGGCTTGTAGCTCCAAGACACGAACGGCTGCGCCAGCAGGCTCTGCGGCTCGTTGGCAATCTTGACTGTTCTCGGGTCAAACGTGGGCGCAGGCGGCGGAGGCGGCGGTTTGTTGTTGATAGGCGGTTTGGACGGTTTGAGGATACCCGTGGCTTGGAGAAGCGGCGTCAACTGGCCCAGGTGGAAAAGCACGGCGCCGGCTGCGGCAAGTACGAACAGCGCGCCAAGCAAGACCAGCCCTCTCTTGGACCTTACCGGTTGGGGCGCCGCCGCTGGTGCAGGGGCCGGGATAGTGGCCGCGGTTGCGGTGGCCGTCGCTGGGGCCACCATAACAGTGGGCGTGCCGCCCATCACGGCGAGGCAGTTGCGGCAAGTGGCAGATC
>Ga0209777_10002394_pt1 | contig 24754 bp, 29 predicted proteins | sample FrelakmetHBP12HB_FD_187147 | JGI IMG/M metagenome (GOLD analysis project Ga0209777, IMG submission 187147) | Freshwater lake sediment microbial communities from the University of Notre Dame, USA, for methane emissions studies -HBP12 HB (SPAdes)... | ecosystem: Environmental > Aquatic >... | reverse complement strand
GTCCTCCTATGGAATACTGGCCACATGCTACTTTTAAATTGAAATCGATGCAGGTCATTTTTTCTGTTTTGATATGCTATTTTAAATGCTTAATAGTTTTTTGGGAAATTTAACCGGCCACTTCTGCTTACTGATGTAAAATAATTCCTGCGGATTATTTTTTGCCGCTGCCCGCAATCGGGTGAATCAAATTCACCTGCTGCATCCCCCGCACGGAGTTCAGCAGAAATACACTCCTGCAGGATAAAAGCTGTACAATCGTAAGGGGCTTTTCCATGATGAGGCCACGCTCGAGCAGATAGGCGCGAAGCGTTCCCGGCAGGAGGCCGCAGTGCAGGGGAGGGGTGCAGAGCCTGCCACCCATCTCCACGACAATATTGGCTATGGTAGATTCGGTAATCTCGCTTTTTTGGTTATATAGAAGAACATCTGCCGCCCCCGGCACCAGTTTAAGCGCATCCTGATATATCTGCCTGCAGGTGGTCTTGTGATACAGCAAAGGGTTTGCAGCATCAACAGGCTGAGCCGCAAGAACGATGTCGGGGAAATCTGACATGCCGGGCCCAACACTGCTTGACGTGACGGAAGCGGCTCCGCTTCTGCTGACAAGCAGGCGAATCCTGTGGGGCGCACCGGACAACAGGGCGGCTGCGCAACCAGCCAGCTGCCTGCGCACCTGCCCGCTATCAAGCTTGAACCCGAAATACTGCGCCGACTGCCGCAGGCGCCGAAGATGATAGGGCAGCAGCCAGAATTTGCGTTCGGGTGTCCACAAAATTGTTTCAAGCAGATCAAATGCAGCAGACGGCCTGTGCAGTATTCGGGCTTTGATGCGGCTCTCCTCAAGCTCGTTGCCGGGATGCGAATCCCAGACAATGCCGCCGCCTATGCCGTATTCGGCGCGACGCTCCGGCCGGTTGATCAGCAGGGTGCGGATGGCCACGCTGAACTGTGCACGCCGCCCCGGCGCGATGAAGCCGATAGCACCTGTATAGATGCGGCGTGGCGACGACTCAAGGTCGGCGATGATCTGCATGGTTCGCGTCTTCGGAGCACCCGTGATCGATGAGGGCGGGAAAAGGGCTTGAAAAACATCGGCTACGGAGGCGCGGGTTCTGGCCCGAACGGTGGACGTCATCTGCCAGACCGTTGAAAACTGCTCCACGGAAAACAGATGGGGCACATGCACGCTGCCGGTAATGGCCACGCGACCCATATCGTTTCTCACCATGTCGGCTATCATAATATTTTCAGCTCTGTCTTTTGCCGATGCGGCGAGCGCCGCAGCCTGCCCGCGGTCATGCTCAAACCAGAGCCCCCGCGCGGCCGTTCCTTTCATGGGGCGGGATTCAAGGCGGTTGCCTTTGAGTTTGAAAAACAGTTCGGGCGAAGCACTGCATATCGCCCACTGCCCATTATCGATGAATGCCCCGTAGGGCGGATCATCGGCAGCGGCCATCTCAAGGAACAGTTTCCATGGGTCGCTGTCGCATGCCGAGCGCAGACGATAGGTAAAGTTAACCTGATAGGTATCTCCGGCGCTGATATGTTTTTTGATGCGTGCAATGCAGGCCTGGTAGCGCCGGGCCGTGATGGTCGGCTTCCAGCGGAGTTGAGACAGGTCCGAAGCAGCACTGGCTGGAAGGCAGGCAAGCTCTGCCGGAGCATTGTAGAGCCCAAACCAGACAAGCGGAAAATCTTTGTCCGGATGCACCACAAGCGACGGATCGAAGGCTGGCGCGGCCTCGTAGGCAACAAAGCCTGCGGCATAGAGCCCCTCGGAGCCGACTGCCTGCTCAACCTCGCGCAGTACGGGCAAGACCTCATCAATATGCTGGGCAACACAGATCCGGAGGGGCCGTGAAAATGCGAGCCAGTGTCCGCTTGTATCATCACGAAGAACAACTGTGGCGTTCTGTTTCGTCTTCACTTCACCGTCCTAGCGGGTCGTCACATTTGAATTTATCAAATGCTGACATCCTTTCCTTAATCCCAATACACATGAACTATAATCCATAAAATTCAACAGATAAAATTTCCGTGTCATTCCGGCTTGTCCGGAATCTTAACGCTATCTCGCACAGGATTCCGGACAAGCCGGAATGACAGAAACAACTTTGCTTAGCGGGATTTCATCTAATCCTTCAAAATCAAATCCGAAACTCTACTAGACAAGCCAATAAAAAACAGGGGCACTTTCCGGCAAGTGCCCCTGTTATACACATCAATAATTGTAATTTCTACTTTTTTCCCCATCGCGGCCCAAGACGATCATTTACAGCAGCCGGTAGGGATAAGCCCGCTTTGTCCATTCACTTTGCGGATACGTTTTTTGCAGCTGCTCGTAGGCCTCCTTGAGTGGCGCGGGATTATGCGTGCTTTTATAGCCGCAGACGCCGCGGACAAACATGGCCTCCGGTGCCGCATCGCTTGCAGGGTATGCCGACAGCAGCTTGCCGAGCGCTCCGAACGCTTTGTCAAACAGCTCAAGATCGGCGTACACTTTTGCGCTGCCGAGCATGAGCGAGGGGACCAGCTCTTCGGCGGTGAGAAAACCCACCGTCCGGTGATGCTCATGGCCATTCCAGTCAAGCGTGACCAGCGTCGGCGTCCAGGTGACCTTGAACTCTTTTGCCAGGGAATTATCAGAGGGTGTGCGCACAGCAATCATGCTGCCGGCAAGGAATGCTTCGACAGCCTTTTGTGGATACGTAACCGCATCCATCTGCTGGCAGCCGATTCAGCCGGGATTAAAAAAATCCACCAGCACAGGTTTTTGCTCAGCCTGTGCCTTTGCCAGCGCCTGTTTCAGGTCGGTTTCCCATGCTATTGTTCCCATAATGCCTCCTTATTGTTAAGGGTTGATACGGGGAAGGGATTAATGCTGAGACAGCAATAGATTTAATGTAGGCTATTTGTATGCTGATTTCAAGGCGGGAACATGCAACTGCCCTTGGCCTGCCGCATGCACAAGAAGATTTTTCGTGCCGGGGCTGCCTAATGCCACACCTGCAGAATAAAGTAGCCGACCATTATAAAGGCTATAATCACCTTGCCGACAGCGCCGCATAAAAAGCCGACCAGTGTTCCATAGCCGACCTTGACGGAAGCCTTGAGTTCGGCGCCTTTGAGAAGTTCAAGGACAACGGCGCCGGCAAATGAACCGACGACAAGGCCTATGATGTTTGCCGTTATGAGCCCCAGGGTGCCGCCGATGCAGGCGCCGATCATGCCCCACCGGCTTGCCCCGTATTTTTTTGCGCCAAGGGCGGCTGCGGCATAGTCAAGGCTCTGGCCGGCAAGGGCCAGCACAGCCAGTACGGTAAGGTCAGTCCATCCGACAACAGTGAATTGCGTATGCCAGGCATAGAGCACAGCACCGGCCAGTATCAGGGGCGAGCCCGGCAGCACCGGCAGCAGCGACCCGGCAAGGCCGAGCACAATAAGCACAACAGTCAGTACGACGACAAGTTCTGTCTGCATGGAATTACAGTCCTTAGGGCGTTTGCGAGCCCGCCATTTCAGGTTTTGATTTTATTGCCTGACTCTGCTGGTAAAAAAAAGAAACTCAGGCTATATGCCTTTGCAGGTCATAAAGACAAGTTTGTCGGCAACAAATTTAACCGTGATGTTTTTCTGCTCGTCGCCCCAGGTGCAGCTTTTGGCGCCCATGGCAGCGTCGCAGGAAGCGGTATTGCCCAGTATGCCCGTTACCTCCTTAAACTCCATGCCGACTTTGAGTTTATCGTAATTCTGTTTGGTGAGTTTGCTGCAGCCGGCGCCCAGAAGCACCATGGCTGCAAGAACGAGGATCATGAGCAGAGCTTTACATTGTTTCATACAACACCTCCCTATAATTTGGTTTGCAGGAGTTTTGCCGACCCCGGTCGACAGGCTATGCAATCAACATTTCCTGCAGGATGTCTTTAACACTGTCAACGGTGAGAATCTGGTCAAGGGCAATATAAGCCCTTCTTCTTCCTGAACACGACCGCAACCCTCCAGGGATATTCGAGCAGAGTGCTTGTCATGGGCTCCACCTGAACCGTCCTGAGGCCTGCGTTCATTTCATCCGGCAAGATAATGACACAGGGCCTTATTTTTTTATCGCAGAGCCGATTGTCGGATCAAGATTCACAAGATAGATATCATACTGCTTTATCACCACTTGAGCTCCTGATCTTCCGCGAAAACATCAGGTATCATCAGGCGGTCATCACCGGCTTCATGCATTTTTTCTGCATGAAGCGCCCACCCCTCCCGGGGCGCTTTTTTTATCGGTTTCAAAATCAGAGCCCCGTTTTTAACCGTCAAGTCAACGCTGTCCCTAATGCCGCGTATCGGGCGTGCAGGACTCCTCCTGCTGCCAGGCGCGCAGGATCTGCCGCCCCTGGTGCTTCTTGCGGATATAGCCGGCGATGAACAACAGCGCCGCCAGAAACCACATGGTCGAGGCGCTGGTGATAAGCGGAATCCAGCTGAAGTGCAGCGCCGTGTGCTTGAGCCAGAGCTTTTCAATCTCGGCCCAGTCCATCTGGTAGGTAAGGCGCAGCGCGCCCCTGAAATCTCTGTACTTGGTGTACTCAAGAAAAAATCGCTGAAACGCTTCATCGCCGAACTGCCCCTTGAGAAACACAATAAAATAAAAGCTCTGGCAGTAAGCGATTTCGGCGGTGCGCAGATCATAGGGAAAATGCTCGGCAAGCTCGTCCATGGGTATGAGTTTTCGGGAAAGCGCCGCCATGGTCATGGTGGTCAGGCGTGACAGGCTCCATTCACCTGCCCAGACCATGGCAAGTCCTTCATCCAGCCAGCGCGGCACGCGCTCGGCGCCTTTGAAAGCCTGCCCCAGAAGTATGTGATGGGTTTCGTGCATGAAGGTTTTGTCAATATCGCCGCCCCGGTTGAGAAATATCACAATGAGATTTTTTTCAGGCCAGGCAGCGCCCGCCGCCCATGAGGGCAGGCGCCCTGCATCGGGCCGCGCACGGTAAAACTCCTCAAACTCCTGCACAACGTACACATCGATCACAGCGCTTACCTGCAGGCCGAGGCTTGCCGCCATGGTCTGCACGATTACGTCGGCATGCTGCGCGAGATAGGCTGCGGCTTTCTGTCCGTCGGGCCGGGCATAAAAAACAAAATGCTGCGTCCGCACCGTGTCAAATGCAAAGGCGGGCGCCAGTGAACATATCAGGAGCACTATGACAAGCAGCCGTTTCATGCGGCTCAGTATACCACAGGCAAGCCGTGGCGCATGCTTATTTTCATTCCAGCCGGAAGGGCTCCGACCCAGGCCCACCTGCCGTTGTTTTTTCAGACAGCATCATGCAGCATTGTTTTGCAGCGGCATGCACAAGCCGTATTTCTTCTTGATTAGCCTTATAAAACATGCACAATAGCCTGTAGAATCTGAACACGGTGAGCGGAGCAGCATGCTGTTTCTCCGACCACGGGATATGCAGCCTGCAAAAGAATATAAAAAACAGTTATTGTTAACAGCATAGCAATCTGTTAACTTTGAATGATTCAAAAGGAGTTGACGTGCAGACGCCGAAAATTTTAAAATAATTTTCCGCTGCAACAAACCGATAATTATATGAAAGGGGAAGCACATGAAGAAACTACTTTTCATTCTGGGCATCATCGCCCTGGCATTTAACCTTGGGGGATGCGCATCCGTTTCTTCGGTTGACCTTGGAGCAGTTGCCAAGCAAGCGGGCATGAAGAATATCACCACCGGTGATGGAACCTTTGAGAACTACACCGCAACAGGCTCGTTTAAAGGCACAGAAATAGGATTCGGTATCGGACTTCCCTTCATCAAGATCCTTGAAATTTATCCGGCAAAGACCAACGAAGCCCTGCTGACCGATATAGCCAAAATGGCGGCGTCACAAGATGGCGGCAGGGCCAATGCCATGATCAACGTATGCCCGGTCAGTGAAACGTTTGCGGGCTTCATAATCGGCGTGTATGTCGATACGTGCAAAGGCACAGGCATCAAGCTGAAATAAAATTTTAAGCGTCATAAAAAACGCGGCCAGATGTTCTGGCCGCGTTTTTTATGTACATCTTTTTACAGGGCAGGTGAGGCTGTTTTTAAAACCTGTGCAAGTATCTCTCTCTGCTTTGCCCTCATCCGCCTGCTCTCGGCAGGCGATGTTTCATGGTCATAGCCCAGAAGATGCAGTATGCCGTGAATGAAAAGAGCCGCCATCTCCTCGTGCAGGGTCATGCCCCGCCGGTCTGCCTGTCGCTGCGCTGTTGGGACGGATATGGCGATATCGCCCAATAGCTGCGGCTGCACAGCGGGGAAAACGTAGTCATGCATGGGAAATGAGATGACATCCGTAGGTCCGGTGCGCTTCAGATACCGCTCATTCATGACGGCAATATCTGCGTCATCAAGCACAAGAATGCTTACCTCTGCCTTTGGTAAGGCCAAGGCGACCAAGATCGCGTTCACCGTCTTCCTTATCAGAGTACGATCGATCCGCATCGCCTTTTGCTGGTTTTTTATCTGTATCTTTGCCATTTCCATCCTTGTCCGTGTATGCCGGATAATCAATACGGGCATGAAAAATCCCGTTGAGAATTCTATTGAAGCTCTCGGCTATCAAATGCAGATCCTTGAGCGTCAGTTCGCATTCGTCCAGCTGGCCGTCGACAAATATATTATTGATAATGCGCTGCACCATGCCCTGTATGCGTGATGGCGACGGGTCGGCCAGTGTCTTGGAGGTTGCCTGCACAGCGTCTGCAAGCATCACGATCCCGGCTTCCTTGGTTTGCGGCTTCGGGCCGGGATAGCGGAAATCCTTGTCGCTTACTGGCTGGTCATCATCCTGCATCTCGCGGGCTTTCTGATAGAAATAGTTTATGATGCTGGTTCCGTGGTGCTGGGCGATGATGTCTTGAATGATCTTGCCCAAACGGTGCTGCCGGGCGATCTCGATGCCGTCCTTGACATGCGAGGTGATGATGAGGCTGCTCATGCTCGGCGCGAGGCGGTCGTGTTTGTTTTCGCCGCCTTTCTGGTTTTCCACAAAATAGAGGGGCTTTTTAATTTTGCCGATATCATGATAATAGGCACATACGCGGGCAAGCAGCGGGTTGGCATTGATAGCCTCGGCTGCAGCCTCAGCAAGCACGCCTACCAGTATGCTGTGATGATAGGTGCCGGGCGCGGAGATCAGAAGGTTGTGCAGCACGGGCTGGTTGAGGTCGGCGCGTTCCAGCAGTTTAATATCGGTCGTATAATTGAAAATGATTTCAATGATGGGAATAATTCCCGTTGCCAGCACCGCGGAAAGAACACCCCCGATCATGCCGAAGGCCATGCTGGAGAGGGTCTCGGTTTTGAATGCGTCGCCGCTGACCAGGTACAGCGAGAAAATAAGCAGGGCATTGATCGAGGCGACAATCATGCCTGCACGGATGATAGCGCTGCGCTGTCTGGTGTAGCGGACTTCCTGCGTGGCCACGATGGCGCTTATGAAAGAAAATGAGAAAAATGTGAGGTTGCTATCCAGCAGCAAAGCGGCGAAAATTGATACAAGTACGGCGCTTAGTGACGCTATCTGCGGGGATAGTACGATGCTTATAACGATAGCCGCAAACGCAAACGGGAAGCCGTAATAATATGACGATAGAGGAATGACGTCATAGCCTTTAGAAAATGTCGCCGCCCCTGCGGCGCAAAACTTGAACAGTAAAAAAGCCATGAGCAGAATTGAGCACAGGAAGATGAAGTCCCGGTAGGTGATGCGTGTTATGGCGATGTCGCTGAGGTTATTTTTTGCAAACCGGTACAGTATCGTAAGCGCCAGGAACGAAAAAAGGAAATAGCCCAGCAAAGCCCAGAGCACGCTTTTTGACTGCTTCAACTCCCGCATGGCATTCAGCTTCAGAAGCGAAATATCCGTAACGGGTGCCCCCTCACGCACGATTATTTCATCTTTTTGAATCGCATAGAACAGCGGGTCAACCTCCTGCGCCGCAGCTTCGCGGCGTTCACTTGTTTCTTGGGCATTATAGGTGATGGTGGGCTCGATGAGCTTGACGGCGATGTCGGTCAGAGCTTTGCGTATGTCGCGAGGCTCGTTCTTCAAAAATGCACGGGCATCGCGCCGCAGCAGTATTTCGGCATCCTGCACATCGATAAAGGACGTAAAATCTTTGACCGTTACCTCCTGGCTTGAAGCAATGTTGCGCAGTATGATGCCTCTGCCGCGCTCCTTGAACAAAATTCCCTTTGCGGCAATAACCTCACGCTGGACAAACGGCAGCACCAGGTCAAGAAGCGCCTCCTCATGCTCTTTTTTGAATCCCCAGTCGGCAAGCAAGGCGAAGTTCTGTTCATCAATCTGTATTCGCAGCATTTCCTGCAGCGCATGTCTGTCTTTTTCGGAAAGGGGCTGGTTGCGGGGTTTTTTTCTGCTTGCCTCGCGCATGGTTCCGAAAGCTGCGGTGATGCGCTGCGCCACGTCGTTTTCAGCCTTTGCGTTGAAGTCATAGACCGACGGCACGGCATCGGCCTTTTCGCGCCGCCGCCTGGCCGTGGTTTCAGTATCCTCAACCGTGAAATCCTGGCGCGCCCGTATATTGTCCTGGGCTATATCGCCCGATTTATAATGGTATCTGGGCGCTGCTGGCTGCGGCACGGTGAGAAAGGCTATAATGCCGGAAAGCACGATAAAGGCCAGCACCTCGTAGGTGGCCGGCGTCATGAACGGCCTGATGATTTTAAGCCTGTCTCCGGTATGCTCTATTTTTGCAAGGGGCTGTTGCGTGCGCCTGCTGCGCAGCTTCTTTAATAGCTGTATCTTCATCTGCGTTTTTCTTTTTCATGAAATGTTTCATATGCCTTGATGATACCCTCCACAAGGGGATGGCGGACCACGTCTTTTTCGGTAAATTGGCAAAATCTGATCCCCTCGACCTTCTCCAGAACACGCTGCGCCTGCACCAGACCTGATGCCGTTGCCTGCGGCAGGTCTATCTGTGTGATGTCGCCTGTAATAATTGCCTTTGAATTAAACCCCAGGCGCGTGAGAAACATTTTCATCTGCTCGGCGGTTGTATTTTGAGCCTCATCCAGAATCACAAAGGAGTCGTTGAGGGTGCGGCCTCGCATGAAGGCGAGGGGCGCGACCTCAATCCTGCCCTGATGCAACATTTCCTGTGCCTTGTTCATATCCATAATGTCATGCAGAGCGTCATAAAGGGGCCGCAGATAGGGGTTGACCTTTTCAGCAAGATCCCCCGGCAGAAACCCAAGTTTTTCGCCGGCCTCAACGGCTGGTCTGGCTAGAATAATTCTGTCGACATCTTTTTTTATGAGGGCCGCGATGCCCATGGCCATGGCCAGATAGGTTTTTCCCGTACCGGCCGGCCCGATACCAAAAACTATGTCAAAGCCGCGGATAGTATCCACATATTTTTTCTGTGCATAGCTTTTCGGAGTGATGGGGCGCCGCTTTGCGGTTACGATGATCGTATCGAGAAAAACATCCTTCAGGTGCAGAGGGGCATCCTGCTCAATCATTTTGATGGCATGCATGACATCTACTGAACTGAGCCGGTAGCCTGATTCAACAATAAAATACAGCTCCTGAAGAACTTTTTTTGCCGTCATTATTGACGGGCCTGGGCCGCGGAGCTCGAACTGGCTGCCGCGTACGTGAATCTTTACTGCGAGCCGCTTGCCGAGAACTTTGATATGCCCGTCATGTTCTCCGCACAGGGCCTGGACAATGCCGAGATCTTCAAAGTGGAGGATTTCCAGGCAGCTGCCGCTTTTTAGATGGGGGGTTTCCATACACTACACAGACATCATGGATACGTGTAGAGGCCGACCGCAGTTCGCAATGCAGCAGGAGGCAAAACTTTTAAGCTTCTGCATAAATCTGGACCATTATTTTTCGGTTTCTGGGGCGGTTGTCAAAATCGCACAGCACGATCTGCTGCCATGTTCCCAGATGCATAGAGCCGTTCACAACGGGAATGGTAAGCGACGGGCCAAGCAGTGCAGCCCGCACATGGGCGTAGCCATTACCGTCGCCCCAGCGACGGTCATGCGCGTAGGGGTTATCACGGGGAGCAAGCCGTTCAATGGCGTTTTGAAGGTCGGCTACCGCGCCCGGCTCATATTCCAGGGTGGTTAGTGCGGCAGTTGATCCGGGAACAAAAAGGTTTATAAATCCCTGTGCCGGGCAGGCCTTTGAAATACATTGGTCAACCTTGTCGCTGATGTCAACAATGTCAGTCGCTCCGGTGGTCGCAACAGATATGGTAAAATTCAGTATTGCCATGAACTATAATTTTTAGTATAAAAAATATAATTTTATTAATTAATTAAAATTAGCACAGGGTCTTCGGCTTTTCAAGTTGTTTTTCATCTAATTTTCCTTGACAAATTTTTCAAAAAATATATAAAATATCTTTTTTAAAATTACGACACACCTGCACTCTTTAAGCGCACCAAGCTATTATAACTAAAGGAAGGATAAGTCAACATGGCAGTGAAAATCAGACTTGCTCGTTTCGGCAAGAAGAAGAAGCCCTTTTACCGTGTAGTAGTTGCTCCCGAAACGGCCCCCCGTGACGGCCGTTTTTTAGCGGTGCTGGGCACATATGATCCGTGCAGCAATCCTGTTGCGATTACTATAGAGAAGGAAAAAGCTATTGACTGGCTTAAAAAGGGCGCTCAGCCGACACAGTCTGCTGAGCGAATCCTGAGAAAAGAAGGTATTTACAAGGGGTAAAAAAACGCACAGTTAACGGGAAGCGGTACGCTTGGCAACTACAACTCAAATGGAGGCTAGCATGAAAGACTTAGTAAAGTACATAGCTCAGGCTCTTGTTGACAATCCCGATGCAGTGGCGGTAAGTGAGATTGAGGGGGAACAGACATCGGTAATCGAACTGCGCGTGGCCAAAGATGATTTAGGGAAAATCATCGGCAAGCACGGCAGAACCGCTCAGTCCATGAGAACCATCCTGTCGGCGGCTTCTGCCAAAAACAAAAAACGGGCTGTGTTGGAAATCATTGAGTAAGTAGCTTTCTCCTGCCAGAGAATTAAATGTTTATACGGCATGGCCGTATGCATGAAAAAGACTGAAAACCGGCAAAAAGGTCGTGCGCGGTTTTTTTGCCGGTTTCTCATATTATTAGTGATGCAAGCTTCCCAGCGTGCTGCATGATCCGGTTTGACATCATAACACTTTTCCCCCGGATGTTTGATTCGCCCCTGCAGGAAAGCCTGCTGAAAAAAGCGCAGGAACGGGGGCTTATCGAAATCGCCGTTCACGATCTGCGGACTTGGGCTGAAGACAGGCACAGGACCGCTGATGATACCGCCTACGGCGGAGGCGCCGGCATGGTGATGAAGGTTGAGCCGATTGTCAGGGCGCTTGAAAGCACGCGAAGAGCCCCGGAAACATCCCGCGCAGTGCTTTTAACCCCGCAGGGAAGACCGTTTTCGCAGGATGTGGCAAGCGCACTTTGCAGGTTTGAACAGCTTGTTTTTGTGTGCGGACGGTATGAAGGGGTTGATGAGCGGGTGCTGTCATTTGTTGATGATGAAATATCCATAGGGGATTTCATCCTGAGCGGCGGCGAAATCGCTGCTCTGGTGGTTATTGATGCGGTTTCCCGGCTTGTGCCGGGAGTGGTAGGGGACGAGGCTTCGGTTCGGGAAGACACATTCTCAAACTGGCTGTTAAAATATCCCCAGTATACGCGGCCGCCCAGTTTTCGGGGGCTTGAAGTTCCCGGCGTTCTCATGTCGGGCGACCATGAAAAGATACGCTGGTGGCGGCGGCAGGAAGCACTCAAAAAAACATTGCGGCGGCGGCCTGATCTGCTTGCAAAGGCCGAGCTTTCTGATAATGATACAAAATTTCTTAAAAATATTTAACAATCTCGAGAGGATGGAGATAGGCGATGAACGTACTTGACAAGATCGAACGGGAGCAGATGCGGCTTGACATTCCGGCTTTCCGGCCGGGTGATACGGTGAAGGTGCATGTGAAGATACGCGAAGGCGAAAAAGACCGCATTCAGGTTTTTCAGGGCGTGGTTATTGCGCGTAAGAATGCGGCGATGCGCTCCTCATTTACCGTTCGCAAGGTTTCCTACAGCATTGGCGTGGAGAAAATATTCCCCTTGCACTCGCCGTCGATTGACCGGATTGAACTGGTGCAGCGGGGCAAAGTACGGCGTTCGCGGCTGTTTTATCTGCGCGACCTTAAGGGTAAAGCCGCACGCGTTAAAGTGCAGCGGTATTAAAAAAGGGATTTCCATGGAATTTGCGGACCTGCTCAGGGAAAGCGCACATCCCGAGCTTTTTCTGCGCTGCCATGGATATTCCTACATAGCAGGTGTTGATGAGGCCGGCAGGGGTCCCCTTGCCGGCCCTGTTATTGCCGCTGCCGTAATTTTCCCAGCAGGCTTTAGATGTGCCGATATTCAGGACTCGAAAACACTTTCCGCTGCAAAACGCGCGAAACTTTTTTGTAGCATTCAGGAGCATGCCCTTGCCTGGAACTGGGCATACTCACCGGCCGATGAAATAGACCGCGTCAATATCCTTCAGGCTAGTCTGCTTGCCATGAAACGCGCCGTCGAGAGACTGCCTCTGGCACCAGATTACACGGTTGTTGACGGACCGCACCGTATTCCGGCCGAAATACCTCAGGCAGCCATTATCGACGGTGATGCCAAAAGCCTTCCCATCTCAGCAGCATCCATTATGGCTAAAGTTGTGCGCGATGCAATCATGGAAAAGTACCACATGCTCTACCCACACTATAATTTTGCCAGAAACAAGGGCTACGGCACCCGTGAACACATTCGTGCGCTTGAGCAGCACGGCTGCTGCCCTATTCACCGCAGAACATTCAACAGGGTGCCCCGATGACACCAACTGCCGATCATGACCGGCAGCGCAAAAGCCTTGGCGTCATGGGCGAGGATATGGCCGTTGATTTTCTGGAAAAGAAGGGGTATACAATTCTCTGCAGAAACTACCGTTGCCGGTCCGGAGAGATTGATATTATCGCCCGCAAAAAGAAAATTCTTTGCTTTATCGAGGTGAAAACCAGGCGCACCAGGGCCTTCGGAACGCCGCAGGAGGCGGTAACGCCCCGCAAGCAGCATACGATCGGCCGTGTCGCACTTGATTTTCTGCAGCGCCATAAGCTCGAAAACCGGCCGGCGCGGTTTGATGTCGTGTCGGTAGATTTTTCCGGGGGCAAAGGATTAATAGAGCTTATCGAAAACGCTTTCGAGCTTGCCTGAAAGTTGTGTCGCAGGCACTGCCATGAGGCTCCTGCTCCGGCGCCCATATTTCGGCTCAGCATCATTCGGGAGATCGTCTCATTAAAAGATTCATCCTTGTTTTTTTTCTTGCTGTTCTCTTTTTCGTGCCCGCTTTAGCAGCAGTCGGGCTCTACATGTATTTCAGCCATGACCTGCCTCGCATAGAATCGCTGAAGGACTATGCACCTGCCCTTGTCACCGAGGTTGTCAGCAGCAGCGGAGAGACAATCGCTGAATTCTCCGTAGAAAAGCGCTACCTGGTACCGCTTGCAGACGTGGCGCCCGTCTTTATTAAAGCCATTCTTGCCGCCGAGGACGATAAATTTTTCGAGCATAAGGGCATCGATATCTGGGGCATTTTCAGGGCGGCCCTGAAAAATATTCGCTCCTTTGAGATCAGGCAGGGCGGCAGCACCATCACGCAACAGATCGTCAAATCGCTGCTGCTAACCTCAGAGCGCAAGTTTTCCAGAAAAATCAAGGAGGCTATTCTTGCCACCCGCATCGAGCAGTACCTGACCAAGCAGGACATTCTGACCCTCTATCTCAACCAGATTTATTTCGGCCGCGGCGCCTATGGCATCGAGGCTGCTTCGCGCGTCTATTTCGGCAAATCCGCCCTCCACCTGACGCTGCCGGAGGCTGCCTTTCTGGCAGGGCTCCCCAAGGCGCCAAGCTATTCGCGCAACATTGACAAGGCTCTTGAGCGCTGGCGCTATGTGCTGGGGCGCATGCAGGAACTGGGCTTCATCTCGGCAGATGAACGTGAGACGGCGGAAAAGATCCCCCCAGGATCCATTCCGCCGCCGACAGATACAAGCGCCATTTATAAAGCCGCCTATTTTGCTGAACATGTCCGCAGGGAAATTGAGCAGAAGTACGGAGCCGACATGCTGTATAAAGGGGGGCTTAAGATTGAAACCACGGTTGATCTCAATCTTCAAGAGGCTGCCGAAGGCGCGGTCCAGCGGGGTATTGAGGCATACGATAAACGCGCCGGGAAGAAAAACACGCCGTCAACGGTTCAGTCGGCGCTGCTGTGCATGGATCCCTACACCGGATATATTAAGGCGCTTGTCGGCGGACGTGACTTTCACGCAAACCAGTTCAACCGTGCGGTGCAGGCACAGCGTCAGCCCGGCTCGGCATTCAAGCCCGTTATTTACGCGGCCGCTCTGGATAAGGACTATACGCCCGCCACCGTATTCATTGATGCACCGCTGGTCTTCGAGGCGGCAGGTCCGGGTATTTTTTGGGAGCCGCAGAATTATGACCGGACGTTTACCGGTCCGCTGACGCTTCGCAAAGCGCTTACCCAGTCGCGCAATATCGTGACGGTGAAGATCCTCAAGTATATAGGGGCCGACTATGTGATCGACTATGCCAAAAACCTGGGCATGACGGGTGAATTCACCCCCAACCTTGCACTGTCGCTGGGAACCTGCAGCGTATCGCTGTTGAATCTGGTGCGCGCGTATGCCGTATTCTGCGCTCAGGGCGTGTCCTCGGAACCCCTCTTCATCTCGCGTATTCTCGACCGCGACGGCAGGGTTCTTGAAGATAATCGGCCCAGGCTTGCCCAGGTCATAAGCCCTCAGACAGCTTTTCTCATTACCAGCATGCTCCAGAGCGTTGTCGAGGAAGGCACCGGGAAAAAAGTGCGCGCCCTCAACCGGCCCTGCGCCGGCAAGACCGGCACGACAAACGACGTGCGCGATGCCTGGTTCATCGGGTTTACGCCGCAGCTTGTGGCAGGCGTATGGCTGGGGTTTGACGACCTGAGCCCCCTTGGGAAACATGAAACGGGGGCAGTGGCGGCAAGCCCTGTCTGGCTTGACTTTATGCAGCAGGCGCTTCAAAATGAGCCTGTACAGCCGTTCAAGGTGCCTGAAGGCATCATTTATGTGAAGGTTAATCCGGAAACCGGCCTGCCCCCTGCCTCAGGCGAGGACGGAGTTTTTGAGTGCTTTAGGGAGGGCAATGCTCCAGGTATGACCCGGCAGGGCGTTGCTGATGAGGATAATGAAAGCGGGCTTCTGCCGCAGCCGGAATCCGTGTCTGCCCCGGTGCAATAAAGCTTGGACTACACGCTGGCATGAATCTGCACGGCCCGGCGGTAGAGATCATTGCCCTGCACGTCGTTGATGACGATAACAGGAAACATCTCTACCGTAAATTTCCTGATGGCCTCGGGCCCGAGGTCTTCATAGGCTATAATTTCGGTTTTTTTTACGCACTGAGCAAGCATCGCGCCTGCGCCGCCTATGGCGGCAAAATAAACCGCCCGGTACCGCTTCATTGCATCAATAACCTCATCAGAGCGCTGGCCCTTGCCGATCATGGCTTTAAGCCCCTGTTCCATCAAGCGGGGGGCATAGCTGTCCATGCGCGAGCTGGTGGTGGGGCCGCATGAGCCCACGGGCCTGCCGGGCCTTGCGGGTGTCGGGCCCACATAATAAATAATCTGGCCGCTTACATCAAAAGGAAGGGGCTCATTCCTGTCCAGCAGTTCGACAAGCCGCTTATGGGCCGTGTCGCGGGCCGTAAATATATCGCCGGTAATAAAAACGCGGTCTCCGGTTTTCAGAGTTTCGATAGTGGCTTCAGCCAGCGGCGGGGTAAGAATGACCGTGCTCATAAAACGATTTCCCTGTGCCGATGAGCATGGCAGTTGAGGTTCACTGCAACCGGCAGGCTTGCGATATGGCAGGGGTGCAGCTCGATATGCACGGCAAGGCTTGTAACCGCCCCGCCGAAGCCCTGAGCGCCGATGCCCAGGCTGTTAATGGCCTGCAGTATCTCAGCCTCGAAAGCCGCCATGTCCGGGTCGGCATGCACGCTGCCCAGCTTTCTCAGCAGCGCTTTTTTTGACAGTAAAGCCGCTTTTTCAAAGGTGCCGCCGATGCCCACGCCCACAACCGTCGGGGGGCAGGGATTGGCGCCGGCCAGTCTGACAGTGTCGACCACGAACTCTTTTACAGCCTGTTTGCCCTGGGATGGCTTGAGCATGGCGATGCGGCTCATGTTTTCGCTGCCGCCGCCCTTGGGGGCGAAAATAATTTTGAAAACATCACCCCGCACTGATTCTATATGGACAATGGCCGGCGTATTATCGCCTGTATTTTTGCGGGTAAAAGGATGGCACATGGACGAGCGCAGATATCCTTCCGAATACCCCTGCCGCACCCCTTCGTTTATTGCAGCAGCTATGTCGCCGCCCTCCACATGGACATCCTGCCCAAGCTCGACAAAAAAAACAGCGCAGCCCGTATCCTGACAAAGCGCCAGAGACTCCCGACCGGCAATGGCAGCATTTTCAAGCAGTATGTCATACACCTCGCGGCACAGGGGTGAGGCCTCGCGGCTGCGTGCTGCAGTGAAGGCATCAAGCACATCCTGCCCGAGCTCATAATTGGCCTGCAGGCAGAGATTTTTGACAGCTTCTGTTATTGCGCGGGAGTGTATCGTTTTCATGCCTTTAGAATATCATGCCGCCAGCCTGCTGACCAACAAAAAAACTCTCCCACACTGTACGGCATGGGAGAGTTTTTGTCTTTAAGCTGACGGTGTTATTTTTTTATGCCCCAGAAAAAAGAAGCGCCACTCTCTGTCTCAGAAGTGTAACTCGGTATATATATATATATATTGTTGTATATATTGCTCTTAGTGGTAAACGGTCTCTCTATACTCTCTATAGTGCCCGTAGTGTAAATCGGCTTTTTGCCCATAGTCGCCAAAGAAACATCACAGTGTTCATACTTAACAGTCATAATCCCGAAGATAAACAGATCGGCAAGAGTAAAACCGTTCTTGATTTTAAATTCATAAAGGGGAGAAAGGGCAACCGGGCAGGGCTGGCAGTACCCACGCCCACCACAATAGCCGGTGGGGCAATCAGTTACTTGGCAGGGGTAGCACTGCTGATTTGCCCCGTCCCCGCAATAGCCGGTGTCGCATGTGCAGTCTCCCTTAGGAGGACAGGTGTAGCAATTAGGATATGTTCCAGAAGAGCCAGCGGGGCATGCAAGGACAGGGGCCACGCATTGTCCATTCTCCGGCATAAGACCTTCGTTGCACACGCAGTATCCCAAGTAAGACACCCAAGTCGAATTGGCAGGGCAGGTGAGGCAGGTCGTATAAATCGCGTCAAAAGTCAGGCCGTTTGAGCTGTACTTGCTCTCGCCGGGCAGTATTTCTGTAAATGGGTTTATTGCTATTGGTATTCCTCCTGGGCAGGTAGTATCTGAATTTACATAAAAAGCCGTATTGTTAAACGTAAAGATCTCCGGTATGTTTTTGTCTCTGAGGCAATAGTCGCCGACATTGTTGTTGCAGTGAATAGTTACGTCGTATTTATTGAAGGCAAGGTCAAGAGCAGCGGCTGCCTGTGCCTGTGCGCTGCAAAAAAGAACCGCAGCGGTCATTAGTGTGAACACCCATAATTTTCTCATCTGTTTACTCCCTCCTGCATTTTTGTGTATGGTTTTTTGTTGAATCAATTTTCCTGTATGCTGCATGCCGTAGCCCATCAGGGCACACGCCCCGCAGTTGAAAATTTTCAGACCTGAATGAAAGCAAGCGTATTATACAAAAAACCAGAAAAAAAAACAAATTTTTATGGCCCTTAATTTACATGTACAGTAACCGCCCGAATGGCATCGCCAGGTGTTCCAGCACTTTTGATGACGGATTATGATGCAATGCTTAAAAAAAACTGGAAATCCGGCTGACTCCCAACAAAAAAAACTCTCCCACACTGTACGGCATGGGAGAGTTTTTGTCTTTAAGCTGACGGTGTTATTTTTTTATGCCCCAGAAAAAAGCTTTGCCGGTCTCTAGACTGTACGGATACTCAATATTGTCAACAGGAATATTGTTTTCATTTTTAATGGTCATTTCCCCGAATATGAACAGGTCGGCAATATTTAAAGCATTGTTGATTTTGAATTCATAGAGGGAATTAGGGCCGATTATCGGGCAGGGATGACAGTTGTCTCGTTCACCGCAATAGCCGGGAGAGCAGGGCCAATCACAGGTTTGGCATGACGGATATTGCCCGCAGAAACCGTCGGCGCAAAAACATCCAGTAGGATTACAGCAGTTCGGATATGTTCCGGAAGAGCCGGGAGGGCATGCAACGGCCACACATTGTCCACCCTCCGGAATAAAACCCGGGTTGCACACGCAGTATCCATAGTGAGAATCCCAAGCCGAATTGTCAGGGCAGTGGGCGCAGGTCGAATAAATCGCGTCAAAAGTCGGGCCGTTTGAGCTGTACTTGCTCTCGTCGGGCAATATTTCCACTGGTGTTATTGGTATTGGATTTTTGCAGTCGCCAAAATTCACATAGAAAGCGGTCTCATTGAACGTAAAGGTGTCGTTTATGTTTTTGTCCCTGAGGCAATAATCGCCGACATTATTAAAGCAGTGAACAGTTACAGCGTATTTATTGAAGGCAAGGTCAAGAGCAGCAGCGGCTTGAGCCTGTGCGCTGCAAAAAAGAACCGCTGCGGTCATTAGTGTGAACACCCATAATTTTCTCATCTGTTTACTCCCTCCTGTATTTTTTGAATGGTTTTAGTAACTCTTTAAATTCTCTGTATGACGCATGCTGCAAGCCATTCGTGGCATACACCCACGAGCGGAAAAGTACTGAATCAGCATACGGGTAAATGCATTATACAAAAAACCAGAAAAAAAACAAATTTTTATGCCGGTAAGTTTGGACTTTCCCCTTCTGGAAATTTACGGCTATTCCGGCGCAAATAAGTCAACACAGTTTCCCATTGCAAAGGCAAAAAAGCCAATAAACGTTGAAAACATATCATATGGCGACAATGCATGCAATAGTTAAAATTGCCGCTGAAATTAAAAAATTTATTTGAATAAATCAGCGGTAATGCTCTGTTTTTGCCCTGCCGGGTCAATCCTTAATGCCCAGAAAAAACGCCTGGCCACTCTCATCGGTATCGTCACCCGGAAGCTTTTTTTCCTTATATTCAATATTTATACTGCCCAGAAGTATATTGTCTACAGGAATAAACCCATTAATTTTAAAAGTATATTTATATTTTGTAATACCCGTAATTGAAATATCCTTAGTGGCAGTATAGGATGCATCGAAGGTATTGCCGCTTGAGCTGTAGCCGACATTGCCTGCAAGGCGCCAATCATCGTCTTCAAAATATTTTATGCTGAAACTGTCCTTGTCAAATGAAAAGGTATCAACTTCTAGCTTGTTTTTTTCACAGTAATCGCCCACATCCTTCAGGCAAAACATATATATCGTATAATCATTGCCGGCAAGGTCAGGCGTGGCAGCGGCATGGGCCTGTGCGTTAAAAAAAAGAAACCCGGCTGCTACTAGTGATGATAAAAATATTTTTTTCATCTGTTTGTTTCCTTTACATTTTTTTGTGTATGGTTTTATTTTGTTTTCTAATTGCGACACAGTTTCCCGGTCGAGATTACAAAATAAGGCACATCGTCTATAAAACATTCTAGCCGGTCAGAGCATACACCCCGTAGATGAAAAGTATCAAATCCGCAAGCCAGCAGAGCTTTATACAGACAATCAGCGAGAAAAACAATTCTTTACGGCCCATGAGGCGCACGAACACGGCAGCCAAAAAAACCGCCCACACGGCAACACCAAGCGCTATAGCACAGATGATGGCCGTGTTTGATCCGATGCCTATGGCCAGTGACTGGAAGCCGGGGTTTGGAATGACCGTGCCGAAAAAATTCACGAGCATGCCTGCACCCATGATCCAAAGGGCCTCTTTCTGCCGTACGCCGCGACAAGCAAGAGCCGCGCCGCACAGAAAAAACATATAGGCTACGATATACAATATATCATACGGCGACATAATGTGTGCTTGTATAAATTGTTGTGAAAACGCACCATATATGCTGGAACAAATCACCGGTAAGGCAGCCGCCTGCATGATGCTGTGGATTCATGGCGTCTGCAAGCTGCCAGTTATTGCATCGGCACAAAAGCATGTATGCTTGAAGTTTTTCAAGCATACGCTGTTCGTGCAGTGCATGCCCCCGAACACAGGTGGTAAAAGCCATGAAACAAGCGTTATCAGGCCCGCACCTGGCTCGTTGAAAGCCTTGTGCGATAGAATCTGAAGATGCTCAACCGGATGCGTTGTTGCCTGCGGTAAAACTGATGCATGCGACCACAACAAAAAAAGGCTGCAGTGCGCAGCCTTTTATCATCGGAGGGTTTACCGTGCGGCGTTATTTAATGCTGACGCCTTCCATGCACAGCCCGAGCATAAACGAGCCCTTCTCAATGGTAAAAGGCACGATCATAAGAGGTCTTTTCTCAGACCCGTCCATGGTCATGTCCCTGCCGGAGATGACGCTCGGCAGGGATGCCTGCAGCTTGATACCCATAGATGACAGGGCCTGACGCGATTGCCCGGAGATCATGTTTGCTATTTCGCCGGCCGCCTCCCTGACCTCGTTGACGATTGTAGTGTACTCTTCTCCGAGCATATTTGATACGATCTGGATGATGCTGCTTTCGGAAAACCCTATGGCAAGAAATCCCCTGATGTTTTCATCTTCATTGGAAAGGCCTACAACGCCAACCACTTCCCCCAGGGGCATGCATGTGTCCCAGAGTGCCGGCTCCCCCACGGTCGGCTTGATGAAGGCCATGGTTTCAAGCACTTTTAATGTAGCGTCGACAAAGGGCTTTGTGATCCTTGTGTCCATACCTGCAACCTTTCACACGAAGAGTCAATGCGCACAATAATGAAAACCGGTCACGGTCCGGCAACGCGTTTCCAGAGGGAAACATCCAGAGGCTTGGCAAGCAGCTCATCAGAGCGGCTGATGAATGCCTGTACATGAGGCTGCTGAAGGTGGGCTGTGAGGTCCTCACGGCTTTGCCATGTTTCAATAAACATATAGCTGCCCGGTTTGTCGGGCATGGCAAACAGGTCGTAGGATATGCACCCCGATTCGCTGCGCGTGGGCCGGATAAGGCCGGTGAGCACCTTTTCAGTCTCGGTTTTTTTTTCGGTTCGCGCCTGAATGCGCGCTATGACGGTAATTGTTTCTGCCATCCGCCTTTTTTCGCATATCTTTGATTTTTTATCAACAGCATTCGACAAAGGTCTTTTTCTCGCGTGTTCTAAAGGATATGTGTGGCTGCCTGCCTGGAAACAGGAATGCGTATGACAGCGCCGGGCGCAAGATTGTTGAGGTTCTGCCCCGGGTTGAAATAAACGATGAGGCTTGCCGGGATTTTAAACTGCTCATTGGCCAAATGCTGCAGCGAATCGCTGGCGCTCATGCGGTACTGAATCAGCTGCTCAAGATTATGCCTGCGCAGCATTGATTCGATTGCGGCCATATGATAGTTGAGCCGCAGCTGCGTGAATTTCGCCTCGGAGCTGCGGCTGAAGTCCAGCAGCAGCTTCTGCTGCTGATGCAGAGATTGCTTAGGGGCTATTTTGTTCATGCTGCACAGCACCTGCGGCGACACCTTAAGCCACTGGGCAACATGCCCGATCGTCTCGTCGCCGAACACTTTGATGGACCGGTTATCCACGGCCAGTACGGGCGCAAGCTCCCGGCGCAGGGCATCAAGACTCGGTTCTCCCGCAGGCATCACCCTGGGGTCATTGCGGCTGTTCTGTGCTGTGCGGGCAGGGGCCTCCTGCCGTGACGCAATATCAGCAGCAGGCGCGGTTTTTGATGCAGCAGCCATGCTGCGGCCTGTGGCTTCTGCAGCCTGTTGCACGGGCATTTTTTCAGCGGACTTTTTCGCAACCGGTGCCGCCTGCCCCTGCTGGGCCGCAGGGCCTGCGGCTGCAGGAATGTTGATGGAATACCCAGCGGGTACGGTCAGCCGGCCATCCCAGGCTTTTTTAGAATAGCCGGGATTCAGCTCCCGCAGGCGCGCAAGCTCCACACCCCAGTTTTTTGCAACGGCCGGAAGCGTTGCAGGCGTTTTCAGGCGATGCTGAACAATGGCATGCCGGCCTGTGGGCGCATAGCCGGGAAAGTATGCTTCAGGGTTTTCCATTATTTCAATGGCAGCCAGAAATTCGGGGTAGAAATTTTTCGAGGCGAACTGGAACCTCGGATTACAGTAGCTTTTGCGCACGCCCATATAATTGCCGCGGCAGCGAAGGGACGCTTCGGACATGCCGCTAAGGCCGTAGTTATAGGCGGTCAGGGCAAGGCCCCAGTCGCCGAGCTCATCATAGTTCATCTTCAAAAGGGACGCTGCCGCCTCGGAAGCAGCCAGGGGGTCATAGCGCTCATCGATCAGGGAATTCATTTTGAGCGAAAATGTTTTTGCGGTCGGCTTCATAAATTGCCACATCCCGGCAGCCCCTGCTTTTGAGCGGGCCGTGAGGCTGAACGAGGATTCAACATGGGGCAGATAGGCAAGGCTTTCCGGCAGCCCCTTGTCGCGAAAGATTTTTTTTATGGCGGGCATATACGCAACGGAATGCTGCAGGCCCTGGTAGAAGCGGTTGGCGATGCCGCGCTGGGCCCTGATGCGCGAAGCGCACAGCTTCACGTGCTGCGGTGCGGCTGCAGCGCCGAACAGCTGCCGCAGCTGCTTTTCCTGCGCCGTCAGCTCCCTGCCCGCCGCCATACTGTTGGCAAGGCTGCGCAGGGCATTCTCCACTTCATATTTGGCTGCCGTCAAACGCTGCCCACGCCTGCTCTCGTTTTCAAAAGGGCTAAAGGTGATTTTTTTGTACACAAGGCCCAGATCGTCGGGGTCGTGCAGCACAGCGCTGTCATCGTCGTGTTTCGTGAAAACATCTTTCCAAAAACGGATCTCGGTGCGCAGCTGGTCCCGGTACGGCCACACATCGGTCGCGGCTGCGGGCGCCGCGGCGAAAAGAACCATAAGAACAAGCGTGACATAGCGTATCAATGACATGGCAAAACCTCTGTGTGCGCTGACGGCAAAACAAACTATATATTTTAATAGCAAATGCTCCGTAAAAAATCAAAGCAAACTTATCGGCTTCAGCTTTCAGGCAGTGTGTTTTATTAAAGAAAAGCCTTGCTATTGGCTGCCTGTGCAGTTATAAATTTTTTGCTTAGTTACAATTAGTATGGTATTTTTATAGCTATATTCTCAATATCACACATCAAGTCATGGGAGGCGCTATGAAACTGGGGCTCCGGGGCAATTTTCTATCAACAACCATCGCACTCATACTTTTGGGCACGCTGCTGAGCGCCGGGATTTCATTTTTCCTTGCAAAGCAGATGCTGCGGCAAATCATCGAGAAGCAGCTTGCGCAGCAGTCCGCATCAACCATGGATTACATCTCCTCGTTTATCGAAAACCGCCGTCAGGATGTCATCCTGTGGTCGCAGCAATCCGTTTTCGCTCAGGCCATCAGCTATGCCCCCGATACCTCAGATGGCGGCAACGCAGATGGCGGCAGCACTGTGATGGTCAAGGAGGCAAATGAAAATCTGAAAAGCTATAAAAAGGCCCATGTTTATTTTGAGGAAATAGGCATTGCCAAAACCTCGGGCGATGTGCTGACAACATCATCGCTTGATGTGGTCAATGTGCTCATATCAGGCAAAAACATCAGTGACAAGGTTTATTTTCAGAAGGCAATCGGCGGAAGCGTCTTTCTGTCGGATGTGTTCCTGAGCGAATCAGGCGGCAAGCCCGTCATGGCCATTGCATCGCCGGTGAAGAACAATGATACCGTAGTGGGTGTGCTCTACGGCATTGTCGATCTGAACTATTTCACCGAAAAATTTGTCGAGTCCGTCAAAATCGGCGCCAGCGGCTATGTTTTTCTTTTCAACCGCGACGGCATGGTTCTCGCCCATCCGGACAAGTCAAAAATCATGAAATTCAATTTAAAGAGCTCCGATTATGGCCGGTCCATGCTCGAACAGGGCGAGGGGCTATTTGAATACACTGAGGATGGCGAGGCACGGATGGCGTCGTTCAAGCAGGACAAAAACCTCGGGTGGTCTATCGCTGCGGTGGCCAATGTCTATGAACAGATGAGCCCCGTCCGGACGGTGCTTTCGTATAATTTCTGGTCAGCCGCTGCTGTGCTTCTTATAGCCATTGTCGTGATCTTTTTCCTGGGCACCTGGGTGAGCAGGCCGATACAAAACATTACGCAGTCTCTTGATCAGGTGGCTGAACAGGTATCAAATGCCGCCAACCAGATTTCACAGGCAAGCCAGGTGCTTGCCCAGGGCGCGTCGGAACAGGCATCCTCCATCGAGGAAACATCCGCATCACTTGAAGAGCTTGCCTCCATGGCCAACCACAATGCCGACAATGCGCAGCAGGCAAGCATACTTTCAAATGAAGCCCGCGTGGCAGCGGCCAACGGCACCACGGCAATGGACGGCCTTATGACCGCCATGAGCGGCATCAATCAAAGCAGCCAGGAA
>Ga0209777_10002393_pt1 | contig 24776 bp, 20 predicted proteins | sample FrelakmetHBP12HB_FD_187147 | JGI IMG/M metagenome (GOLD analysis project Ga0209777, IMG submission 187147) | Freshwater lake sediment microbial communities from the University of Notre Dame, USA, for methane emissions studies -HBP12 HB (SPAdes)... | ecosystem: Environmental > Aquatic >... | reverse complement strand
TATCAATCGGCCCTTTATCTAATAAATTGATGTAATTAGCGAAGATTTGGCAGGGAATGGTGATTTTGGCTTCTTTGTCTACTTTGGCCCTGATTTGGGAATTAATGGCTATTTCTAAATTGGTCGTGGTTAATTTCAGCAAACCCTTCTCGGCCTCAATTAAAACATTATTCAAAATAGGTAAAGTAGTTTTATTGCTTGTCAAACGTCCGATCTGGGATAAAATTTTATTCAAGTTTTCCTGTAGAACAGTTAATTTCATAAGTCTTATATTATTAATAAGAATATATTAAATTAGTAATGATAATGATAAGATGGTGCAAATGTTAATAAAGTTATCCAAGTGAAGTATATTGTATCAAAACAAGGGTTTTTAAAAATTATTTTTACTCACTTTTTTTCCCCAAATTAATCTTTGTTATTAGACAAGTAAAATAGCGTCCAAACAAAATTTTGAAAGGAATAAAATATTCCTTCTAAAAATATAAAAAAGAGAAAAATAATTGCCCAAAGAATAACCAGAAGAACAGAAAAAGAAAGATTGATTTTTATCTGGTATAAGCCAGTGCCGATAAAGGTTAATAGGGTGGAGGTTAGCATGCCCAAAGCAATTAAAATCAGGCCGAAAATTAAGCCAATTAGGCCTAAAATAACTATTAAAAATAAAATTTTTAGCCAATTATTCTTAAAAAATAAGCCAGCCCTTATCAGGCTTACTCTGATTTTGTTAGAGTTATAAACGAAATCAATAACCGCAAAACGAATAATTAAAAAAACAACCAGGGCTAAAGGCAAAAGAATAATCAGATTTAATAAGAAATAAACCGCCAACCAAGCCGCGTGGCTAGATCTGATAAACCAGCTGGCAAAAGGATAGCTGATTAACGTGAAAACTAAATAGATAATAATTAAACTGATTAAATTTATTAGTAATACCGACTTAAAGTATGATAAGGAAGATCGGATTAACGATTTAAAGTCGATTTTTTGTTTTTGCTGATGGCATTTGACGCCAAGGATCAGACTGATTTGAGCGAAGATGGCGATAATAAATAAAATTATTAAGCCCAAAACCATTAACAGAATTATCCACCAGTTAACATGATTTTGAAAAATACCATTTAACTGAGATAAAAATTGCCAAGAGTGAGAATGCGACAGAGAAGAAAGGTTATAAGATAAACGATCAATATGATTAATTAAAAAAGTCAGTTCATTGCCGCTGATTAAGGCGCTAAATAAGCCGAAAACCCACAAAATTGGATTGTGCCAGACAATTTGCCAGGATTGTTTGATGATGTTTTTGAACATAAATTAGTGGCGATGTTTATCCCTTTTATTGTATTTTTTAATGGTAGAAAGAAAATATTTTTCTAAATCTATGTTTAAGGCGTTAGAAATACAGATGATAGTAAAAAACACGTCGGCGATTTCATTTCCTATCTTTTGATTCTTTTCTGTTGGTTTGGGAATTTTTTCGCCGAACTGGTGATTTATTTCTCTAGCCAGTTCTCCGACCTCTTCCATTAATCTCAGCATCATATTGTTCGGTTGCCAATAACCCTTGGTATTGCTTTTTATCCAAGCATCAATCGTCTTCTGTATTTTTTTAATTTCCATAAAAATTAATTACTTGGCTGGGGCCGGAGACGACTCTTTGGTCTTAGGGATATTAAATATTTTTTCAAAATCGTCTTTCTCGATGGTTTCTTTTTCCAATAACAATTTGGCAATTTTTTCTAAAGTCGATTTTTTATTAACCAAGATATCCTTAGCTTTATTATAGCATAATTTGATTAATTTTGATATTTCTTCGTCAATGGTTTGGGCCGTCTTTTCTGAATAATCGCGCTGCTCGCTGATTTCCCGGCCCAGGAAAATCATTTCTTCTTTTTCGCCGAAAGTCCGCGGACCTAAGATTTCACTCATGCCAAACTGAGTAATCAGCGTTTTGGCAATTTCGGTGGCCTGTTTTAAGTCGTTGCTGGAACCAGTGGTGGTTTGCTGAAAAATTTGTTCTTCGGCCACATATCCAGCCAAGAGAGCTGAAATGTTTTCAATAAATTCTATTTTGGTTTTTAGATATTTTTCTTGTTCAGGCATTTTCAGCGTATAACCAGCCGCGCTACCGCGAGAAATAATGGAAATTTTTTGTACTGGATCGCAATGAGGCAGTTCGTGGGCGACCAAGGCATGGCCGGCCTCATGATAGGCGACAATATTTCGCTCCTCGTCAGACAGAATATGGCTGCGTCGTTCTGGACCAAGTAAAACCTTTTCAATGCTTTCTAAAATTTCCAATTGACCAATTTTGGTTTTATTGCGCCGCGCCGCTAAAATAGCCGCTTCGTTCATTAAGTTGGCTAAATCAGCGCCGGAAAAGCCGGGCGTGCGTTCGGCCACTTTTCTTAAGTTCACGGTGGAGGCGAAGGGTTTGTTCTGGCTGTGAATTTTTAAAATTTCTTCGCGGCCCTTGATGTCCGGCATATCCAAAATCACTTTGCGGTCAAAACGGCCCGGACGCAAAAGGGCCGGGTCCAAAATATCCGGACGATTGGTCGCCGCCATAACCACCAGTCCGATGTTTGGTTCAAAGCCGTCCAACTCCACTAAAATTTGGTTTAAAGTTTGTTCGCGTTCATCATGAGAACCGCCCAGTCCGGCGCCGCGCTGTCGGCCCACCGCGTCAATTTCATCAATAAAAACAATACAAGGTAAACTTTTTTTGGCCCGGCGGAAAAGATCGCGCACGCGCGAGGCGCCGACTCCGACAAACATTTCCACAAATTCTGAACCGGAAATGTGAAAGAACGGCACATTAGCTTCACCAGCCACAGCTCGGGCTAATAAGGTTTTACCAGTACCGGGCGCACCGACAACCAAGACGCCTTTGGGAATTTTTGCCCCTAAATTGATGAATTTACGGGGATTTTTTAAGAATTCCACGATTTCGCCCAATTCTTCTTTAGCTTCATGAACACCAGCCACGTCTTTGAAAGTAATTTTAGCTTTTTTGTCTTGCGGATTGATTTCTCTGGCCTGGCTCTCGCCAAACTTGAAAGCTTGATTGCCGCCACCGCGCATTTGACGGTTGAGAAATAAAAAAAAGCCGATCAAGAGCAAGAACGGCAAGCCAATCGGCAAAATAGTATTTAGCCAAATGTTATTAGTAGAACTGTTTTTAACGGTATAAGCAAATTTGCTTAAGTTATCCGGCGAGACATTATAATTTTTTAATAAAGCCAGAAAATCGCCATCTTCTTTGTAAGCGATTTGCGCTTGACCGCTAGTTAGGATGATATCTAATTTATTGCCGCTGACGGTGATAGATTTTATTTGTCCGGCGTTGATTTCAGTGATCACTTGGCTTAAATCTATCTGTGAGGTTTTAGTGGAAGGATTATTAATTAAACTTAATAAACCGGCCAGAATCAGAAAAATAACTAGAAATAGCAGAAAATTTTTGATAAATATTTTCATGCCAAAATTATTAAAAAATTAGAATGTCTTACTGAATAATTTTTTGCCTACCTGTCTGGTGGGCAGGTATAATTTTGAGCACTCCGACTCCAGGTCGGAGTATCCAAATTCAAAAGTTAAAAGTTTTTGTTATGTTTAAAGATTAGGCTATAAGCCTTGTAAATCAAGGATTTTCGACTCTTGCCCGTTCGGCTACGCTCAGGACTGTGGCCTGCTGGCCTTGACTTTTTTCTCAAAATATGCTATAATATAAACAGACTGGAGGAAATATGAGAAAAGTGATTGGTATAACAATGTTGGTTGTAGGAGGCATTATTGGCTTGATGAGTTTCATGCGGGCGATGGCAGTCCCAACCTACGAGCAATACTGGCCAAATTTCAGGGCCTACTCAGTAACGCCACTGATAGCGGCTAGCCTTGTTGCCTCTATTGGCACAGTGATTTTCATCCTAGGGGTCGTTGTGCTAAAGTGGCCTAAATGGGTCAACTACAATCAATAGCGGTTAATGCACCTGTGAGGGCTCGACTCAACATCGAGCCTTCTTTTATTATTATTTAGCCAATCCCTTTAAACTCAGGCCTAAGCGATGATCATCGGGTTCAATAGAAATAACTTTGAACTTTAAAACATCGCCGGGTTTGGCCAGCTCTTGCGGATTCTTTTTATCTTCGGGAAACTCTGACACATGGGCTAAGCCGTGAATTTCCGGGTCTAGTTCCACGAAAAAGCCGAAAGGATTAACTTTCAAAACTTTGCCTTCAACTTCTTGATTGATTTTGTATTTTTCCGCCACTTTGGTCCAAGGATCAGGTAGCAATTTTTTAATAGATAGAGAGAAGCGGTCATCTTCCATGCCAATGACCTCTGCTTTAACTTTATCGTGGATCTTTAAGACATCAGATGGATGATCCAGACGCCGCCAAGCGATCTCGGAAATATGGCACAGACCTTCTTGGCCGTTGAATTTAATAAAAGCGCCGAAGTCAACCAGGCCCTGCACCTCGCCCTCAATAATGTCGCCGATTTTATAAATTTGGCCGCCAACAGATCCTTTGGCCACTTCTTTTTCGGAGACAATTAATTTATTCTCTTCTTCTGATAAACCGATAATTTTAACTTGAAAAGTTTGATTGACATATCGCTTAAGAATTTCAAGGATTTTAGACTTATCGCCATCCTCCACTCTAGGAAAATGCTCAAAACTTAGCTGCGAAGTGGGCAGAAAACCAACCAAGCGGCCGTATTGAATAATTAAACCGCCAGCATTAGCACCAGTGATTTTGACGTCAATCAGATTCTTATCGTTCATAATCTCGTGCAATTTCTTCCAAGCTCTGATATGGCCGGCGTGTCGGAATGATAATTCAATTAAGCCTTTTTCATTGTCCACGTCAACGACCGTGGCATTGACAACATCGCCGATTTTCAAGTTGGAATATTCACCCAACTCGTCTTCTAGTTCTGGCCCGCGCACTAAACCGGTCGCCAAGCCGTTTAAATCCAAATAAACTTCTTTTCTTTTGATTTCAATGACGCGGCCCTCAACCAAATCGCCGATATGGGGGAAATTAAAATCAGTATCGCTAGATACGTCGTTTTTGACTTTGCTCTTTTTCGTATTAATCATAATTAATAGACAATATAATCTTTGTCAAACCGTCATTACAAGTTAAAAAATATTTTTTTGACGGTTTAATCTAAGACTATAGATTAATAGCTTAGCAGAATACCTACATTTTTCAAGGGCTTTTTATTCTTAGGTGGGAAAACCTGTGGAAAACATTGATTTGGCGCCTTGACAAAAGAGCAATAATATAGTAAAATATCTATCACAATTTGTTCGTCAAGAACGGACATTGAAATTAAGCGTTTAAGCGAACGTTTTCGCTACCAAATGCATTTTATCAAGTAGAAAAATTTTTAGATCACAGCCCTCTCAAAGGTTTAAATAATTGAGAGGAATTTTTGCTATTTATTCTGCTGTTTCGGCGGGCGCTAAATCAAGGGTTTCAGTTCAAAATTATTTTAATTATTGCTTTTTTAAATATTTTATATGAGAACTTTTCTTACGCCTTTTAAAACAACCCCCTTGCCTGACTTAGTAGAGGTACAAAAGAACTCTTATCAATGGTTTTTGAAACGAGGCCTCAAAGAGCTGTTAAAAGAATTTTCTCCGATTACTGATTTTGTGGGCCGCGACCTGGAATTGCACTTTTTAGATTGCTTCTTAGATGAGCCGAAATTTGATGAAAAAATTTCCCGTGCGCGTAATCTGACCTATGAAGCAGCCTTAAAAGTTAAAGTCCGCTTGATTAATAAGAAAACCGGCCGAAAAGTCGACCAAGAGGTCTATTTTGGCGACATTCCTTTGATTACTGACCGCGGCACCTTTATTATTAATGGAATTGAGCGGGTCATCGTCAATCAACTTATCAGATCGCCCGGCGTTTATTTCACTCGAGATAGCGTTCGCGGGCGATTTTTTTATGGCGCCAAAATTATTCCTGAACGCGGTGCCTGGTTAGAATTTGAAACCGACGCCAATCATGTTATCTGGGTTCGAATCGACCGCCAAAGAAAAGCCGTCTCCACTTCCTTACTGCGAGCCTTTGGCTTTGGCAGCGACCAAGAGATTTTAGATTTATTTAAAAAATTGGACGTAGATAAAGATGTTAAATACATTAACTCCACGATTGAGAAAGATCCGTCGGCCTCAGAAGACGAGGGCTTGATTGAAATCTATCGCAAGATTCGGCCCGGAGAATTGGCCACGCCGGACAATGCCAAGTCCTTGATTCAGGCCATGTTTTTTAATTCCAATCGTTATGATTTGTCAGCTGTCGGTCGTTATAAAATCAATCAGCGCTATAAATTATTAGCCGAACAAGGCAAGTGGCCGTTTGGTAAACAGGTGAAAGAAACTGATGCTCGCGTTTTACAACCCGAAGATTTGGTGGCTATTATGTCGGAAATCGTGCGCTTAAATATTATTCAAGAAGAGCCGGATGATATTGATCATTTGGCTAATCGCCGCATTCGCGCGGCCGGCGAATTAACTCAGAGCCGCATGCGGGTGGGCATGATGCGTTTACAGAGAATTATTCGCGACCGCATGAGCACCATTGAAGCCAAAGATATGACGCCGAGCCAATTAATTAATTCTCGGCCGATTGTCGGTGTGATTAGAGAGTTTTTCATGTCCAGCCAGCTGTCGCAGTTTATGGATCAGGTCAATCCTTTGGCCGAACTGGAACATAAACGCCGTTTGACGGTCAGCGGTCCGGGCGGTTTAGCCAAAGAGCGCGCCGGTTTTGAAGTGCGCGATGTGCATCGCACTTATTACGGTCGCATTTGCCCGATTGCCACTCCGGAAGGACCGAACGTTGGCTTGGTCGGCCACCTGGCTTGTTATGCGCGGCTGAATGATTATGGTTTTATTGAAACACCTTACTACCGCGTTAAAAATGGTCAGGTCACGCCGGAAATGGTTTACTTAAATGCCCTGGAAGAAGAGCGACATATTATTGCTTCTTTTTCTACTCAACTTGATGCGCGCGGCAGAATTATTGAAACTAGGGTGGAAGGCCGAGTTGACGGACGCCCTGGTTTTTGTTCCGCCAAAGAAGTTGATTTTATTGATGTGGCTCCGAACCAAATTATTAGCGTGGCCACTTCATTAATTCCTTTCTTGGAACACGACGATGCTACTCGCGCTTTGATGGGCTCCAACATGCAACGCCAGGCCGTGCCCTTAATCAGACCCGAGTCGCCGCTCGTGGGCACAGGCATTGAAGGAAAAGTAGCTCAGGATTCTGGTCACGTGATTTTAGCCCAAGAAGCTGGCGAGGTGGTTGAAGTTGACGGTTCGCACATTACAATTTTAAATAAACAAAATCAAAAAGATACTTATTATTTAGAGAAATTTTTACGCTCCAATGCAGATACTTGTTTTAACCAGATGGCCATTGTTGAGAAGGGACAGATGGTTAAGAAGAGCGAACCTCTCGCTGACGGCGCTTCCACTCAAGGCGGTGAATTGGCCCTAGGAACCAATATCTTAGTGGCCTTTATGCCTTGGGAAGGCGGAAACTATGAAGACGCGATTTTAATTTCTTCACGCTTGGTGCGCGACCATGTTTTCAGCTCCTTGCATATTGATGAGCATACGGTTGATATTCGCGAAACCAAACTGGGACCGGAAATGATCACCCGCGATATTCCCAATGTCGGCGAAGAAAAATTAAAAAATTTAGACGAAGAAGGCGTGGTTTATGTCGGCGCCGAAGTCAAATCCGGTGATATTTTAGTCGGTAAAATTACTCCTAAAGGCGAAACAGAACTTTCGGCTGAAGAAAAATTATTGCGCGCCATTTTCGGTGAGAAAGCTAAAGACGTGCGCGACTCTTCTCTTTATCTGGAACACGGCGAGCATGGCAAAGTAATCGGCATTAAAACTTTTTCACGTGATCAGGGCGACAAATTGCCGGCTGGGGTGATTAAGTCAGTGCAGATTTTGGTGGCTGATTTGAGAAAGATTCAGGTCGGCGACAAGATGGCCGGTCGTCACGGCAACAAAGGCGTGGTTTCCCGCGTGGTGGCCGAAGAAGATATGCCTTATATGGCTGACGGCACGCCGGTAGACATTATTTTAAATCCTTTGGGCGTGGTTTCCAGAATGAACATTGGTCAAATTTTAGAGACGCACTTGGGCATGGCCGCCAAAACTTTGGGCTATAAAGTTGCTTCGCCAGCCTTAGCTGGTATTAGCGAAGAAACCATTAAAGATGAATTGAAAAAAATTAATCTTCACGCTTCGGGCAAAATGACTTTATATGACGGCCGCACCGGCGAGGCTTTCAAAGAGCCGACCACGGTTGGTTATATCTATATGTTAAAACTGAACCACTTGGTGGAAGACAAAATTCATCAACGCTCTATCGGCCCTTATTCTTTAATCACGCAACAACCCTTGGGCGGTAAAGCGCAATTCGGCGGCCAGCGTTTTGGTGAAATGGAAGTTTGGGCTTTAGAAGGTTATGGCGCGGCTTATACTTTGCAGGAAATGTTAACCATTAAATCCGATGATGTGCCGGGCCGCACGCGCGCTTATGAATCAATTATTCGCGGCGAGCCGATTAGAGAAATCAACTTGCCGGAATCTTTTAGCGTTTTAGTACGCGAATTAAAGGGTTTGGGCTTGAATGTGGAATTGTTAAAAGACGGCAAAAAAGTTGGTTTGGCTGATGCGGAAAATGTTGAAACGACTTACGTTAAAACCGGTTCCAAGCCAGCTACCTCAATTTTAAATAAACGCGACAATAGAAATAAAAAGTAGAATAGCCAAAAAGAAAAAACCCATTCCTTTCGGAATGGGCTCCTGACGATGCAGGGGACGTCGACTAGTCGGTCGTGAGGACTCTGTTTTCGTTGTCGTATGTGTAGTGTGGTAGAGGACGCTGACCAGTTTTTCTCTCGATAGCATCGATGAGCGCAGTCATCAGTATCCATCTCGCCGGCCAATGACCATTATAAAGGCAAAACAGAATGCTCTCTTCATGCTTGGTTAGGACGAGCTTGATGCCCTTACCATCGCCCGTAGGCGATGCATCGAGGAGTCTCTCGCCAAGCGCCTTGAGTCCTGAGGTCCTCACGATGTGGAACTCGGAGCTAAGGTTGTCGAAATGCAGGTCAACGTCTTGACCATTCAATATTGCCATGGTACCTCCAGTTTGGCTATTATAATTATAGCACATTTTGAGAAAAAAGTCAAGGGCCAGCAGGTCCGCAGCCCTGAGCGTAGCCGAATGGGCAAGCCTATAATCCTTAATTTCCAAGGTTTATAACTCAATAAAAAATTTTCATTATAAATTGACCATTAAAAATTCATTTGAAATTAGAAGTTTAAAATTGAAAATTATTAAATAATATTTAATCATATGTCCTTACCAGGATCAACTAAAACATTAATTTTACCCAGCGAAATCGCCAAGCCAGTGATTGATTTTGATGCCATTCGCTTGAGATTGGCTTCCCCAGAAGATGTTTTGGGCTGGTCGCACGGCGAAGTCTTGCTGCCCGAAACCATCAACTACCGCACGCAAAAACCAGAGCGCGACGGTCTGTTCGGCGAACAAATTTTTGGCCCAGTCAAAGACTGGGAATGCGCTTGCGGCAAATATAAAAAAGTCCGCTTCCGCGGTATTGTCTGCGACCGCTGCGGCGTGGAAGTTACCCGTTCGCTAGTGCGCCGCGAGAGAATGGGCCATATCAGTCTGGCTGCGCCAGTGACGCATATTTGGTTTTTGCGCAGTATTCCTTCGCGCATCGGTTTACTCTTGGATATTTCCGGCCAGGCCCTGGAAAAAGTAGTTTACTTTGCCAGCTTTATTATTATTGACGTTAAAGAAGAGTTGAAGCAAACCATGCTGGAACAATTAGACGATGAGTTTAAAAGTAAAAAGAAATTTTTAAAAAAAGAATATTCCAAAGTGAGCGAATACAATAAACAGCTGGAAGATTTTAATAAACAATATCAGACCGTCAAAAAAGACATTCAAGAAATCGAGAAAGGCAACATTATTTCCGAAATTAAATATCGCGATTTGTCTTTGCGCTACGGCCATTTATTTGAAGCCGGCATTGGCGCCGAAGCCGTGGCCAAGATGTTAAAGAATTTGGATATTAAAAAATTAGAGATTGATTTGGAAAAAGATAAACGTCGCGCTTTATTACCAGCTAAAAAGAAAAGAATTGTTCAGCGCATTAAATTAATTAAAAATTTATTGGTTAACAACATTAAGCCTGACTGGATGATTCTGAACGTGATCCCGGTTATTCCGCCAGACTTGCGGCCCATGGTTCAGCTTGACGGCGGCCGCTTTGCCTCTTCGGATTTAAACGATTTATATCGACGGGTTATTAACCGCAACAATCGCTTAAAACGGCTGAAAGAATTGAATGCACCGGAAGTGATTTTGCGCAACGAAAAAAGAATGTTGCAGGAAGCCGTGGACGCCTTGATTGACAATGATATGCGCTCGGGCAAGACCGTGGTCGCTTCGACCGGCCAACGCCGTTCGCTAAAATCTTTGGCCGATATTTTGAAAGGTAAGGAAGGTCGTTTCCGTCAGAACTTGCTCGGTAAGCGCGTGGATTATTCCGGCCGCTCGGTCATTGTAGTCGGCCCACACTTGAAACTCTATCAATGCGGTTTGCCCAAAACCATGGCCGTGGAATTATTCCGCCCCTTTGTGGTCGGACAATTAATTAAACGCGGTCTGGTGCATAATGTGCGCAGCGCCAACCGATTTATTGAAACTGGCGTCAAAGAGGTCTGGGATATTTTAGAAGAAATTATTGCCAATGCTTATGTCTTTCTAAATCGCGCGCCCAGCTTGCATCGTCTGTCGGTTCAAGCTTTTCGACCTATCTTGATTGAAGGCAAGGCCATTCAGATTCATCCTTTGGTGTGCGCGGCTTTTAACGCCGACTTTGACGGCGATCAAATGGCCGTTCACGTGCCTATCACTGAGCAAGGCAATAAAGAAGCCGGCGAGATTATTTTGTCCAGCAAAAACTTACTTAAACCAGCCACCGGCGAGCCGATTGTCGTGCCAGCCAAGGACATGGTCTGGGGAGCTTATTATTTAACCACTTTGCGAACCGTCCGGACTGGCGAGCAGATGAAGGTCTTCTGCGGCATGGACGAAGCGCGGTTGGCCTATGATTTGAAAAAAATTACCTTGCAAGAAAAAGTTAAGGTTAGACTGGATGGCATCATGAAAGAAATTAGTATCGGCCGTTTAATCTTCAATTCTATTTTCCCGCCTGATGTTTATCACTTAGATAAAGTGGTGGACAAAAAAGTTTTGAAAAATTTGATTATGACGTGCTTGAATAAATATGGCGGTGATCGCACCGTGCAGTTGTTAGACGATGTAAAAGAGCTGACTTTAGAATATTTAACCGAGTCGGGTTTGTCTTGGGGCATGGATGATTTGCCGGACATTCCTGGTAAAAAAGAAGTTTTGGCCGCGGCAGAGAAAAGAGTGGACGAGATTCAGCACCAGTACGAGATGGGCCTTTTGGCGGAAGACGAAAGATACTTAAAGAATATTGAAACTTGGATGCAGACCAAAGAAAAAATTGCCGAGTTGTGCCGCAAGGCCTTAGACCCCCATGGGTCTGTCTTAAGCATGGTAGAGTCTGGTGCCCGCGGTTCCTGGACCCAGCTAACCCAGATGCTAGGCATGAAAGGTATTGTGTCTTCGCCCACCGGCCGCTTAATCGAGTTGCCCATCAAGAGTTCTTATAAAGAAGGATTTAATGAATTGGAATATTTTATTTCTACTCATGGTGCCCGCAAAGGTACTTCGGATACGGCCCTAAGAACCGCTACGGCTGGTTATTTAACGCGCCGTATGGTTGACGTCTCACAAGATATTGTGATTCGCGAAGATGACTGCGGTGACAAAGAAGGTGTCATTTTAACCAAAGCCGAGTCAGAAGAAATGGGCGAGAGTTTGGCGAAAAGGATTTCCGGCCGCTACTTGGCCGAAAGCATTATTGATCCCAAAACTAAAAAAGCTATTGTCAAAGCCGGTGAAATGGTCACGGCGGAAAAAGTTAAAGAGATAGAAAAATTAGATCCGGCTCAAGTCAGGATTCGCTCTATTCTAACTTGCAAAACTTTGCGCGGTCTTTGTATTAAATGTTATGGCAATGACTTGGCTTTTAACCGGCCGGTTGTGGTCGGTACGCCTGTGGGTATTGTGGCCGCTCAAAGTATTGGTGAGCCAGGCACACAGCTGACCCTACAGACTTTCCATAGTGGTGGTGTGGCTGGTAAAGATATTACCCAAGGTCTGCCTCGCGTGGAAGAATTATTGGAAGTCCGCCCGCCCAAACGGCCAGCTATTTTAGCCAAGCATGACGGCCGATTGCAGATTGTGGAAGAGAACAAACAAAAGAAAATGGTGATTAAATATGAAGGTTTAAAAGAAGACGCTTATATCTTGGAAGAAGAAAAACCCTGGCAGTTAAAAGTTAAACACGGCGAGAAAGTAAACACTGGCGATGTCTTGGCCGAGATCAAAGCTGACAAGGATCAAGATATTAAAAAACAAAAAATCACTGCTAAGCATAAAGGTGAAGTGTTGATCGATGGCGAGGTGCTTAAAGTCGCCTATCCTTCGGTTGACGTAGATGAATATGATTTGGGCAATTATGCGCTACTGGTCAAACATGGCGACAACGTGAAAGCCGGCGATCAATTAACTGATGGCAGTTTGAATTTGGCCGAACTTTATGAATTGCGCGGTCGTGAAGCGGCTCAGAAATATATTATAAAAGAAATTCAATACATTTATTCTTCGCAAGGTCAGGCCCTAAATGATAAGCACGTGGAAATTTTGGTGCGCCAAATGTTTTCTCGCGTGCTGGTGGCCGAAAGCGGCGATACGGATTTATTGCCCGGCGAAGTGGTGCCTAAATCATTCTTTGAAGAGTGCAACCATAAGGCCGCCAAAACTGGCCAGAAGATTGCTAAAGCCAGGGAATTGTTATTGGGCATTACCAAGGTTTCGCTTTCTACGGACAGCTTCTTGTCTTCGGCCTCTTTCCAGGAAACCTCGCGCGTCTTGATTAATGCGGCGGTGACCGGCCGACCGGATTATTTGGCTGGCTTGAAGGAAAATGTGATTATCGGCCGTTTGATTCCGGCTGGAACGGGACTGGAAGGCAAAGAGAAGAAATAGAGGTTAGAATATAGAAGACAGAATATAATATAGAATATAGAAAAACAAAATCGTCTGAAAAAAATCAGGCGATTTTGTTTTAATAAAAAAAGAGGGGACACATGTCCCCTCTAAACTCGAAGATGGATATGAGGCAGTAACTTGGGAATTTGGTCTATGGGTAAGACGTGAGAAGCCACGTTCTTCAAGGTCGGCGGCTGATCTCCTAAGTCGTCATCTGTTCCCAAAATGACAGGCCCCTTAAAGTGATCTTTGTCAATTAGTTTTACAAACTTATCAATCGGGCCATGAGTCTCAAGCTTGATTACTGTGGCAATTACAACATGCGTTATACCACGCCTTGATTGAAAGAAAAGTTCTGCTTCTGTGATGCTGTCTGCACAAAGAAACATCCAATCCTTAAAAGTTTTTCCATCAAGTTTTTCTTCAAGCCATCGTTTGCCAGAGGTATCGCCCTTACCATGGTTTGGCCAACCAACGATCAAAACCAACGGTCCTTTAGCCATCATTTTTGAGCACCTCCTTTCTGGGTATTATTGTATAATAAGATGATTTCTTGTCAAGTGATTCTCCCTTGACTTTTTCTTAAAATGTGCTATAATATTACTATAAAAATTGTTTTATCTTTTAGATAAACAAAGGAGGTTATCAGAAAATTAAGAAATTCAAGAGCAAAAATGAGGCAGATTATTTGGACGTCATTTAAAAATGGTTTCTAAGTAATCTGCCTCATTATCGAGCAGATCCAAAGGCCTATTGAGGCCACCGGAAGCACTAACCAGAAAAGGAGGACATAGATGTTCCACAATCCAAAGGTTCGGTATATCTTTTTGGCGGCGCTGACGATGCTTGTTTTGGTTGCGCCTGGCTTTGGCCAGCAATCCTGGCAACGCTATTATGGCGATACAACTCATGGCCGTGAGCATGATGGCTTCTCGGTTGAGCAAACCACCGACGGCGGCTATGTTGCGGCAGGAGAGGAAGACCTCTCGCCCGCCCTAGACTACAATATCTACCTGGTCAAAACCGACGTCAATGGCGACACTCTCTGGACTCGCACTTACGGCGGGAGCGGAGATGAAGGAGCTAGGGCAGTTTGTCAAACCACCGATGGCGGCTATGTTGTGGTCGGACAGACTAATTCATGGGGGGCTGGAGGACGAGATATCTACCTGGTCAAAACCGACGTCAATGGCGACACTCTCTGGACTCGCACTTACGGCGGAACAGGTAATGATTGGGGCTTCTCGGTTGAGCAAACCACCGACGGCGGCTACATCATTGCTGGCGAGAAAAACACGAATTTCGCCTACCTGGTCAAAACCGACGTCAATGGCGACACTCTCTGGACTCACACTTACGGTGACGGTCGGGGCACTGCCGTTCATCAAACCACCGACGGCGGCTATTTGATGGCTGGGGTAGCTTGGGTCGGCGGTCGGGAGCGCGCCTACCTGGTCAAAACCGACGGCGATGGCGACACCCTCTGGACTCGCACTTATGTCAATGATACCCTTAATTGGGTTTATGTTACATCTATGCAGCTTACTTCCGACGGCGGTTGTATTATGGCTGCAGGACTTTGGCCTTCTGAGTCGCAAAATCAAAGATTCTATCTACTCAAAGCTAATAGCTCGGGAACTATTGTTTGGACTCGCACTTACGGTGACAGCAGTGGTAAAGATGAGTTTAATTATGTACAAAAAACCACCGACGGCGGCTATGTTGTGGCAGGAACGATTCGTCCCACGCCGGAGGGTGCCTGTTCTCTTTATGTGTTCAAAACCGACGCTTCTGGTGACAGTCTCTGGGCTCGTATTTACGGTGGGATGGGCATATCTAGTGGTAGCGCGGTAGAACAGACCAGGGATGGTGGCTATATCATTGGTGGAATGACCATCGGCGAAGGTTATTCTTATCTTTACCTGGTCAAAACCGACGCCTCGGGCCAGGTGGCGGTGAGCGAACGACCGCCCGTTGTCTCTCAATCTAGCCCAGTGCTTTCTGCCAGCCCAAGTGTTTTTCATCAGAATACAGTCTTGAGTTACTGTTTGCCTTCAACTGCTACTGCCAACCTGGAAATCCGCGATGTGGCTGGCCGGCTGGTGCGTACGTTCAAGATCAAGTCGCCTACGATCCGGTCTCTCGCCTGGAATGGTACAGATGAGGCTGGTCGGGAGATGCCGGCGGGTTTCTACTTCTGTCAGTTTAAGACAGCTGGCGCGTTGGTCTCAGCCAAAGTGCTGTTGGTCCGGTAGCTCTTAGAGTTTCTGATAAAATCGGCTCGCTCCGCAATGGAGCGAGCCCTTTTCTTTGCTCAATATTTTTCTTGCTTTTTCTTAAATATCTGTTAAGCTGATTTTATGAAAGACATTAATAACCAACAAATTATTTCTGCCCAAGATTTGCCCGAAGATAGCAACTTAGATAAAAATTTGCGACCAACGCGTTTGTCAGAGTTTATCGGCCAAGACAAAATTAAAGAAAATCTAAAAATTTTTATTCAGGCGGCTCAGGAACGCAAGCAAGCATTGGAGCATGTTTTGTTAAATGGCGGCCCAGGTTTGGGCAAAACTACCTTGGCCTACATTATCGCTCGCGAGACCAACGTGAATATCCGCATTACTTCTGGTCCGGCCTTGGAGCGAGCCGGTGATTTGGCTTCTATTTTGACCAATTTAGGAGAGGGCGATGTTTTGTTCATTGACGAGATTCATCGCCTCAATCGCGTGATTGAAGAAGTGCTTTATCCGGCCATGGAAGATTTTGGCATTGATTTGGTGCTGGGCAAGGGTCCGGCGGCTAAAACTTTGCGCCTGGATTTGCCTCACTTTACTTTAATCGGCGCCACCACGCGGCCGTCCATGCTCTCTTCGCCGTTGCGCGACCGCTTTGGCGTGACCTATCAATTAGATTTTTATAAAACCGAAGATATTACAAAAATTATTAAACGTTCAGCCAAAATTTTAAATATTAAATTAGACGACGAAGCAGCCGAAGAAATTGCTCGGCGGGCGCGCTTTACGCCGCGTATCGCCAATCGTCTTTTGAAACGCGTCCGCGATTTTGCCCAGGTGCAGCATCACCAGATGATAGACAAGAGAATTGTTCAGGAGGCCTTAGAAATGTTAGAAATTGATGAAGTCGGCTTAAATCCCATGGACCGGAAAATTCTGACCGCGATGATTGAGAAATTCAAAGGCGGTCCGGTCGGTGTGAAGTCATTGGCCATTGCCGTAGGCGAAGAAATGGAAGCCATGGAAGAAATTTATGAACCATACTTAATTCAAAGTGGATTTTTGCATCGCACAGCTCGCGGCCGCATGGCTACCGACAAGGCCTATCAGCATTTAAATTTTAAGCGAGGTATTTTCTAATTATATTTATGAAATTCAATCGATCAAACTTAATTATTGTTTTGGGAATTTTCATTGTCGGTTTAGCGGCCGGATATTTTGGTTCAACTTGGATAAACTGTTCTCACAGCCAAGCTGCTGGTCCCAGTCCATCATCTCTAACGCCATTTTTGACTAATAAAAAATTGGATGCCAATCTATTTCAACAAGTCTGGCAGATTGCCAAAACCAATTATGTTAAACAGCCGGTGAGCGATCAGGATTTATTCTATGGCAGCTTGCGCGGCGTGGTCAGCGCCCTCAAAGACCCCTATTCCATTTTTTTGGATCCGACCACCTCTACTAATTTTAAGCAGGAAATTAATGGCGCTTTTTACGGCATTGGCATTGAAATCGGCATCAAGAAAAATCAGCTAACAGTTATTGCGCCTTTACCCGGTACTCCTGCCGATAAGGCCGGGCTCAAGGCTGGCGATCAAATCGTCGGTATCAATCATTTAGACACGACCAATATGGCCATTGATTATGCGGCGACTTTAATTCGCGGCAAGGGCGGCACCAAAGTAACCCTAACTATTGCCCGCCAGGGTTGGTCGCAGGCCAAAGATTTTGTCATTGTGCGGGCAAAAATTATTGTTAAAACAGTTCAATGGGAAATGAAAGACAACAATATCGTTTATCTGAAGATTTCAAATTTTGACAGCACTACCAGTAAAGATTTGGCTGCGGCGGTCAAAGAAATTATGACGCACAATCCGCAGAAAATGATTTTGGATTTGCGCAATAATCCTGGCGGTTATTTAGATACGGCCGTGGACATGGCCGGCTATTGGTTGCCCAACAAAACCGTAGTGGTGGCCAAAGACGCCCAAAAACAAAGTCAGGTTTATACGGCCAGCAATTATGGCCAATTCGCTAATGTTAAACTGATTGTTTTGATTAACGGTGGTTCGGCTTCGGCGGCCGAGATTTTGGCCGGCGCGCTGCAGGATTATCAGAAAGGCACGCTGGTGGGCGAGACGACCTTTGGCAAAGGCTCGGTGCAGGATTTAATGGATTTGCCCGGCGGTTCAGCTATCAAAGTAACGGTTGCTTATTGGTATACGCCTAAGGGTCGAGGTATTAACGAAGTAGGTATTAATCCTGATGTTAAGGTGACGTTGACCAATCAAGACTATGATCAGAACAAAGATCCGCAGTTAGACAAAGCGCTGGAAATGCTGAAATAAATAGAAATTTTCTAGATATAGAAAAAGAGGCGAGCTAATCGCCTCTTTTTTAATTATCTTTAACTTCTTATTTTGTTTCTGTTTCGTTTTTCGTTAATCGATGAGAGTCAGTAAATATTTTTATAATGATTATAATAATCCCGGCCCAGATCATCAGGTCAGCTAAGTTGAAAAACGACCAGTTCAAAAAATGAACATAATCAATCACAAAGCCATATTTGATGCGGTCTAAAAGATTACTAAAGCCGCCGAAGATTACCAAAATTAGCGCTATAGTAAACCAAGCTTGGCCTTGACGCCAGGAGTCAATTAGTTTGTAAATCAGAAAGATAAAAATTAGGCCGATTAAAAAATAAAACCAGAAGTTCGGCGGAAAATAACCGAAGACAAACTGGCTATTTTTAACGAGCGATAATTGGAAAAAGCTAATTTGCAGGCCAATTTTTTTAAGCAAAAAAATATTTTTTAAGATTCGGTCCAAAACAAAAAACACCAGGATTAATAAAGTAATCCAGAGGTGTTTTTTTATCATAACATTAGTTATTTATTTAACTTGTTTTTGCAACTAAGGCACCAGCGAGCCGTGGGCATGGCTTTTAGTCGCGCCTGGTCAATTTCTTTGTGGCACTCTTCGCATAAACCATAGGTGCCCTTTTTAATTTTTTCCAAAGCCAAATCAACCTCTTGCAGGTTTTGACCCATGTTTTCGCCCAGCGATAAGCGGTCAATAAAAGTAGATACTTCATCAGCGCCCTCTTCTTCAGAGGTCCCATATTCTGGAAACTTGGCTTCATAAGTGTTGCTTTGTGAGTTTTTTTTGGCCACTTCTTCGAGCGACACTTGGAGGTCTTTTTTAATCTGCTCTAAGGCAGCCTGCATTTCCTCAATAAATTTTTTGTTCATACCAGGTAGTAGAAGTTTTACAAATTATTAATATATAAATATTCCTTGAGCATCCTTTTTAGCAATCGGGCACCCTGACTAGTTTTAAGATATTTTTCTCTTCGTTGGGCATCTTTTTTATTGCGATATGCCTCGTAGTGGACTAAGTTCCAGGGCGCATATGCCTTGGTTGAAAAATTTAGTTGGCGATTATGTTCTTTTACTCTTTTTCTTAAATCATTGGTATAGCCGATATATAAGTTTTTGCCTTCAATGCTCTGCAATACGTAAACATAATAAAACATAATCACGGTAAAACTTTCACTACCTGGCATAACTATAAATAAAGGGCCAAACCCTTTGTTTCGTCTTCGCTCGGAGAAAATGTAAAATTAAAATTTTTCATTTTACTCCTCGCTCGACAAAATAAAAAAATAGAAGTTTGGCTATATGCCAATCTTAGTATTAAATTATAGCACTTTTATTTAAAAAATCAAGCCCAATAAGGATAGTTTTCCACAGTGATTTTATTGGAAAGCCACAGAACCGTTGATGGTTATAGGTTTTTTGGCGTCAAAGGAATGGACCAAGCGTCCTTGAATAATCATGGTTGGATTCTGCCAGTAAAAAAGCTCTAAATTATTAGCTGACTGCGCTGGGTTAGTCTGGCCAGATAAGAATTGTTGCAGTAGCTCTTGATTATTACTCAGGAAAATCTGTTGGTTCTTAATCGTGAAAAGCAAATTGGGCCAAGAAATATTTTTTTCTAAAATATAGGCGTCATCATGGCCGATTTTTATTTTATCAAAGGTGAAGCCCTGTGGGTCGGCAATTAATTCGGTAACCTGGGTTTGGTCGGGCAGAACTTTGATGGCTTGGCGCGGGAAATAATAAACCAAAGTTTTTTGAATCAGATCTTGTACTTGGTTGGGCTGGTAATTTTCTTGATTAGCCAGGATATAAACATATCGTTCCAGTCCATTTTGATTTTGTGTTGTGGCTAGATTTATGAATTGACTGATTTTAGCTGGTAAATCTGGACGAATTGGCATATTTTCAGTTTGGGCTTGCCAGGTTAATGTTCCTGATTCAAGGCTAGCCGAGATGCTCCAATCTTGCACTTGGCCGGTGATAAAACTTTTTAGCGAGGCGAAACTCCACACGTCTTTTAGATCAATTTTTCGCGGCGTTAGGCCATTGAGCGCATTAGGATCGGCCGCAAAGGCAATAATATCAGGCCTAAGCAGGCGATAATAATTTTTGGTCTTATCGGGATTAAGTTCAAGTGGGCGAAAATTATTAAAAGCCGCTTTATATTTCATCAGCATAATTGGCTGGTTGTTAATTAGAGCAAAAGAGATTTCGTCTATTCGCCCCAGCATCTCGGGATTAAAATTATTTTTGACAAACGCCCAGTCGCCAGTCAGCAATTGGTTAAGCGGCTTAGTAGGCCAGTTACTAGAAAGATATTCTAAGGCAGTTGGGCCTTGGCTGCTCCAAGGATTAAAGTTCAAATGAAAATAAAAAGGCGTTCCGGCTGGAACAAATTTTTTCAAATGATCATAGCTGGCATAACCAGTAGCGCCGATAATAAAAATGGCCACTGCGGCTATAATTATTGTTAGAGACAAAAAAACTCGCGACATGTCAAATTATTTTACCAGTGGTTTCCACCACCACTGATTTTTTATATACCATTTAATGGTTTCGTCCAAAGCCTTGGAAAATGGATGTTTTGGCTGCCAGCCTATTTTTTTGAGCTTGGTGCAATCAAGGGCATAGCGCCAATCGTGGCCCAGGCGATCAGTCACTGGTTGAATCCAGGAATTATCTTTATGTAATTTTTTCAAGATCAATTTGGTGATTTGAATGTTCTCGCGTTCATTGCCGCCGCCGACATTATAAACTTCACCGAACTTACCGTGTTGCCTTACAAAATCCAGGCCGGCGCAATTATCTAGAACGTAAATCCAGTCGCGGATGTTTTTGCCACTGCCGTAAAGCGGAACTTTTTTGCCGCGCATTAAATTGGTGATAAAAAGCGGAATGACTTTTTCCGGGAATTGATAGGGGCCGAAATTATTAGATGAGCGGGTGATTAAAATCGGCAGGCCGTAAGTTTTATAATAAGCACGGCAGAGCAGGTCGGCGCTGGCCTTGGAAACGGCGTATGGGCTATTAGGCGCTAAATTGCTGGTCTCTTTGAACTTGCCTGACCTAATACTGCCATAAACTTCGTCGGTGGAAATGAAAAGGAACCTTTTGACCGGATATTTTCTGATGGCTTCTAATAAAACATAAGTGCCAAAAATATTAGTGCGCAAAAATGCTTCTGGGCCGCTGATTGAACGGTCCACGTGCGACTCGGCGGCAAAATGGATTATTTCGTCTGATTTTTTAACTAAAGATTGAACCAGCTTTTTATCACAGATGTCGCCTTTGACAAATTGATAGCGCGGATTTTTGGCTAAATCTTTAAGGCTTTCACGCCGACCGGCATAAGTCAGTTTATCTAAATTGATGACGCAACAATCTTTATGTTTAGATAAAAAATAACGGATGAAGTTTGATCCGATAAAACCACAACCGCCGGTAATAAGAATTGTTTTTAACTTCTTCGTCATTTTTAATAAATTATGAATCTTCTTCGTTGTCGTCCTCCCCTTGATAGTGAGGTAGTTCTTCGCCCTCGCGCTGACCGCGTGGGCTTAATTTATTTTCCACTGATAAATCGGTTTTTAAAATTTCTCGTGGTTTGGCTCCGTCGCCTGGGCCGATAGTGCCCTCTTGCTCAAGTAAATCAAGCAATCTGGCAGCTCGGGCATAGCCAACGCGCAGGCGACGCTGTAAGAGCGAGGCTGAAGCGCGCTTGGCTCGGATCACTTCTTCACGAGCTTGATCGAGCATTTCGTCGCTCATTAAGTCGCCGTCGACCCCTTCAACGATGGTAGTTTTTTCTACAATATCATTTTGATAGCTTGGCTCGCGGATATTTCTTAAATAATCAACCACGCGCTTGATTTCTTTGTCGCTGACAAAAGCTCCTTGCAGACGTTTTGGTTTAGATAGTTCGGAAGAGATAAACAACATATCGCCACGACCAAGCAACTTTTCTGCGCCAGAAAAATCCAAGATAGTGCGCGAGTCAGTCATAGAGGCCACGGAAAAAGCAATGCGTGAAGTCACATTAGCTTTAATTAAGCCGGTGATGATATCTACCGACGGCCGCTGGGTGGCCAAGACTAAATGAATGCCGGTAGCGCGAGCCAATTGAGCCAAACGAATAATACAAGTTTCAATTTCTTGCGGCGCGACAATCATTAAATCGGCCAATTCATCAATAATGATAACAATGTAAGGCATCTTTTCTTCCGCATCTTGATTATAATCTAAAATATTACGCTTACGCGCTTCAGACATTACTTCAAAACGCCTATTCATTTCAGCAATGGCCCACTTAAGAGCATTAATTGTTTTTTGTGTGTCCATGATAACCGGCGTTAGGAGGTGCGGCAGATCGTTATATAATGTAAGTTCTACTTTTTTGGGATCAACTAAAATCAACTTTAGGTCGTCAGGCGAATTTTGATAAAGTAAACTGACGATAATAGAATTAAGCATAACGGTTTTGCCAGAATTGGTCGCGCCAGCCACCAAGAGGTGCGGCATTTTGGTTAAATCAGCAAACCAGATATGACCAGCCACGTCTTTGCCAATGGCAATGGCCATATTATTTTTTCTTTTTTTGAATTCTTCGGTTTCCAGGAGTTCACGAATTTTAACGATAGCGATGCTTTGATTGGGTACTTCAATACCCACCAGCGCTTTGCCCGGAATAGGCGCTTCAATTCTAATCGGATGAGCCGCCAGGGCCAGGGCCAGGTCGTTATTTAAGCTAGTAATTTGGGAAATCTTAACGCCCTCCTGGGGTTTGAGCGTATATTGCGTGACGGTCGGACCGACTTTGACATCAAACATTTCTACCAGAATGCCGAAGTTTTCTAAGGTTTTTTGAATAATGATTTTATTGCTTTTGATGTCGCCGCTGGTTGGTTTTTCGCCATTTTTCTCCAGTAAATCAATGGGTAAATCGGTTTTCATGGTTAAGTGTCGGGTTTTGAAAACCGGCATTAATTCTTCCACGCCAGATTTTTTTCCTTCGGCTTTGGCCTCATCGGTCGGCGTCAGGGTTGCGGCCTCGGCTAGGGCTTTTTCTTTGGCTTCGCGCTTGGCCGCCTGTTTTTCTTGTAATTTTTCTAACCAAGATTTTTTTGGCTTAGGTTCTTCTTCTACTTCCTCTATTTCTTCTTCCTCTTCTGGTTCAGTAATTTTTTGGACATGGGAAAATAAAGTAGCGATCAAGAATAGGCTAATTAATAAAATAGCAATTAAAACAATAAAACTCGGCCAAGAGCCGAAAACTTGATTCATTAACCAGAGCAGACCATAACCCAGATAACCGCCGCCGCGTTGTTGCTGCAAGGATGATAAGTCGTGAAAAAAATAAAAATGTAAAAGGCCGGCCATGGCCAGGATGAATAAGATTATGCCAAACCAAAAAGTCTTTCTGATTTTTTCTCCTTCGCCGAGACGGATTAAATAATAAGCGGTCAAAAGTAGGCCAATAGGAATCGCCCAGCTGCTCCAGGCCAGCACAAATTTTAAACCATAGGCCAAATATTTACCCAAAGGGCCAGCCGCGCTACTAAGACCCAAAACAATAATCACGGCCAGAGTAATTAAAATAATCGCCGCAATGAGCCGAGAGATGCGTTCGTTCTCCGGGTTCTGGGGGCGCTCTTTTTTGTTTTTATTTTTATTATTTTTATTGTTCGCCATACCCAGTAACAATAATTTCACTCCGCACAAAGAATTTGACTATTCTTTAATGCGTGGCAATGAATTGATTAAATCATTTAACTTTTTCAAAAAATTTTGTAAGACTAATGAGTGGTCAAATTCTTGTGCGGGGCTCACAAAAATATTCTTAGAAATATTGATTAGTTTGGATTTTAGCTTAGCCCACATAACGTGCTTTACAGATTCACCGCAGGTGAAGATGGTGAAGTTTTGTTACTGGGCATAAATAAAATTACTTGGCCAGGGCACGATATAATTCGTCGAATCTTTTTCTTAATTCTACTGGATCGGTCACTTCCCGGCGAATTCTGGCTTTTTCGCGGCGGATAAATTGGCGAAGGCTTTTGGGCAGGCGTTTTGTGTTGGTGGTCATAAGAATAAGCTTAATTTAATCCTTTATAGTATAAACCAAAATAAAAAATAAGCCAATAGTTTTAATCATAAAAGGAAAAACCCGCCTCAACGATTGAGACGGGCCGTCCCTGCGATGCAGGGATGAAATTACATTGCGGTGCCTTCGGTTGTTTGCTTGGCAGATGGACGCAGGAAGAGGGTAGTCTGGTGCGTCAAGTAGATCGTTAGGCTCCAGATGAGACTGAAGGCCAGGCCAAAACATAGGCCAAAGCCGATGCCGAGAACCAAACCACCAATTAGGCCACAGCCTAGCATCATTTTCAGGGCCTTGCTTGAATTGAAGAACGCAGTGAGCAACACGTAGATTAGTATACCGCAGGCTGGGCAGATCATCAGGTCAAGGGCCGAAACAGGTCCTCCGATAATCGGACCGTAGGGATTGGGACCCCGAATGGTTGGACCCAACGTGGCGAACATCCAGCCAAACACCGCCACAATGAATCCGGCCCCGATCGTACCAACGAGTATGCCTTCATCTCGACCATGCATTTCCTTCACCTTTGGGTGAGTAAAATACCCAAACAGAAGTGCCGAGAAGAGTGGTACGATTGGAATGTCCCACCACCTGGACATGGACACGGCGAAGTGGCCCCACCTCAGGCCCTGAACCGGCACATGACCGGCAATCAGGAACCGAGTGACCCAGACCAGGGCGGCTAAGCCGGCGCTGAATAGCACCGCTTTCCACATCTTAATGTTCACGGTTTCTCCTTTCTCCTTGTGCGGCAAGGAAATCATGTAGATTTCAGCTGAAATCTTGTTTATATTATAGCATATTTTTGACCTTTTGTCAACCCCA
>Ga0209777_10002392_pt1 | contig 24791 bp, 19 predicted proteins | sample FrelakmetHBP12HB_FD_187147 | JGI IMG/M metagenome (GOLD analysis project Ga0209777, IMG submission 187147) | Freshwater lake sediment microbial communities from the University of Notre Dame, USA, for methane emissions studies -HBP12 HB (SPAdes)... | ecosystem: Environmental > Aquatic >... | reverse complement strand
GCCGCGTGATTTCAGAACCCGGATCGAGTCCTCGAGGCGAGCCCTGGCTCGCGACGAACCCTCTTCGCCACCACCGATGCTGGCCTGCAGCCGATCGCGCAGGGCGCCCTCGTCTCGATCGAGGTCGTCGAGCTCTTCGTGTCGGATCGAGGCGGTTGAGCGGAAGAATGCTTCGTTGGGAATGCCGGTCAACTCGGCCAGGATCTCTTCAGCCCTGGCCGGGTCGGTGTACGTGTGGCCGTCCAACTCCAGCGAGACGCGCCCGCGCTGACCGCGGAACTCCTTCTCCAGCACGCCGCGACCGGTGCTGGTGCCGTCCGGCCCGGCCTCGTCGTCGGTCACGAACTCGATCCGAATCGAAGACCGCCCGTCCTCGGCCGCACCCCAGGACCGGAGTGCTTCGAGCTCGGCAGTGGCGGCCGTTGGCTTGCGGAAGAGAGCCAGTTCGATGCCGCGTTGGATCGTCGACTTGCCGGCTTCGTTGGGGCCGCGAATGACCGTGAAGCCGGGCGCGAGGGCGATGTCCAGGTCGCGGTGCCGGCCGAAGTTTCGCAGCTGCAGGCGAGTGATCCTCATCCGTCTGAGACCTCGCTCACAGCGTCACCTGGCGCCCTTCGAGAAGGTGGCGGCCCAGCCGCAGAACCTCGCGGAGATCGGCCAGCTCCTGCGCCGGATCGAGCCCGGGGGAGGCGGGCGGTGACGACCCGCCGTTTCCAGACGGGGACGGCTCGACTGAGGGAGAAGCGAGCTCACCCGCGGCTTCCGGTCCTGTTGCCGTTTCAAGCTGAGCGATGCGCTCTTCGACGCTCCGGACGAACGCACCGAGGACCGTGTCGGGCGGCGCGGAGGCGCCTTCGGGCGAGGCAGGGATCGACATGTTGCGGAGGCGGAAGCGAAGGAAAGACGGCGCCAGAGCCCGCTCGATCTCGTCCGGGTCCAGGTCGAGGTCATCCGGCAAGAGCCCGGTCAGCCGGACGTCGAAGACCAGGTTCGAGTCGGCGTGGCGACCCAGGACCTCGATCAGGTCAGGCTGGCCCTGGACGCCGCTCACGTCAAGGTCGAGCTTCTCGGACCTCGTTTGGCCGACCGCTCTCGGCTCGATGGAGACGAAATGGCGCCCGTCCCGTTCCTCGAGGGCGACCAGGAGGACCTGACCGGCACCGTCCTGGTCGACGGCCACGGGCTCGGGAGCGCCGGAATAAGCGTACGACACGTTTCCAGCTCGGCCCTGGAGCACGGAGTGCCAGTGGCCCAGCGCCAGGTAGTCCAGGCCCGACCCGGCGATCTCCCCTTCGGTGACGACGACGGCGTCGGAGTCCGTGCGCCCCGGGATCGCGAGCGCACCGTGGACCATGCCGATCTTCCACGTGGCTCGCGTATCCGAGCGGGCGTCGAGGCCGGCCAGCGGGCTTCGCGGCGAGCGCTTTGTGTCGAAGACGCGGCCGTAAACGATCGCGTCGAGCGACGGAAAGACGATCTCGGGCACGTCTGGCCTCAGGACCACGACCCAGTCGCCCTCGGCATGAGCCATGCCGGCCAGGTCGTAGGAACGATAGATCGATGCGCCGTCGTAGACGTCGTGGGTGCCGGGAATGATGACCGTGCGGATGCTCGCCCGCGTCAGGCGCTCCAGTTCGGCGGCAACGCGTTCGACCGACCGGCGGGGCTGAGTGTTGGAGTCGAACAGGTCGCCGGCCACGAGAAACATGTCGACCTTCTCGACGATTGCCAGGTCCACCGACGTTCGGAAGGCCGTGAACTGGCGCTCGCGCAGGGCGGCGGCACGCTCGCCGAGGTCCGTGTGTCTGGCCCCAAGGTGAACGTCGGCTGTGTGAAGCAAGCGCAGCATCGGACGAGTTGCTCCTCTTGCGCCCCGACAGCCCGAGATTCGCGCCCACCCCGCGGAGGGTTGCCGATGCGCCGCGGCACCGAAGCGCCCGGCCCGGCCCACGACGAAAGGCGACGCGGAGGCGAGCCGACGAACCGATTGTGTCAGGTTCGAAGACCGCAGATATGGCGGGGTTGCGCCCGGCACGCAGCAGTGTCTCGCCCTGTCCGACACGGCGGAACGCCCATTCAGTCGCGCCGAACTGCGTGCTATTCTGCCGCCCTGCCGGTGCGTCCCAGACAGGCAAGATTGAACCGAAGAGCGTCGACCGGAGCCGCCCGGGCATCCCAACTTCCCAGGCGCGGCCCGGCGCAACTTCGGTTCGCCCCTTCCCGGACCGTCGGCGCGGAACCCGCGGCTCCGGGAGGAGAATCGTGATCTACGTCGATCGGACCCTTACCTGTGTCGATTGCGGCGCCGAGTTCGTCCATTCAGCCGAGGACCAGGAGTACTACACCCAGAAGAGGTTCGTCTCGGACCCCAAACGCTGTCCGGGCTGTCGGGCTGCCAGGCGGTCGATGCGGGAGACCGGCGATGGCTCCGGCGGCGAGCGCGGCGGCAACGGAGGCCCGCGCGAGTACTTCGCGGTCGTGTGCACCCGCTGCGGCAATCAGGCCCAGGTCCCCTTTAAGCCGAACATGGACCGGCCGGTCTACTGCTCCGATTGCTTCCGCATCGTCCACGCTCAAGGCGCTTAGCGACGCTCGCCACAGAAAGAGCGGCGGTCGCCCGAAGGCGACCGCCGCTTTCCATACGAGAGGTCAGGCAGCCTTGCTGGCCAGCCACTCCTGGTAGGAGAACCATGCCATCACCGCGCCGCCGCCGATGAGGACGACATCAGCGACGTACATCAGCGCGGGAGCGCCCGAGAGATTGTTGGTCACTTGGAAGAGAAGCGTCAGCACGCCGCAGACGAGAGCCACGACGGAGGCGCCGAGCAGAATCTGGCCGACCGGCATCGGCCACGTGATGTTCGTGTTGGGGGCGGCCTTCAGGTACAGGACCACGCCTCCCACGATGCCGAACAGGACGGCGAGTATGGACATCAGACCCGCGTTGCCCCATGAGAAGTAGTTGACGGTGACGCCGGGGACGGTGACCCCAGCGTAGCTGCCGCCACCTATCGTAGTGGACCCCAAGATCGTGCCGAGCAGCCATCCGACGACAACGCCGACGACCCCGTAGGCCACGAACCGCTCGCGGGGGGAAAGCTTAGCCCACAGTTGATTCAGCACGAGTCGAGCCTCCTTCTCCAAACTGGGCCAGGGGTTCCCATGCCGGGATCGTCTGGCTTCCTCGCTCCGTTCGGCCTGCATGACGGTCGTCGAGGCCGATAGAACTTGCGCAGCCTACACCCGGGTCCGCAGCATGACCAGATAGTTCTGTCTGCCTCAACGCGAGCGCGTCTGGCGGTCCAAACCTCGGTCCAGCCGTCGGGCCCAGGTCGGACCGCGCACCACCGACGACGATCTGTTGCTCAAGAGACCTGGTCAGGCCGAGCCCGAATCGCGTCTTCCGAGGCCTTCTCCGGCCTCATCCACTCGCCAAACCTGCCCGTTTCGGCAGCTGGGACCCCCGCCTCCAGCCCGCCGGGTGAGTCGGCGGAGCCGGGGCTCGGGGGTGGCCGCGACACGAATCGGGCCGGGGCGACGCGAGCCGGCCGGATCGACTTGCCGGGCAAACGGCGGTCGTCATGCATCCGCTCCGCCGCCCGCTGGATCGCGAACTCCAGGTCCGACGCGGCGGTTGGGCTCGACCAGCCGACGGCAAGACGAAGTGGCACCGCCGAGGAGGCGAGCCAGGGCTCGCACACGAGTCGGATGCGCTCGACGTAGTTGCTCGCTTGAGTCTCGTCCGTCTCCGGCAGGAAGGCGGCGAAGCGGTTCTGCCCGATGCGGGCAACCAAATCGGATGACCTGGCCTCGCGCCGGAAGGCGTCGGCGACCACCGGCAGCAACCGATCGACCGCCTCACTGCCGAGCCGCTCTTCCAGCCGGCGCAGGCCCACGACCTCGGCCACGACAACCGTCGCGGGCCGGCGATACCGCAACAGCCGGGCGTTCTCGATCTCGATGATTCGGCTCCAGACGGTCGTGCCGTCCAGCCCGGTGAGCGGATCCGGGGCGAGCCCCGTCGAGGCGCTCGCCGACGGAGCATGGAGGCCGCCGAGGGCCGTTACCTGCCCTTCATTCCCGGAGGCGACCGACCTGACGTCTTGGTCGGTGCCGTTCCCGGACGGCCCGAAGTCGAAACCATCCGCATGCGGGGCGATGGACGCGGCTCGGAACAGCAGCTCGTTGAGAGCCGGCGGCAACGGCGGGTAGGACGGAGCCGGCGGGGGTACGGCTCCACCGGCCGCCGTGCCACTCGCCACGAACAGGGAGCGCTGGCGGAGGGTCGGGACATTCCCGGCGGGCGGATGCACTCGCGCCGCGCCGACCAAAGCCTGGGGGCGCTGCGGCCAGTGGACCGTGACGCTGTCGGCGCGCGTCAGCCAGACGAGCAGCGCGGCATTCACGACCACGCCGAAAAAGAAGACCCCGATCAACAGTTCCACGGGCGCGCAACACTCCCCGGAGGCGGCTCCTGGCTGAGAAGAGTCTACGGCCTGCGGACTTCGGCCGTGTCTGTCAGGGGCCCCAAGACGGACGGCCTCTGTTGCGTGCCGACAATGCTCACCCGCGGGCGGGCCCACGGTCGGATGGCTGGGCAGCCCGGGGCGAAGAATGGGCCCGAACTCTCGTCTGATAGAATGGCATTCGCTTCCCAGTTGACGTGGCCGTGTCCGAGTGCCCGCGGATCCGCATGGCGGCGGTTGCCGGGCGACCGATCGCAGCGGCGACGCCAGGGTTGGGGAGCTGGAGGAGGAACCATGGCCCGGCCCGTCCGCACGTCGGTCGCTCCGAACCCTCTCCGACCGGTCAAGTCGCATCTGATCGAGGAGTACAACGCCCGGACGAACATCGTCCGGTGCGATTGCGGCTGGTCGGGCAACGCCGACGAATTCGCCGTCCATCGTCGGGCAGTCGGCGCCGCCAGCCCGTCCTGATCGGCCGAGAAGACGACGCTTCAGCCTCCGCGGTTTACGACGCGCCTCGCCCTTTGACCTCCCCGGCTCCGTCCCGCCAGCCACCCGCCACGTACGAGGACCTGGCCTACAGGGACGTATTCTGGGCCGCCCGAACCTACGAGGATGCGTGCGATCGGATCGCCCTGCGCGCGCTCCTGCCGCACGGCGGCGGACGGCTGATCGAGGTCGGAGCCGGCTTCGGCAGGCTGGCCGACGAGTACGCCGGCTACGGTGAGGTGGTCCTGCTCGATTCGTCCGAAGTCCACATTGCAGCGGCCCTGACGCGGTTGGGCGACGACCCAAGGTTCAGCGTCACCCTCGGCGACGCCCTCGCGCTCCCCTTCCCCGACGGCCATTTCGAAGTGGCCGTTTGCATCCGCGTCCTGCACCATTTCGCCGACCCGGGTCCGGTTCTGGCGGAGTTCGGCCGGGTCGTTCGGCCGGGCGGGGCCCTGGTCCTCGAATACGCCAACAAGCGCAACCTCAAATCGATCGCGCGGCGGCTGCTGGGTCGCCAGAGCTGGTCGCCGTTCGAACCCGGGGCGGTCGAATACAGGCCGATCCACTACGACCACGCCCCGGTGAGCGTTCGTCGGTCGTTGCGGACGGCCGGCTTCCGCATCGAACGCATGCGAGCCGTCTCACTCTTCCGACTGCCGGGCCTGAGCCGGCGCCTTCCACAAACGATCCTCGTCCGAGCCGAGGCTCTGCTCCAGGAGCCGCTCGGCTCGATCACGCCCGCGCCGTCGGTCTTTGTGCTGGCCCGCAGGACGATCGACCGCCCGAGCCGCCTTTAGGCCCCGACCCCTGCGGGGGCCGCAAACGACGGCGCCGTTCCACGCGAACGGCTAGCACTCTTCCTGGCCCGGCGCCTTTTGGACGGGCCGATAGAGGTAGTAGTTGGCTGCGCATGCGGCCTGGTTGCCCTCGTGGACGGCCGCGCTGACCTGGTGATCGTGGATGCTCGTGGCGTCGCCGGCCGCATAAACCCCCGGCACGTTGGTGTGCTGTTCGATTCCCACGACAATCTGCCCAAGCTCGTCCAATTCCACGCCGAGCCCCCTGGCGATCTCGTTCCGAGCGGTCGGCGTGTGAACGGTAAAGACCATCTCGACGGGAATCCTCGTCTGCTCGGAGTCGCCCAGGACGAGCGCCGCGATCCGGCCGCTGGCGTTCGGGTATGAGGTCACCGGCCAGGGGTAGGCGGCGATCCCGTCCGCCGCCAGGTCGGCCAGCCGCGATTCGGGGACGCTGAAGCCCTCCGATCGACCGGCTGCGATGACGATCCGGCCGGTGAACTCGAGCAAATCGAGGGCTGTTTCCACTGCCTCCTCGTCATGCCCGACCACGCCGACCGAGCGGTCGATCGTCTCGTAGCCATCGCACGCGATGCACCAGAAGAGGCTGCGGCCCACGCATTCGTCCCAACCCGGAAACCGCGGGAACGGGTCGCGGACCCCGGTCGCCAGGACGACGGTCCGTGCGACGACCCGTTGCGCCGCGCCGGCCCCGATCTCGCCCAGGGACCGGCCGAGCTCTTCGTCGCGAGCCACGTTGGCGTCCGTGCCGGCGCCACCGCCGGCGACCCCCTCCACGAGCAGCCGGAACAGGCTGCCCTCGCGATCGGCAGCGGTGACCCGGCCCAGCAGGAACCGTGCCCCATATCGAGCCGCCTGGCGCCGGCCCTGGAGCCGTATCTCGGCGGCCGGAATCCCGTCGGGGAAGCCCAGGTAGTTGCGGTTGACCTGGCCCCACAGCGAGCGGCCGTCGCGGTCGTCGACGACCAGGACCGAGCGCCGCATGCGGGCCAGGTTGACGGCCGCCGACAGCCCGGCGGGGCCGCCGCCGACGATGGCGCAGTCAACCTCGATCAGGTCCGAGAGCGAGGATCCGCCGCTGCCCTTCGTACCATTCATGGAACAATAATGCGCCCATGGGGATGCCGGCACCACGCTGGTGATGCGGCGAGGACCGGCCCTCGTCCAGGACGACATGGAAGATCAGGGCGGGGTCCCGAGATGCAGTTCTTCGACAACGCTTACGAGGGCACTCCAACCTGGGACATCGGCCGGCCGCAGGGCGCCATCGTGCGCCTCGCAACCGCCGGTTCGATCGCCGGCCCGGTCCTCGACGTGGGCTGCGGTACGGGTGAGAACTCCCTCTATCTCGCCGCGCTGGGACATGACGTGGTCGGGATCGACCTGGCTCGAGCCGCCGTCGAAAAGGCTCTGGCCAAAGCGAGTCGGCGGGCTGCAGGCGGCAGCCTCGAGTTCCTCGTGTGGGACGCGTTGCGCGTTGCGGAGCTGGGCCGGACGTTCCAGACGGCCGTCGACGTTGGCCTCTTCCACTGCCTCCAGCCCGACCAGCGCCCGAAGTACGCCGCAGGTCTCCACGATGCTCTCATCCCGGGCGGACGAGCCTTTCTCTTGTGCTGGAGCGCGCGCAATCCGCTGGGCTACGGCCCGGAACGAATCCGCAAGTTGGACATACGCGCAAGCTTTCGCTCCGGCTGGTCAGTCGAGGCGATCGAGGAAGAGACGCTCGAAAGTCTCCTTCCGGCGCAGCGCGTCCACGCCTGGCTGGCACGGATCGAGCGGGCCTGAACGGAGGGATTCAGGCCCGCTCGGCGGCGAGACCGACGGGGCGTCCGTGCGTCGCCGGCAAGGCTGCGGCGCCCCTCCCCGTTCGCGGATTCGACTACCGGCACGGCCCGGTACACTTCGCGCAGAAGGAGGCAGACCCACCGAGACTCACGTGCCATCGACAGCACCCGCGGCGGTCGCCCCGGGAGCGCCGGCAACACGGCCCCCCGTGGCGCCGGCCGGCGACCTCCGGACGCGTGAGAAGCGCCTGGCCCTGCTCCGTTCCCTGCTCGAGAAGCGAATCCTCGTGCTCGACGGAGCGACGGGAACGCTCATCCAGCGCTACACCCTGACCGAGGCCGACTTCCGCGGCGAGCGATTCCGAAACCACCCTCGTGACGTGCGCGGCGATGCCGACCTCCTGTGCCTGACGCGGCCGGACGTCATCCGGGCCGTTCACGACGCATACCTCGCCGCCGGCGCCGATATCGTCACCACCGACACCTTCGCCGCCACGCGCATCGCCCAGGCGGACTACGGGCTCGAGGCCGTGGTCTATGAGATCAACGTGGAGGCGGCGAGGATCGCGCGCGCGGCCGCCGACGCAGCCGAGGCGCTCGAGCCGGAGAGGCCGAGGTTCGTGGCGGGTTCGCTCGGCCCGACGAACAGGACGCTCTCTATCTCGCCGGACGTGGCCGATCCTGCCGCCCGCTCGGCCACCTTCGCGGAGCTGGCGGATGCATATGGCGAGGCCGCCCGCGGCCTGATCGTCGGCGGCGCGGACCTGCTGATGGTCGAGACGGTCTTCGACGTCCTCAACGCCAAGGCGGCGACATACGGGATCGAAGGAGCATTCGACGAGCTGGGCGTGCGAGTGCCGCTCTGGATCTCCGGCACGATCACCGACGCCAGCGGCCGAACGCTTTCGGGCCACACGGTCGAGGCGTTCTGGAATGCCATTCGCCACGCCGAGCCCCTGATCGTCGGACTGAACTGCGCGCTCGGAGCGCGCCAGCTCAGGGCGCACGTCCAGGAGCTCTCCGGCCTGGCGGATACGTTCGTCGCTGCTCATCCGAATGCCGGGTTGCCGAACGAGTTCGGCGGGTACGACGAGACGCCCGAAGCTATGGCCGCGGTCGTGCGCGAGTTCGCCGAGGCAGGGATTGTGAACGTAGTCGGCGGCTGCTGCGGCACCGGGCCGGCGCACGTTACCGCGTTCGCCGAAGCGGTTCGGGCGCTCGAGCCCCGGAAGGCCCCGAGGCGGCCGGGGGGGCTGCGGCTGGCCGGCCTCGAGGCCCTGAACCTGGGCTCGGATAGTCTCTTCTTCAATATCGGCGAGCGAACGAACGTTTCCGGCTCGCGAGCCTTCGCCCGCCGCATAGTCGAGGGCGACTTCGATGGTGCCCTCGAAATCGCCCGCCGCCAGGTCGACGCCGGCGCCCAGGCGATCGACGTCAACATGGACGAAGGGCTGCTCGATTCGGAGGCGGCCATGACCCGCTTCCTGAACCTCGTGGCTTCCGAGCCGGCGATCGCTCGCGTCCCGATCGTCGTCGACTCCTCGAAGTGGTCGGTCATCGAGGCCGGACTGCGTTGCATCGGCGGCAAGCCGATCGTGAACTCGATCTCGCTCAAGGAAGGCGAGGAGCAGTTTCTCCGGCAGGCCCGCCTCGCCCGTCGCTACGGCGCGGCCGTAATCGTGATGGCCTTCGACGAACAGGGCCAGGCGGACACGGTCGAACGGAAAGTAGACATCTGCCGCCGCGCCCACCGGCTCCTGACCGGAGTGGTCGGCTTCCCGGCGGACGAGATCGTTTTCGATCCGAACGTCTTCGCCGTCGGCACCGGTATCGAGGAGCACTCGGGCTACGCCGTCGCCTACATCGAAGCCGTACGGCGCATCAAGGCCGAGTTAGCGGGCTCGCGCGTCTCGGGCGGGGTCAGCAACGTCTCGTTCGCGTTCCGTGGCAACGAGACGGTCCGCGAGGCCATCCACGCCGTCTTCCTCTACCACGCCATCGCCGCCGGAATGGACATGGGCATCGTCAATCCCAGCCAGCTCGCCGTCTACTCGGAGATCCCGCCCGAACTGCTGGCCCGTGTCGAGGACGTGGTCCTGAACCGCCGGCCGGACGCGACCGAGCGCCTTCTCGAAATCGCGGGTCACTACGCAGGCGAGGGCGCGGCCCGACCGGAGGCCAACCTGGCCTGGCGCGAGCGAACGGTCGAAGAACGCCTCGTTTACGCCCTCGTCGAAGGCATCGACACCTACGTCGTCGAGGATACGGAGGAGGCTCGGCTGGCCGCCGCACGCCCGATCGAGGTCATCGAAGGGCCGCTGATGGCCGGCATGAACGAGGTCGGCGATCTCTTCGGTGCCGGCAAGATGTTCCTGCCCCAGGTCGTGAAGAGCGCCCGCGTCATGAAGAAGGCGGTCGCCCATCTCGTGCCCTATCTCGAGGCCGAGAAGGCCGCGGTCGGAGACACTCGGCCGCGCGGCAAGATCCTGATGGCGACGGTCAAGGGCGACGTCCACGACATCGGCAAGAACATCGTCGGCGTCGTGCTGCAGTGCAACAACTACGAGGTCGTGGATCTCGGGGTCATGGTCCCGGCGTCCCGGATACTCGAGATGGCCAGGTCTGAGAAGGTGGATGCGGTCGGCCTGTCCGGCTTGATAACGCCGTCCCTCGACGAAATGGTTCACGTCGCCGGCGAGCTCGAGCGGGAAGGGTTTTCGGTCCCGCTGCTCATCGGCGGAGCCACGACGTCGCGCGCCCATACCGCCGTCAGGATCGCGCCCCTCTACTCGGCGACCGTGGTCCACGTTTCCGACGCCTCGCGCGCCGTCGGTGTCGTGTCCGAGCTGCTCGGCGACGGCGCAGCCGCGTTCGCGGCGGGAGTGCGCAAGGACCAGGACCAAACGCGCGTCGAGCGGGCAGGCCGGCGAGAGCGGGTCGCGAAGGTTTCGATAGAGACGGCCAGACGAAACGGGGCCCGCGTCGACTTCGGTCGGCCGGCGCCGCGGCCGGGCTTCCTGGGCGTTCGAGCATTCGACGACTTCCCGCTGGCGGCCCTGGTCGACTCGATAGACTGGACGCCCTTCTTCAATGCCTGGGAGCTGAAGGGCTCGTTCCCCGGCATCTTCGACGATCCTCGTGTCGGCAAGTCGGCACACGCCTTGTACGAGGACGGGCGGCGCCTGCTGGACCGCATCGTCGACGAGAAGATGCTGCGGGCGCGAGCGGTCGTTGGCTTCTGGCCGGCCGGCGCGATCGGCGACGATATCGAGCTGTATGGCGACCCCGGCCGGACCCTGGTGCAGGCGGTCGTCCACACCATGCGCCAGCAGATGGAAAAGCCGCCGGGGCGCCCCAACGAAGCCCTCGCCGATTTCGTGGCGCCGCGCTCGCTGAACGTCCCTGACTACGTCGGCGGATTCGCAGTCACCGCGGGCATCGGCTCGGACGAGCTCGCCTCCTCCTTCGAAGCCGCTCACGACGATTACCACGCCATCATGTCCAAGGCCCTGGCCGACCGTCTTGTCGAGGCCCTGGCCGAGCGAATTCACTTCGACGTCCGCCGCAACCTGTGGGGCTACGCTCCTGGTGAAGCGCTGGATAACGCCGCGTTGATCCGCGAGGAGTATCAAGGCATCAGACCGGCGCCGGGATATCCGGCGTGCCCGGACCACACCGAGAAGGCAACTCTCTTTGCGCTGCTCGACGCCGAGGCAAACGCGGGGATGAGCCTGACCGAGTCGTTCGCGATGCTCCCGCCGGCGTCGGTCTCCGGTTACTACTTCTGGCGCCCCGAGGCGCACTACTTCGGCGTCGGCCGGATCGGCCGCGACCAGTTGGATGACTATGCCCGTCGAAAGGGCTGGTCCGAGAGCGAGGCCGCGCACTGGCTCGCCTCCAACCTGGACGACGATTAGTCGAGCCTGGCCCCAACAGCCGGAGCCGGAGCCGAATGACTTACGGTGATTGGCGTGAGTGGCTACTATTCCCGCACGACGCCACACGGACTGGAGATTCCGCCGATGCTGACCGCGCCGGACGTCCGAGCCGACGAACCCTCGCCCGGGCCCGACGCGCCCAGCTTTCAGCGGCTCGCGTCGCCTCTGGATCCGGCGGAACCGGCTCGCACGTCCTCGATCCCCCAGTCGTCCCCGACCGACGTCACAGACAAGGGGGCATTGACGCCCACAGAGCCGACCGTCCGCATTCATTGGGTCGGCATCCTCGCGTCTCTCCGCCATCCGGCAGACCTCTACCCGGATGTCTTGGCCGGCGCTCCGAACCTGGTGGTGGTGGATGCGCGGTACCCGGAGGCATTCGCGCGCGAGCACCTTCCGGGCGCCGTCAATCTGCCCTGGCGGGATCTCGACGAGGTAACCACCGCCCACCTCTCGCGCGAGTCTATGTACGTCGTCTACTGCTGGAACGCCAGTTGCCACGCCTCAACGAAGACGGCCAGGCGCCTGGAGGCCCTCGGGTTCAAGGTCACCGAGCTGCACGGGGGCCTGGAGACGTGGCGCAAGCAGGGCTACCCGACCGAGCGAGGGTAGATTCCGAACAACCGAGGGGCCTGGGTGGGTCGCCTCGACCGTGCCCGCAGACGTCGAAAGGTCAATAGCGGAGGGCGACATTGGGCGACAGACGAGAGACCGAGCCGGCCAAGATCACCGATGATGGGCGGGGCGGGGCGGACGTTGACTCCGTCGTCGTCCTCGATTTCGGCAGTCAGTACAGCCGGCTGATCGCCCGCCGCGTCCGCGAGCTCCGGGTCTATTCGGAACTGCTGCCGTTCGACACCCCATGGAGCGAGATCGCGGCCCGCGGGCCGAAGGCCGTGATTCTGTCGGGCGGCCCGTCGAGCGTCTACGACGCCGGCTCGCCCCACCCCGATCCGGCGATCTGGGCGGGCGGGATCCCGGTCCTCGGAATCTGCTACGGCCTGCATCTCATGGCGCAGGGCCTCGGCGGCGAGGTCGTCTCGTTTTCGCGCAAGGAGTTCGGGCCTGCTTCCGTGCGGGTTGCCGTGGAGGATCCGCTCTTTGCCGGCCTCGAGCCCGAGCAATCCGTCTGGATGAGCCACGGCGATTCGATCCAACGCCTGCCCGATGGCTTCCGCTCGACAGCCCGGACCGACTCGACCCCGTATGCCGCCGTGGCCGATCCTTCCCGCCGCATGTACGGGATCCAGTTCCATCCGGAAGTCGTCCATACGCCGAAGGGCCGGGAGATCCTGCGCAACTTCGTCGTCGGCATCGCCGGGGCGCGGCAGACGTGGACACCGGCCAACTTCATCGTTTCCGCAGTTGAGGAGATCCGACGCCGAGTCGACGAGCACAGCCAAAGAGCCGGCACGGACGGCCGCGTCTTGTGCGCCCTTTCCGGAGGAGTTGACTCGGCTGTGGCGGCGACGCTCGTCCACAGCGCAATCGGCGATCGACTGACCTGCGTCCATGTCGACCACGGGCTGATGCGCAAGAACGAAACCGAGCTGCTCCAGACGGCCTTCGAGCAACTGGGCGTCAGAGTTGTCGTCGTCGACGCGCGCGAGCGGTTCCTGCGCAAGCTCGAGGGCGTGGTCGACCCCGAACAGAAGCGTCGCATCATTGGGGCCGAGTTCATTCGCGTCTTCGAGGAGGAAGCGGCCAAGCTGGGCCGGGTCGACTTCCTGACCCAGGGCACGCTTTACCCCGACGTGATCGAATCGGCGACTTCCGGGGGACAGCAGGCGGCCGCGAAGATCAAGACGCACCACAACGTCGGCGGCCTGCCCGACGATCTGAGCTTCCAGCTCATCGAGCCGCTGCGATACCTGTTCAAGGACGAGGTCAGGGCGGTTGGGACGGCGCTGGGACTGCCCGATTCGATGGTTCTGCGCCAGCCGTTCCCAGGGCCGGGTCTGGCAATCCGGATAATCGGCGAGGTCACACCCGAACGACTCGACACCCTGCGCGAGGCCGACTGGATCGTCGTCGAGGAGATCGAATCAGCGGGCCTCTACCGCAGCATCTGGCAGTCGTTCGCCATCCTCACCCCGGTTCGTTCGGTGGGCGTCATGGGCGACGATCGAACCTATGCGAACGTCGTCGCCATTCGGGCGGTCACATCGGAAGACGCCATGACTGCCGACTGGGCCAAGCTTCCCTACGATCTGTTAGGCAGGATCAGCTCTCGCATCGTCAACGAAGTGCCCGGTGTGAACAGAGTCGTCTACGACATCAGCTCAAAGCCGCCGGCCACTATCGAGTGGGAGTGACCTGAGCACCGCCTCCGACGCGGTAATTAGCCAACAGGAGAGGACAGGGTGCAGAGAGTTTTCGGCTCAGTCGCCGTCTTCGCCGGTTGGCTGTCGATCGGGGTCGGGGCCCTCGCCGGAATGTCGGTTTCGCAGTTCTTCGGTCTCAACCACGTTGAGGGAGACCTGCCGCCCGTGGACGTCTACGGCATTTCCGGCGCGGTGGTGCTGTGGGTATTCGTGGCCGCTGCCATCCTTTCGACCGTGCCGCTTGGTATCGCATGGGTCGCGGCCGATCCTCGGCGGCCGCTTCGCGCCTGGGCCGTGGGGATGGCAGCAGTTGGCCTTGCGCTCGTCCCCGACCCGCTCGGCCGGGCCTACGGGCTGCCGCTCCTGGTCGGGGCCGCATGTCTCGAAGTCGGCGGCCGGCTGATCCATCGCGGCGCGCTCGCCACCGAGCCGTCCGATGGCGGCGCCACGTCGCGCGCGTGGTCGCTCGAGGGAGACGGGGCGGTCATGGACGACACCCCAGTGCCGGCCCCGCCAGAATCGGCGGCCTCTCCGCAGGCCGTGCCTCTGTGGACCGCGAGCGAGACGAATGCCACCGTAAGCCGTCGAGCGAGTACTTTCGCGGGCGCGGGAAGCGGCAACGCTGCAAGCCCAGCGGAGAGCGCCCTCGCAGGTCCCGCCGAGGCCATTGCCGGACCGCCCCCTCAGGCCATGCCCAAGCCGGCCGCCGCGAGCCGCCGGCGAAACTCGCGCCGGCAGCCGGCGATCCCGGGGCGCGTCTGCTCTTGGTGCTCGGCCGCGGTCCCTGCGGACGCCATCACCTGCCCAAACTGCCGGGCCACACTGGCCGAGCCGGGCGCCGACGCCATCCCGATTCCGGGCCTGACCGAGCTCCCGCCTGAACTGCTGCGGTACGCCGAGAAAGCCCGCACTACGAAGAAGCGGACGAGCGTGCTGGGCCTGATCTTCAGTGGCTCGCCCACCCCGACCGCCACGAACGCTCCGCCGTCGACCGACGCCGCGGCACTGCAACCTCCGAGCGCCGCGCTGAGGGCTGAGATGGCCCGCCTTGACGAAGAGATCGCCGCCGGCCAGGTGCCATCCAGGTCGGAGGGCGCCGACGGAACTGACGGCGCCGACGACGGCCGGACCGCCGAGAGCGACGAGCCCGGGCCGCCAACCACCTGACCGGGTCGCGGCGGCGGGCGAACCTCGTCCGGGCCGGCATCCGGGGCGGGCCGCGGTCGGGATATTCTGGATCGCATGGTCGAGCCCACACCGCGCCTCCCATCGCCCGGACCGTCGTTCCTGCGTGAGATCGAGTTGCAGCCCGGGGATGCCCGGCGAGTCGGCATGTCGCAGCCGCAGACCATCGCCGACGGCTGGTGGGTGACATTGCTGTGGTGCGAGCGTGAAGGGGCCCTATTGACTTTCAACGACCTGGCCCCGGACCGCGGTGCGCCGCCGGGCTCACCACTGCTTCGACTCGGCCCGGGGCTGTCGGGTACCCTGTCGGGGTTGGTACTGGAAGAAGACGGCCGCCAGCAACTCCGTTTGCGCCTCGGCCGGCCGCCAGAGGACGAGGATGCGCCCTGGGACGCGCCGCTTGCCGTTCTGGCGGGCTTCCGGTTCGAACCGACGCGGCTGCTGGCGATGCGCGACTCGGAGCTGGCCGAGACCGTGCTCCACGCCTTCCGCGACGCAGTGCTAAGGCTTTCGTACTGAGGCCCGAAGGCGCGGCCCGAGCCGCGGGCGAACGAACGAGCCTTCACCGACCGGCCCGAACCGACCGGACGGGCCGCCCGGCCGGAACCCAAACTGACGACCACGGGTATCTCGATTCCACCCAGGTCGCTAGACTCGGCATGTGCGAAACATGTTCGACGACTTCATGGAGGAGCTCCGCCGGCGCGAGGCCGCGAGAGCCGCCGATGCCGGCCCCCCGGCCCCGTCGGACGACACCGCCGAGGGCGGCCCCCCCCCGGCCCCGTCGGACGACACCGCCGAGGGCGGCCCACCGAAGGCCGGGCCGGACGACACCGCCGAGGGCGGCCCACCGAACGAGGGATCACGGGAGGACGATGGTATGAGGTCAGACGGGCCCGATTCGGACGACACCGATCGCGACGAGGACCGCCCGCGACCGAGCCCGATCTTCAGGCGGGGCGGCCCGGGCCGCGGCTACCGGCGATACACGGGCGGCCCGTCGGGCGAGTTCCCCGAGTTCCATATCGGCCGTCGCTGGATCGTCCTGGGCCTGGTCCTTCTGGCCATCTTCGTTCTCCTGTCGGTCTTCACCTTGACCGTCGGGCTGGCAACCGACGCAATCTGGTTCCAGAGCGTCGGTTTCGGCAGCGTCTTCTGGACGCGCGTCGGATCGCAGATCCTCTTCTTCGTCGCCGGCGTGGCGATCGCCTTCCTGGCGTTGTGGGTCAACGTCTGGCTGGCCGGGAGATTCATCCCGAAGAGCCAGCTTCGACGGTTCTCATTCGATGATTTCCTCGACCGCTTCAACGTCGACCGGTACTTCGGCGGCGGACCATCCGGCAGCGGACCGTTCGGGCCCCCCCCGAGCCGGACGGTCAAGGGCGAAACGATCCAGGTGCCGGACGTCGGACGTCCCGTGTTCTGGAGCCTTCTCGGCGTCGCCCTGTTGGTCTCGCTGGCCATGGGCGGACTCGCGCTGGGAGGCTGGAACACGATCCAGCTCTTCCTGCACCGGGTCCCCTTCGGCCAGACTGACCCGACCTTCGGCAAGGACATCGGCTTCTTCCTGTTCGAGCTGCCTTTCTATCGGCTCATCCAATCGGCCGCCAACGCTCTGTTGCTGATGGCGCTGGCCCTGGTCGGGGTTCGCTACCTGATCGCCGTCGTCTCGGGCGCCTCTCTGCCGACCGCGGCACGCGTCCACCTCGGACTGCTTGCCGCACTGTGGCTCTGGTCCGCGGCCGTCGGCTATCAACTCGATCGTTACGAGCTCGTGTACAGCAACACGAGCGGCATATTCCAGGGTGTGAGCAACGCCGACTACAACGCCAAGATGCTGGCCATCAACGTAATGACCGTGCTCACGGCCTTCGTCGGCTGCTTCGTCGTGGCCTTCACGTATACCCGCTGGCGCACGCCCCTGATCCTCACGCTCGTCTTCTGGGCCGGCGCCTTCCTCATCCTCGACGTGGGCTATCCGCAGCTGGTACAGCGCTTCTCGGTGGTACCGAACCAGCAGGCCCAGGAATCGCCGTACATCACGGACAACATCACGGAAACCCGCCTGGCCTTCGGTCTGACCAGCTGGTCGACGTCCTCGTACACGCCGGAGAACAGCATCACCCCGGCGGCGGTGCAGGCGGAGTCTTCGACGATCCAGAACGTTCGCCTCTGGGACGTCTCGCCGCTCGCCCAGACCCTCGACGGACTGCAGGTCCTTCGCCAGTACTACACGTTCCCGAACGTCGCCACGGACCGATACGTCTTCACCGACGCCCAGAGCTGCGCACCCTCCGCACCCCCATGCGTCAGACAGGTCATGCTGGCGGGCCGCGAGCTCGACCCGACTCAGCTGGCCCAGCTGACCCAGGGCGATCAGAGCTGGGTCAACCAGCACATCACCTACACGCACGGCTACGGCCTGGTCATGGTCCCCGTCAACGAGGTCGCGCAGAGCGGGCAGCCGAACCTGTTGATCAGCAACTTCCCGCCCGTCTCCACGCCCGGCGTGCCCACGATCACGCAGCCGCGCATCTACTTCGGCACCGAACCGAGCAACTACGTGATAGTCGACGCAGCCAGCCAGGAGTTCGACTATCCGTCGGCGAGCGGCACCGGCGGCGACCAGTACACGACCTGGACCGGGAACACGGGCATAAAACTCGACACGCCGTTGAGCCGCCTTCTGTTCGCGGCCCGCTTCGGCGATCTCAACATGCTCATCAGCAGCCAGATAACGGGCAGCAGCCAGCTTCTGTACAACCGCTCCATCCAGGAGCGCGCCGCCGCCATAGCTCCCTTCCTGCGCTTCGACAAGGATCCGTACCTGGTCGTGACCTCGAGCGGCCGCCTGGACTACGTCCTGGATGCCTACACGACCAGCGCCGCTTTCCCCGACTCCAATACCTACGACCCGGGTACCGCCGCGTCGGCGACCGGCCTGGCGGGCGATCCGTTCAACTACATCCGGAACAGCGTCAAGATCGTGATGGACGCCTACGACGGCACGATGTCGTTCTACGTGGCCGACCCGAGCGACCCGATCATCCAGGCCTGGGAGGGCGTGTTCCCGGGCCTGTTCAAGCCCATTTCGGATATGCCAGTGGCCATCCGCGGCGACGCCACCAACCCCGGGCATCTGCGGTATCCCGAGGACATGTTCAACGCCCAGACGTCCCAGTTCGCGAAGTACCACGTCACCGACCCGAGCGTCTTCTACCAGGGCAACGACGTCTGGCAACTCCCACCGAGCGCCGACAGCGGCAGCAGCACGGGTACGCAGCAGCTCGGCCTGCAGGCCTATTACTTGCAGATGCGCGTCCCAGGCCAGGCGAGTCCGGAGTTTGTCCTGCTCCAGCCGATGGTGCCGCAGGGCCGCCAGAACATGATCGCCTGGGTGGCCGCCCACAGCGACCCGACGGCCTACGGGCAGGTGAGCGTCTTCGACTTCCCACGCCAATCTAACGTCTTCGGACCACAGCAGATCGAGGCCCTGATAGCCCAGAACAAGGACATCAGCCAGCAAATCACGCTCTGGGGCCAGGTTGGCAGCAAGGTCATCCTCGGCAACCTGCTGGTAATACCGCTGCAGAACTCACTCATGTATGTCGAGCCGGTGTACTTGCAGGCGTCGAGCAACGGGCTGCCTGTTTTCCAGAAAGTGATCGTGGGGAGCCTGACTCAGATCGTCTGGGGCAATAGCCTCCAAGACGCCCTCACGCAGATCTACGCCGGCCAGGGGGCGACTGCGCCCGGAGGGTCGCCATCGCCCGGCGCTTCGCCATCGCCCGGCGCTTCAGCGTCGCTGAGCCCGCCGGGGGCCACGCCAACGCCCGTCGGGACGGCTACAGCCTTGCCCAGCGTCTCGCTGAGCGGGAGCGCCCAGCAGCTGATCAACGAGGCCAACGCCCACTACCAGGCCGCCCAGGCAGCCCTCCATAACGGCGACCTGGCGACCTATCAGAAGGAGATGAACATCGTCGGGCAGCTGCTGACGCAGCTTCAAACGGTGCTCGGCACGCCCGCTCCTTCGGGACCGTAGCCGGGGTGGTCGAGCGAGCGGAGCAGCTCGCGCGCACTCAGCCCAACGATTCGGCCCCGCCCGGCTGGACTGCCCGCATGCGCCGCGCGCTGGCGTTCGGAGTCGCGGACCGAGACACGATCGTGGTCGCACTGGCAGGGTTCTTGCTGCGCGGCGGCATCGTGCTGCTTCTGGTACCGATTGCGGTGCTGCCGTCCGCGATCGGCATCGCCGGCACCGCCGGCGTCGATGCGTTCGGCATCGACGGCCGTCCGACGTCATGGCTCTTCGAGGTTGTCGCGGTCATCTCGGCGCTGTCCGCCTTGTGGCTGCTGCTCGCATTCCTGGTTGGGTCGCTGATCGACGTGTGGCTGATAGGTGCCGCCCTCGACCCCGATGGGCAAGCGATGCGTCGACCGCGATCGCTTCCGGAGTTCCGGATTGTTCTGGATCTCGCCGGGATCCGCGCCGTTTGCGTGGTGCCGTTGGTCCTGGCCGGCGTGTGGGCCAGCTCGCGAATCTACAATGCCGCCTACAACGAACTGACGACGCCGACGAACCTGGCCATCCCGCTGCCCGTCCGGGTCGTCGAGAACGCCGCGGACGCCGTTGTCGTCGTGGGCCTGGTGTGGCTGCTGTCGGAGGTGGTCGCGGCCGTTGCCGTCAGGCGACTCATTCTGCTCGACCTGGGCGCGTGGGGGTCGATCGTCGGCGCGCTCGGCCAGATCGCCCGTCGGCCAATCTCGTCGGCCTCCACGGTGGTGGTCTCCTTCGGTGCAAGCGTCGCCGCGATTGGGATGGCGATGGCGGCCACCGCCACGACCTTCGACTGGATCCGGGTCGCAGCCCGGAACGGGCAGCCGATTTCAGTCGCAATCGGCCTCAGCCCGCTCAGCACTACCCGCGACTTCAGACCCATCGTGTTCGTGCTGGCCACGGCGGCCCTGGGCCTGGCCTGGTTTGCCGCCCTGACCCTCGCCGGAATGGCCTCCGCATGGCGGAGCGCCGCGTTCACAGAGGAGACTGCGGCAGCCGTGTCCGAAGCCCGAACGAGCCGGTAGCGCGGCCGCAGCCGGGGCCGCCCTACCGGCCCAAATCGCGGACAGATCGGGGGATTGACTCGGGAAGCCCGTCCCGGCCGACCTCGGGGTGCGCGGCCGAACCATGAGCCTCTCAATGCGGCACGCTCCATTCCCCGCCCGAGCCAGTACGACCCCGCAAGTGAGGCCACGCTGGCGAGCCGGGCGATCGCCGATGAGAGCGGCGGATCCGAGAGCTCAACGGCCGGCCCAAACGTCACCGTCGGTACTCGAGCGTCGTCACAGGCGGGCAGTCGTGGGCCAGCGACCGACGCCACCCTGATACACTGCCAGACGCCTTTCGCAGGCAGCGGCGAACGCCCTGATGGGGCGGATCGAGAGAGAGCCGAACCCGATGTCAACCGATCTGGCGGGCCAGCTGGGGAACGCGTTCAGCTCGTTCTTCTCGAGCGCGATCGTTCAGCTGATCCTGGATTCGATCGTGCTCTATCTCTTCATCGTCTGGCTTGCCGCCGCCTTCTGGGCCTTCCGCGACATGCACGAGCGAACCGAGAGCCCGGTCATGCCCTACGTGGCCGCCGCTCTAATCCTCCTGCCGACACCGTTCTTCTTCTTCCTCGGCGTGATCGTCTACCGGGTCATCAGACCGGCGGAGCGACTGGGCGAGGTCTACGAGCGGAACCTCGCCGAAGAGGCTCTCCTCGCCGAGGTAGAGGCCGTAAGGACCTGTCGAGGTTGCGATCGACGGGTGAACGACGATTGGATCATCTGCCCGTGGTGCCGTACCCGGCTGAATCGCGTCTGCCCCAACTGCGATCGGCTGGTCGGCCTCGATTGGACTTTGTGCGCCTGGTGCGGCAAAGACTTCGAACGTCGGGGCACGGCCGATCGTTCGGTCACCGAGCGGGCGCTCGAAGCAACGAGGCCCGAGGGTGTCGGCCAGACACTGCCTGCGGGACCGGCCGGCGGCCCGATCAGGAAAAGCAAGCCCGCCGTCGGCGGCTGAGGCCATCGATAAGCCGCGGTTGGGCGGGCGCTAAGGCGGGTTTCGTAGGCTGCCGTCACTCCCAGAGCCCGGTGGCGGGAGGAATCGGCGGGCTTCTGTCGTCGGCTCTGGGAGCAGTTGGATCCCGCCGCTCGCCGACACTGGAGGATGCAATTCGGTGAGTCGGCCGGACGGAAGGGTCGGGCAGGTCGAGGCTGAGCCTGTTGCGCGTGGTGCAGCTGAGCGTCAGGCGGGGGCAATCGTATCCGGCGCTCAACCCGAACGGCCTCGGGAACGGCTCGCTCTCCACGGCGCCGGAGCGTTGAGCGCCGCGGAGTTGATCGGAGTCCTGTGGGGATCCGGCACGCACGGCCACACGGCGGTCGACGCGGCGGGCGATGCGCTTCGCCGGCACGAAGGGCTGGTCGGATTGGCTCGCGCCACGGACGTCGAGCTGGAGGCAGTGCCGGGCGTCGGGCCGGTTCGAGCGGCACAGTTGAGCGCCGCGTTCGAGCTGGGCCGTCGGGTCGTGACCGACTGGCCGCAGGGACGCTGGATGGTTCGAACCCCGCGCGACGTGGGGGAGCGACTGGTGCCGCAGATGGGCTACCTGGAGCGCGAGGAGCTCCGCGTGGTGCTCCTCAACACTCGCAACGCCGTCCTGCGCCAGGTGACCGTCTATCAGGGCAACGTTTCTTCCAGCCTGGTTCGGATCGGCGAGCTCTTCCGAGATGCCGTTCGCTTGAATGCCACGGGCGTGATCCTGGTTCACAATCACCCGTCCGGCGACTCGACGCCAAGCCCGGACGATCTCCGCTTGACGGCAGAGGCGCTTGCCGGAGGCCGCCTGCTCGACATCCAGCTGCTCGATCACCTGATCGTGGCCGGTGACACTTTCGTGTCGTTGCGCGACCGCGGCGTGGCCTTCGATCGGAGCGCTTGAGCCGGCCGGCGACATCCCACTTGCCCGGCGATCTGGCGCGGGCGCCGCGTCGCCAACGACCGGCGCCGTGTCGCCACTCTTGTCGTCGCCACTTGCGCCGGGGAGGTAAACTGCCGCAGCCCGCCGGGTCTGCTTGACCGAGAGGAGAGCCTGGATGTGGTGGGCGCGTATACTGCTCCAGCCTTCAGGATCGAGTCGGGTCGGGTGGACCCCCCGATTTGGATCGGGCGCACCGTCGCACTCCGATGGCTCTGAGCCACTCGATCACCCGGGTCTTCAGGCTGGCTATCCCGTCCCGATCATCGGACGAGCCAGCGCCACGCCAAGAAGGAACAGCCTCGAATCATGTTCGGCCTGCATACCTTGCTCGGTCTCTTCTCGCGCGACATCGGGATCGACCTGGGCACGGCCAACACCCTGGTTCACGTCCGCGACCGAGGTATCGTCATCAGCGAGCCGAGCGTCGTCGCCCTGGATGCGAAGACCAGGAAGGTTCTGGCCGTCGGCGCCGAGGCCAAGCGCATGATCGGACGCACTCCGGCGAGCATCATCGCGGTTCGACCACTCCGCGACGGGGTCATCAGCGACTTCGATGTGACGCAGCAGATGATCGCCTACTTTGTCCGCAAGGTTCACGACCGAATCGGCATGGTGCCACGACCCCGCATGCTCCTCGGCATTCCATCCGGTGTGACCGAGGTCGAGAAGCGTGCCGTACGCGACGCAGCCATGAACGCAGGCGCCCGCTGGGCCGGTTTGATCGAGGAGCCGATGGCGGCGGCGATCGGCGCCGGACTGCCCATCAACGAGCCGACCGGAAGCATGATCGTCGACATCGGCGGCGGCACAACCGAAGTCGCGGTGATCAGCCTGGGCGGCATCGTCATCGCCAGGAGCATCCGCATCGGGGGCGACGAGATGGATGCCGACATCGTTGCCTACGCCCGCCGCGAGTACAACCTGTTCCTGGGCGAACGGACGGCCGAGGACATCAAGATCGCCATCGGATCGGCCAGCCCAGGGGAGTGGGATGCACAGCGTGTGACGCTCCGCGGCCGCGACCTGCTCACGGGCCTGCCCCGCAGCGTCGAGGTGGGCGGCGAACAAATCCGCGAGGCCCTCGATGCGTCTTTGGCCCTCATCGTCGATACGGTCAAGGACACGATCGAAGAGACGCCGCCGGAGCTCGTGGCCGACATCATGGACCAGGGAATCGTCCTTGCTGGAGGCGGGGCCCTGCTTGCCGGCCTGGATCGGCGCATCGCCGAAGCCACCCAGATGCCGGTCCACATTGCCAACGATCCCCTGACGTGCGTCGTGCGCGGCACCGGCGTCGTGCTCGAGGAGCTCGATCTGATGGAAGAAGTGCTGGTGGCGGACACGTACGCCCGCCCGGCGCGCTGACCCAGACCGGGGCCACGTTGGCCGCATGAACGCGATCTCAGCCACTCGACGGACCGTCCGTCGTGAGTGGACTGCTTTCGGCACGCTGCTGATCATCAGTGTGGGTCTGATGGGGATGTCGGGCACGCAAACCGCCCACGACATCCAGTCGACTGTGAACCGGGCCGCGAGACCCGTCGAGACTCTCCTCAACGGCGTCGCCGACACCGCCGGCTCGTACTGGTCGGCCCTGATCCAGATCGACCGGCTGCGAACGCAGAACGAACAGCTCTCGCAACAGAACCAGCTGCTCCAGGACGAGCTGAACCGGATGCCGGCGATCGCCCAGCTGAACGACGACTGGACGAAGATCACTTCCATGTCGACCGGCATTCAGTACGCGACCACGCCGGTTCGAGTCATCGTCCGGAACATCTCGACGCTCGGCACCAGGACGCTGATCGTCAACAAGGGCAGCGACGACGGCCTCGTCGCAGGCCAGGTCGTAATCGACGCCGGAGGAGCGCTGGTCGGGCGGATCCAGACCGTCGACGCCACGGTGTCGACGGTCCTTCTCATCAACGACCCTTCAGCGGTCGTGGTCGGCAAGGAGGCCAAGTCGGGCGCAACCGGCACGGTCAAGGGTTCGATCGGCGGCCAGCTCGTGATGTCGGGCGTGGACGTCACCCCGGACGTGGCCAAGACGCTCAAGGGCAAGCCCGTAGTCACAGCGGGCGAATCGCTGCCCGGCACCGACGACACCTCTCCTTATCCGCCGGGCCTTCTGATCGGCGTCATCTCCGACGCCACCAGTGACCCCAACGCGGTCGTCCAGAGCGCAACCATCACGCCCGCGGCGCACCTGACCGACGCCGTTTTTCTGCTTGTTATCACGGACTTCCAGGGCGGGTTCGGGCCGCCGCTGCCGTCGGGCTGCCCCGGGAGCTCGGCCGGTCCCGGGAGCTCGGCCGGTCCAGGGAGCTCGGCCGGTCCAGGGAGCTCGGCCGGTCCAGGGAGCACCTGCGGGCCCGCGAGCTCGGCCTCGCCTCCGATCAAACCGACCGCCATCCCGTCCCCGGTCTGAAGATCGGCGGGGGGGCGGAGGCAACGGCAAACCTGATACGCTCACGGCGTCGACGCCCACGGAGCCAGAGTGAAAGGTCTAGTCCTGGCGGGAGGCACAGCCACCCGCCTGTTCCCACTCACCATCGTCACCAACAAGCACCTCCTGCCGATATACGACCGGCCGATGATCTACTACCCGATCGCGACCCTGGCCGGAATGGGCATTCGGGAGGTCATGGTCGTCGTCGGCGGCAAGAGCGTCGGTGACGTGGTCGAGCTTCTCGCCGACGGCGAGCACTTCGGCCTCGACCTGACCTACCGCTATCAACGCGGCGCCCTCGGCAAGA
>Ga0209777_10002391_pt1 | contig 24810 bp, 18 predicted proteins | sample FrelakmetHBP12HB_FD_187147 | JGI IMG/M metagenome (GOLD analysis project Ga0209777, IMG submission 187147) | Freshwater lake sediment microbial communities from the University of Notre Dame, USA, for methane emissions studies -HBP12 HB (SPAdes)... | ecosystem: Environmental > Aquatic >... | reverse complement strand
ACTTCAGTTGTTCGTAGGGGGTTTTTATCTTCTCATAGAGATACTTTTTCTGCATCTTGCCTTTTGGGTCGATAGTTACTACCGGGAAGAAACAGGGACGGCGGAAATTAATATAGGGGTTCAAGTAATCCCGGTGGTAGCGGTTGAGTAAGTCGGCACAGGACGGGGGAATATACAGGTAACCCAGGTTCTTACGGATGACCGCCCCATTCTTGCTCTCCACCAAGCCATTATCATTGGAGTGCCGGGGTCGGGACCGGGTGAACCGGATCAGGAGCTTATTGAGTAATTTGGCCACGACCCGGTTCACATATTCACTGCCATTATCCGAGTGGAATCCCCGGACCGGAAAGGGGAATTGATTGAGCAGGTTTTCTAATAACGGGGCTAAATCGTATTCAGCGATTCGCGACACCGAGGCCACGATTTCCCATTGGGTGACTTCATCCACCGCATTGATATGATACAGCCCTTTGTGGTGCTCCAGGTCCCCCTGGTGGACGGTGTCGATGCGGATGTGCCCCGGCTGTCCCTGCGGCTCCGGCCTAGTTCGCTCCCCAATCCTGGCGGCCACCGCCCGAGTGTGGGTGAAACGTTTTCCCCGGTAGCGCTTACTCCGACGCAGATTGTAGATTTGGGCTACCGATATTCCCGACAGATGCTCATATTGACTATGGCCAAAGACCATGTATTCCCGTTCTAGAATCTTCTTGGTGGTCGGTCCACTTAACCAGCTGTGTAGTGCATCGGTTCTGGCCAGCAAAGCGACTTCCGCCAGTGTATACTTCTGAGGAAAACAATGCCGGCAGTATACCGTTGGCTTGACCTTCCCTGACTGCTGGTATCGCCAGATCAGCCGGTTGACTTGGGCACGGGAATAGCCGGTTACCTTCTGGATATATTGACGGATCACTCCTTTACCGGCTTTCTTCAGCCGTAGGTATTTGAATTTCTTTAACACTTCCTCCGCCCAATGATACTTTTCTTTTAAGGTTAACCCGTTGAACTCGTTTCCTTGACTGCTCTCCACAAATTGCTTGACTTGTTCCAGTGTCCGTAGTTGTTTGTCATCCATATTAAGCCGCATGTCCCCATCATAAACGAATCCTTATCTGCTCAGACTCATCTTGTATTAGAAACAATAGCTTCGTTCAGGCTCTTCTTGTATTGGAAGAGACTCCGTCTACCATATTTTTTTGAGGAGGTGTATAATCGGAAATGATTGCATTCGGCTTTAGGTTACCTGTCACCGGTGAACTTTGAGCAACCGGCACTAAGCTACAAGAACCGAGAGTAACCCGCCGAACTCTCCTACCATATTCTGTCCAACCGCAGGGGTGCACCCCATCTCCCATATCTTAAATGGCGCAAGATTTATTATAATGAATCAAGCTATAACTTCTTTCGGCTAAAGCTCTTGTATCCCAGGTTAAACCAGTATAGGTCACACCAGTAACGATCCCATTAACGTCCACGTTATATACTCCTACAACAGCTGCTGAACTGATGTACGGTAAAATACCAGTCGCATCTTTAAGTATTAGTTGAGTTGTTGTCCCTGCTGGCTGAGTGGTGCAAGGGAAATTCCCGTTGTGTTCCGATTGATAGGCAGCAACTGTAGTTTTAACTGTTGCAAGTTCAGCATTAGCGGCGCCAACTTTGCCACTCCCAACAAATTTTGACAGGTTCGGGATGATGGCGGCAGCCAACACGCCCAGGATGACGATGACAATTAAAAGTTCGATGAGAACAGAACCGCGCTTTACAAGCACAAATATAACCGATTCAAGACTACGTGGGCATTCTGACCAATAAGCTATCCAGTTTGGGGGCGGCGCGTGACCTGACCGATAGCAATGTCAATAAGGTTATTGCCCTGAAGCCGGCAATCGTAAGTGTTACTACCCTGAACCACGATTCAGTGGGCAACATTAATATAACCGGATCAGCCGCTACGCAGGAAGATATTTTAGCTTACGCACAAGAATTGAGGGATAGCGGACTTTTTACTACGGTTGTTGCATCTATTAGTTATAGTTCTAGCATTAATGAATTAGGTGAGCAGCTAATTTCATACAAATATGCCTTCCAGATGCAATAAGAGGTTCTTTGCAGTGGAAGGGTGGGGAACACACATTAATATTCCCCACCCTTGATTATTTTAGTTGCAATCGTTACGTTCATTTATCCCTTTCTATTTTATTTAGGATGTATTCCACAAAATATAACTTCCACAGCAGCAGTCGTTTTCTCGTGCTATAAGTGCTTGCCATTACTACGATTACCCACCCTCTTTGTATGCATATTCCAGGCTTATAAATTTAGAGAGCGATCTGTTAGGAGTGACGCTATCAACATACATTTTTATTTGATAGGCCTGAAAAGGAGTATTGTCAGAAAGCTCAAACGAACGCAAGTTTTCATCCTACGCGTAACATCGAATCACTACACATTACTGTCTTGATTCATTATGAAGACTAATTCAATCCACCTATTTTATTGGCTTAAAACGAATTTTAGTTAGGCTATATTTGCCTCGAAATGTCGACTTACCGTGCTTCTTAATCAATGGCGGTCTAGATTAGTAGCGGATTACAATATTTGCTCGTAGGTTAAAACGTGAACTTGCTCAAGGACATAGTTAACATGATTGTGTAGAAAAAAGATATTATAAAAAATAAAAAAAATACAGCCCGCAATATCAATTTGAGCTGTCGTCTGACAACAAAAACCCTCCCGAAAGGGGAGGGTTTTTGTTTATATTTTGTATTTTAGATGTATTCAGTTTTTAGTTTTTAATCCATGTAAGATGGTCAGCGGCAAAAGTGGTTCCAGCCTGGGTTGTGCTGACACAATACACAACTCCATTATGATCAACGTTGTACGTGCCCTTAATTGTAGCCGAACTGATGTATGGCTGGATGCTAGCTGCAACTATAAGAACAGACGTGCCATAGTCGATGCTTGTAAGAGCGGGTTGGGCGCCACATGGAAAAAATCCATTATTGTCAGCTGTGTAGGCGCTTACAGCAGTTTTGACAGTGGCTAACTCCGCATTAGCGGCTCCCACATTACCACTACCTACAAATTTGGAAAGGTTCGGGATGATGGCGGCTGCCAGAACACCCAGGATGACGATAACGATCAAAAGTTCGATGAGTGTGAACCCCTTCTGGTTCTTGTTGGTTTTTGTGAAGAATTTTTTCATTCTTTCTACTCCTTATTTTTCCCTTATTTATTTTTTATATTTTTATGTTAAACAATACACCTGTATTGTGCTTATGCGATGAGGGTAAAGCCTTTCTCCCCGGCTTTGAAGGATTTGGCGAACTTCGCCACAAATTTTTTCATGTACTTTTCTCCTTATTACTATTTTTTTTGATGCTAATATTAAAACACTCGCCGAAGCAAGCCGACATACATTACTTTATCAATCTCAGTGAATTTAGTCAATTAGCCAAAAGGATAATAATGAGCATACTTTAGTACTATATTCATCCTTAAACCACTCGTCTAGAGCCATTAATTATAGCACTTTTGGCAATTCAGATCATCCATTTTTATAGTTAAATTTTAAGAATTTTAAAAACTAGTCGTTCGGTGTTTAGATAAATATTGCGATTTTAAGCACAAATAACACGACAAAATAACCATGTAAAGTTGACAGAATGTCATAAAAGTGATACTATAATTAATCCGAGTAACTATTAGAGAAAAATATGAGTATGCGATCGGAACGAAGATTCGGTGTTAAAAGCTACAAGCTTGGCATTTTCGCCAGCCAACTCGGATTCAATGCTCTCGAGTTCATTCTAGTCCTTGCCCTATTAGCTGTTATCGGATTACTTGTTATCCCGAATTTAAACCTATTCCTGGGGATTGATAAGAAGATTGCCGCGGCTAACGTAGAAGCCATGAACATGAAGACCGCTGCAATTGCTTACCAGTCCAATTCTAAAACCCACGATTTTCCTAGCGATTCTGATGTGCTATGGAGCGAAAATTATATCTCACAACCACGAGCTTATTATACCTTTGATGCCGGAACAGGCCGAATATTAGACGCCACCACCGATACTATCGATCACATTCCCACTAATCCTTGGACCGGTATCCGGTGGGATAATACCTCAGACAGTTGGGTAAAGCAGTAGCTGCCTAAGGAAGGTACTACAATGGACCGTCGCAGATCCAGCATTGAAGTTATTGCCGACATATTAAGACTCGGGCAAGCCGGTAAAACAGAAATCATGTACAGCGCTAACATGAGTTATTTTCAATTACAAAAATATTTGAACTATCTAATTAACCTCGGTCTGATCGATAAGGTTGTCGTCGGGAACCCCTCTATCACTTATCGCATCACGGAAAAAGGTCTAGCCTTATTGAAAAGCATCGAGGGTGTCTTGGAAGTCCTGCAACTAAATGAATCCCCGGAAACGAATGTGTTTAAATGATACATTAATTCAGATACTTGAACTAAAAAGGAGAAATGCTTTGAGTGACAGTAAAATCTTGGTAGTGCCGGCTGACCTTGCCCAAAAAATCGACGATAACCGGGGTGATATGAGTCGCGCAGAATTTATCGACGCACTCATCGATAACTTAGTTACTGAAAAAACAGAAACCAAAAAGAGCGAAGTAATGAAGTATGCCACCCAGGCAGAACTCTCAGTCTTCGAACAAGACATGAAACAGCTGCTCAAGAGCTTCCTAGATTTCTTTATGAGTTATGGCATGGAACTAGGGGAAAACGGTGGACCTGTGGACTTTGAAAAGTTCACCAACAAGTTACAGGGTCTACAGAAAGACCTGGGCGTACCAGATAATAACAAGGGGAAACCCGCTACCATTAAATGGAAGTAAATATAGAGCATTCTCTTTTTTCAAAGCATTTTTAGCCACTATTCTCAAGTAGGTAGTGGCTTTCTTATAAAGTTTAACCTAAGCATATTTAGCCCTTATATTCTTAGGTTTTCTATTGATTAAACCTTCTTATCGAATGATTTTTGGAGTATTTTTGTACTTTTAACCTCAAATGTTTAGCTTCGTTATGCTATTGTTTTCTTTTGCATGTCTTTGCATCTTGCAGTAAACTTAAATTCATTATTGATGTATTTTGTCAATATTTTACAATTTTTACGCGACATGCCGAATAGAACTTAGTTCTAGTATACAAAACCTTCCAAATCATTTTTTTATCTGCGATAGTGGTTTCATTGATACAACTCGCCGATAGAAAAAATATTGCACAGGGGTAAATATTTCTTAATAACCCCGGCAATTGATAAGGAAGGCAAGAATTATGGCATTACTCGAAGAACTCTTTAATAGTGGGAACCATGATGAGCTCTGGGATCGTTGTTGCGGATTTATCGACTTAAGCCTGGAAGATTTCATGAATATCCAAACACGTTTGTTAAAAGAACAGCTATCCTTATTAAAGAAATGCGAATTAGGGCGTCATATCATGGGAAAGGCAACCCCCGAAACTGTAGATGAATTCCGACGCCAGGTGCCACTCACTAATTATGACAATTATGCGCCATTCCTTTTAAAGCGACGTATGGATGTTTTACCCAAAAAACCAATTTTATGGCAGTATACGTCTGGAAAATACGGTGAATACTCACACCGCTGGGCGCCGGTAACCGCCCGCCAACTCGAAGAAATCGAGCCGCTCATACTAGCCCTGGTACTATTTTCTGGCTGTAAACAGCGTAAAGAAGTCGTCTTTAAAAAACACGACAAAGTATTCTATGGGATGGCTCCCCCTCCCTACGCTACTGGTTCATTAGCCCGGGCTTTTCCCGAGGGTCTATTTGATTTCTTACCGGCTATCCATGAAGCTGAAGAAACTCCTTTTGAAGAGCGCATTCAGCAGGGTTTTAACTTGGCGTTATCCGAAGGATTGGATATCTGTCTCGCCATGTCCAGCGTTACTGTGGCTATCGCCAAGCGATTCGAAAATCGGAAGAGAAACACCAACCTGAAAGCATTATTTAAAAAACCGGGCATGCTCTCACGTCTCGCGAAAGGAATGATAAAAAGTAAGCTGGCACGTCGTCCTATGCTGCCCAAAGACATCTGGTCGTTAAAAGGATTAATTACCTTCGGCATAGATGGTTCTATTTTTAAAGAAAAGATTAAAGAAATGTGGGGTCGTTATCCCCTGGATTTCCACGGATGTACCGAAGCTCCTCTGATTGCCATGCAGACCTGGGACTATAAAGGTATGACCTTTGTACCGCATCTGAATTTTTTTGAATTCATCCCGGAGAGCGAACTCGCCGAGTCACGGAATAACCCTAATTATGAGCCAAAAACACTGCTGATGGATGAACTGCAACCCGGTAAATATGAAATTGTGATCACCAGTCTTCACGGTGGACCTTTTATCCGATACCGGCTGGGTCATCTGATTGAAATTACGGCGCTCCGAAACGAAGCCTTGAATATCGATATCCCGCAGATGGTCTTCCTGACCCGGGTCGATGATCAAATCGATATCGCCGGTTTTACCCGTTTGTCGGAAAAAGCCATCTGGCAAGCCATCGAAAATGCCGGTATTTCGTATGAAGGCTGGACGGCTCGTAAAGAAGTAAATGGGATTCCAGCTTTACACGTCTACGTTGAAAAAAAGAATGATTATACGATTTCCAACTCTGAGATGGCTACCCGGATACACGAGGAATTGAAGAAAATTGATGTGTCCTATGCCGAACTCGAATCTTTCACCGGCTTAAAACCGCTGGTGGTGACAACTTTACCCCAGGGGTCTTTCAATTTATTTAAACAGCGTCAGCAGTCCTCAGGATTTGATATGACACAATGGAAACCCCCTCATATCAACCCCAGTGCCGAAGCAGTAAACTTCCTCGTAGGTGCGGCTGGTCCTATTTCAGTCCCGACCCCAGGAGAAAGAGTTATCGCTTAGTATTTAACCAATGGGTACTTTAAACGCTTTTCGCAACAATGAATTTCTGGTCCATGAGGTCGACATAGGTAAAGTACGGAGCAGCCTTGATTGGCCGCCGTAAAAGTAAAACATTAAGCGCTTCATTAGCCGCCAACATGGACGCCAGCCCGACGCCAACACTGGTAGTTGGCACCGGGCTGGTGCCGTTATATACCGCTTGCAAAGCTTCGTAAGAATCAGCCGGGGCATAAGAAGGTATGACCGGGATCACTCTCTCCAGTGGAACTTTGGGCGATGATATTGTATCTAGGTTCACATTAGATGTCAGACCGTCATATTCTTCGAGGGTCATTCCTTTTGGAGAGAAAATGACGGCTAGAGCTCCGAAACCGATAGCGCTGGTGAAAAAATAGTACTTCCCCAACCGCCTTGCCGCCCGTTGCAAGCCAATCGATAGTTTGAACAAGCCAAAATCCATTTCATCAATTATCAGGTCGGCACCGCTCACAAAACGGTCAGCATTGGCCTGAGATTTTATACCCGTGTTGTCCCAATCTATTTGCGCGGATGGATTGATATCTTTAATTTGACCGTACACTACTTCCGCTTTGTTCTGATTCAGGCTGGACATGGAAGAACCGAACTGACGGTTAAAATTACTCTTTTCAAAATCGCCCGGGTCCGTGATTTTCAAGTGCCCGATCCCCAGCCTGATCAAACGTTCCGCCAGTAACCCCCCCACACCACCGACGCCCGCGATAGCCACCGTGGCTTTCGCCAATTTCTTCTGTTCAGCAGTGTTTATAATCCCAAGGTTGCGTGAAAATATATCATGGTATAGCTCTTCCATTTCATCCCCCAGAATTAAATAATACAATAATCGTAAGTGCTGGCGAAGTCAATTCACTATTGTTTATCATTATCATCGGAATTACAATATTTGTCAATTCCCTTCACTGATATACCGTAAGTACCGGTTGACAGTGAATAATTAATCGGCCATAATACAATCTATAAAAATATGTATTCATAGTGCGATAATATTTACGCATGATGTGAGTTTTAAGTGAACTTATGGGCAATTATACCACTAGCCAGCTGTCTCACCTTTAGTATTTTATTCATCCTTACCATTCAACAGATAAAAACCCGAGTCGATAAAGCTTTTGCGCTATTTTTGTTTACCTCTGGAGTTTGGGCCCTTGTAACTTTCATCCTCGATAGTACTTTAACCGGATCTACACGTTCCTTCATATTCTGGAATAGTCTGGTCATGACCGCTATACCTTTGGTGGTGGTGACCTATTACCACTTTATCCGGGCATATGATAATAAACCGGCGGGCATCGGCGCATACCTGGGATATGCCATGGTGCTGGTCCTGTTAGTGCTTGCTTTAAAAGGTTATCTCGTTAAGAATGCCTATTTTGTTAACGGCTTCCTATATCATGATATTAAACCGTGGGATTATGTTCTGGCAGCGATTGTTATCCCCTACCTGGCGGCTATACTTTATACGTTGGTACGTCGGTACCGACGCTCCAAGGATGGGGTTGACCGCAATAAAACTCTCTATCTCATGATCGGGTGGTCCATCCTTCTAGTCATTAACTATATCGCCCCGTTTTCCCCGAAACTGTCCGGTTATCCCATTGACCAACTCGGTAATTTAATCAACGCCTTGATCATCCTTTATACCGTTTCAAGATTCCGGCTTCTCGATATCCGCTGGGTCATGAGGCGAGGACTAGCTGTTGCCCTGGGTATTATCCCCATTTTAGGAGTCTATGTCGGATTAATATTACTTGCTCTACATTATAATCCCAACCTTCCTTTATATATCACCGTACTGATTACCTCCGGATTGACGATGATCATCGTTTTTATCAGCTGGCCGCTACGGCGACCGATGCAGGCATTAGTAGACCGATTCTTTTTCCGTGATACCTACCATCACCGGCAAGAGCTAATCAGTTTCACTAACAAGATGGGGAATATCCTAAACCTATCCCAGTTAGCCACCGCGATGTTGGAACCGCTTTCCAAGGGGCTGAAAATACCCCACGCTGTTTTACTTTTCGAAGATGCCAGTAGCGGATATTATACGACCCAGTTTGCGTTTCCAGAAAGCCTGGATAATGTATCCGATGGTTTTCGACTCTTCTTCGATAGTCCTATCGTCCAGTACCTTGAGAAGGAACCGCATGTCCTAATGTTGTCGCAAATAGACGCCGAACCAAGATTCAAAGCCCTTTGGGAAAATGAAAAACAGGCATTGCATGACTCCCAACTGGAACTCTTTTGCCCCTTGAAAAGTCATGGTAAATTAGTGGGAATCCTGGGTTTAAGCAAAAAATACAGTGGGAAAATTTTTACCCAGGAAGATGTCGATCTGGTCACCACTGTAGCCAGCCAGGCCGGGGTGCTGGTAGAGAATGCCCAACTCTATTCACAGGCGGTCACCTGGTCAATCACCGATGGCCTGACGAAGGTCTATAACCATCGCCATCTACACGAATGCCTTGACAACGAAATTGCCCGCAGCACCAGGTTTGGAACAACTTTTTCGCTAGCCATGATAGATATCGATTTTTTCAAAACCTATAACGATACCTACGGGCACCAAGCGGGTGATGATGTCTTAGCCAGCGTGGCGAAATGTATTCAAGCTTCTATCCGTAATATCGATATGGCGTTTCGTTATGGGGGAGAGGAATTTGCCGTAATCCTACCGGAGACTCAAATCGAAGGGGCGTATGTTGTGGCCGAACGTATCCGCGAAAAGATCGAAAAGAAATTGTTCCCGGGTCGTTCTTCAGTCACAGCCAGTCTGGGAGTCGCGGCTTGGCCGGCCGATGGTATGACCAAGGAACAATTGATCAGTTCGGCTGATAAAGCACTCTATTCCGCTAAAGAAAGCGGTAGAAACCGGGTCTGTGCTTTAATCGATGCCGAAAAGCAAGGTTTTGTACCGGTCGAGACAGTTTCAGAGACACAACGTATCGCAATCAGTATGATATTCGCATTGGCAGCTACAGTCGACGCCAAAGACCATTATACCTATGGTCACTCCCGTAAGGTATCCCAATATGCGGTGGCGATGGCCCACGCCTTAAACCTCCCCAATGAAAAGATTTCTATAATACGCACCGCGGGGTTGTTGCACGACATCGGTAAAATTGGTGTCCCCGATTCGATCTTGAATAAAGAAGGACCGCTTAATGAGCAAGAGTGGCGCCAAATAAAACAACACCCGGAGATGGGGGTGGAAATATTAAGGTATGTTGCTGAATTAGCTAATTCTTTACCGATTATTTTAAACCACCACGAACATTTCGACGGCACTGGCTACCCACTGGGTTTAAAAGGCGAAAAGATACCACTGGAAGCGAGGTTATTGGCAATTGCCGATGCGTTCGATGCCATGACCTCTTTACGTCCATATCATAACCAACGCTCTTCCGAAGAAGCAATTGAAGAATTAAGACGATGTGCCGGCAGCCATTTTGATCCGGAAATGGTAGAGATATTCTGTAAAGCCGTGCAAAACTTGGCTCCCAAGTCAGTACAAGCTCAATTACCACAGATTAAAACGGAATAACCTTTTTAAATTGCATTTCGAATCGAGCTGAGATTCTGCATATCGTCTATAGCTAGTTAAATCGCAAAGTTGGGCGTAAATATTAACTGTCTCTACGGAAGACAGAGCAAGTTTATTTCGACTTCAATAGGTTATTAAACGTGTAATTATTATACTGAGGTGCCAACAGGTTTGATCCAGTAAAAATATCTTAGATACTTCTTTGACATACACTCAAATCGTTCCTACTGCGTTCGGGTGATATATGAACAGAGAGGCAAGTTTTATGAAACTTGCCTCTCTGATATTTTAAACTGCTTAGTTAACTGTCAGGGTGTCGGCGTAGTCGTAGTTGTAGCGGTAGTGGGGGTATTATCAACCACGGTACTGGTAATAGTGATGGTAAACGCGGATGACGCGGGGCCAAGGACGGCAGTTTTGCGGGCCGTGAGCGTAATAGTTAGCGACCCACTTCCTCCTCTAGGAACAACAGTATTCGCTTCGTCCGCCAGAGTTACTCCTGTAGGTAGGTTTTGTGCGGTCGCAACAACATTAACGTCGCTATTTCCCAAGTTTTTAATGTATATAGTCCTAAACCGTGTTCCTGATCCGGCTGGTAAATCTCCCCAAACCAAAGTCGTCAATTCGTCAGTCAAGTTAGGATCGGAATAAAGTTTAATGTCGGAGGTCGCGGTGACTACATTTACTTTACCAGGGATGACAATCGAAGACACTGCGTACACCACGCCCGTTATCAATAACGCAACAGCTGCAACAACAAGAGGTACAACCACAATTTTTCTTTTTAATAAAGCGCTCAAATATAGCCTCCTTTATGGGTTAAAAGGGTAACACCGAGACCCTCATGGCGATATTGTACCATACCACCCGTGTAGGCCATCAATGGCTATATTGTACTATGGATAGGAAATCTTTTGGGTATTTTTATTTATACAGATGTAAAGTTTTCAAATGTAACGAAGTATATACGTTGGAGACCAGATTTGTGTAAAATCATTCTAAAACTGGTGAAGTTTATTAGTGAACAAACTAAATTCGTTCTTAAAACTAGTGTCCGTTTTTGAACAGAAACTCAGTAAAAACCATCATCGTCATTATGTGAAGTAAAAGTTGCTGCGAGTGATCACCCGAAGTATCACCCGGTACCCACCTAAATTTAACTACTAACACTCTCAAGATTTTAAAGTATATATAATTTGCACCTGTTTTATAAATTTGAGTCAGAGTTTTTTTCTTCGATGCCAATTTTGGTTATTAAACCTTCGCGTTCCGCATAAACGGCAGCCTGCTGCCGGTTACGGAGATTGAGCTTACTGAGGATTGAACGTAGATGAGACTTGACGGTGTGTTCAGAAATGCTTAGTTCCTGGGCAATTTCATGATTTGTTGCCCCAATACCTATAAGCTTTAAAACTTCAATCTCTCGGTCGCTCAGCTTATCATTTATTGTTTTTGTTTTATCCAAGAGAGGTAATTGCTGTGAATTGTTCGTGTTGATTTCAGCCATTTCGGCTCCGTAGTTAACGATCGTCTCCGCGATCAATTTTATATTTGGAATGATGACTAAATTACCTTCACTGGTTCTCATGACAGTTTTTGTAAAGTAAATATGTGTAATTTGTCCCAATTCATTAGGTCCAACTCTAATATAATTCCCAACCTTAATATGTTCTCCAAACACAATGTCAAACCAGGCCACGATATTATCAATAGTGTTTCTTAGAGCAAGCAAAATAATCAAAGGAACCCCAAAAAAAACGATGATGAGGGGTAATGTGGGTACTCCCCAAATGATAAGAATTATTAAGATCCCTATTATGACAATCGTAGATCTGATTAAACCTAATGCTACTGAGATTAATGAATGCTTTGCCTCAAATTTATCAAGATAAAATCGTATAAGTCCCCCACTCAAAGTAAACGCAACCCAAACTACAGTAAGTACAAAAAGACTCAAAACTCCCTGTTCGATCGACCTCTTTACAGTTGCCGATAGTATTGAGAGCTGAACAGCTATGTATGCACCTAATAGAATAAACCAGTAAAGGAACGGGTACCAAATGGTTTGTATTAAAAACTGTCTTAGTTGTGACTCCGGATTTTTTGGCGGTTTTGTGAGAATTTTATACGCAATCATTCTTGTACCCAGACCAACAACCGCGGCTGCAATAAAAACTAATAAGGGTATTAAATATTTCCCTAAGTTCTGAGATAACCAACTAAACAAATTAGATCACCATTAATTAAATTCTTCTAAATAACGAGCACACTATGAGTCATTTGCCGTTTTGTGAGGTTTTTGTGTAACTATCATATACAATAGTATTTCCGTCAACTCAAACAGCAGGATTCAAGGACAGTATAACATGAACAACAATTATTAAGAAGCAAACTATGACAAAAAACATAAAATCGAAACAGTTGCGTTAACGCGATGTTAATAAAGTTATTCCAATTCGTGCTGAAATAAAAGGAAGCTTTCTAATTTCTAATCCCTGGCGGATATTCAACGGCAGTGCCAGGGTTGGGATAATAATATGGTAGGCCAGTTTGTTCCTAGCACCATCCAATTTTTCCAGATTAAGGGCGGAGATGAGGTAAAATTCATTTTGTTAAAATTCTTTAAATATGGACTAACTTTTTTATGACAACGATAGCGACACCCTATTTTGTACAATACCACGATTCCGTTGCACACAGGTTCAGAAAAACGAATATCTATTTGCGATCGATTAAAGGCGGGTAGATCGCAACGTTCGCTGATATCTCTTGCTTGGTCTAGCTTGGGTGTAATCACAAGGTTAATCCATTCCGGTAAAAAGAATATGGATCGATTATGACCATAATTATTAATGCCGTGGCTTATTCTGGCGGGGAGTCCCGGTAATTGGCCTGGCTGGTATTCTTGTCCTTAATGGATAGGGGTAACCGCGGCGATAATTGTTGCAGTTACTCTAATATCAATCTATGCCAAGATTAAAGGGTCTAAAAATAGATGTATTTCTTGACTACCGAACTTGATTGAAACTATTGCCCTCATCAGTGATTTTACGAATACTGTCGCCTTTCCATTAATTCATTCAATGTATGCCTACCACGGACACTTATCAAGACTTATTTTGAAAAATGATTACCGACTTTAAGGCCAGCTATCCCAGAATTCCCTGTTTTTAGACATAAGATTTGCCGTCAGCAACATTGCAGGAAATAATACTTCCCCAATATGCTTGCATTAAATGGAAGTATATGTTAACGTTAAAAGTGTGGGTACTTTTATATAAGGGTATAAGGGTTTTATATGTACGCAAAAACGAGGAAAGCCACTTTTAATCTGCATCCTGATGTGATAGCGGCCATGGATAAAGTAATGGCACAGGGGGCAGCATCCAGTAAAAATGTATTGGTGGAGCGAGCAATTATCAAAGAACTAAAGGAACTGCAAAGAAAAAACCGGAAGGCCAGATGGGAAGAAGGATCAAAAGATCCCTTTTTGCTTAAAGATATTGAAGCGATTGGAGCTGAATTCCAAGCGGCTGATGCTGAAACCGCCAGAGGGATAGTTTAATGCCGGTATTTCAATGGGCTGTTATGAAAGCTAACTTGGATCCCGGAGCGGGATCTGAACAAAAAGGGATACGACCGGTCCTTATCGTCAGTAATGAAGAATTCAATCAGGCAATATCAAATATCACTGTCTTACCTCTTACTTCAACCAAACGTAATTTATACCCTTCTGAAGTTTTTCTCCCCAAAGGCAAAGCTGGACAGCCCTCAGACTCAATTATTATGGCTCATCAAATAAGGACTATCTCCAAAAAGCGATTAAGGGATTTAGTGGGCTATTTAGAAGATGCCTCTCTTCAGCACGAAGTGAATGAGGCTATCAAAGAGCATCTTAATCTTGATTAGTTAGAATGTCATTCTTGAATGGATATACCAATCTGCACCCAGGATTTAACTTATTCTGATGGCGTTTGCAAACTGGTGCAATCCTAAATTCAGGACTACATTAGTGGATTTTGACCAGGACTAAAATAGGTACTAGCCCCATTCTGTTTGAGCAGGTTTCCTTCACTGACACTAACAACAGTGACGAGCGCAGAATTGAAGGAAAGGTTGAACTGTACCCCGGCGATGGCATTATTAGGTTGCACCGCAATATTTACGGTGAATTGCGTTCCACTATTAACCGTTTGACTGGTGGGCGAAACACTAACGACAGCAGACCCTGCCGCCGTTGCTTGAAATGGTATAGAAATACGAGAAATCAGTGTGATGGCGATTATAGTTACAAATAAAGAAGCCTTAAAACTCACGATTTTCATCAAACGTACTCCGTTGAGGTATCACGAAATGAAAATAAGTTGGATGAGTATGTTTAGCTAAAACCTACTGCCTTATAGCTCCCTGAATTACCTCGTATTAGGCATTATGTATCTTTATGTAGTCTCGTAGTATCCCCAAATAGTCCTTAAGTCTCTAGTCAAATAGTGTGAATATTCTCCGGCATCTCTTTGCTTGGTTAGTTATTGGTGTTATCACAAGGTTAATCCATTTCGGTAAAAAGAATATGGATCGATTATGACCATAATTATTTACAAATGGGCTTATTCTAACAATTAACTTGGCTGGTATTCTGGTCCGTCACGGACATGGTTTACCGTTGGAATAGTCGTCGCAGTTATTATCATGTCAATCGATGCTAAAATAAAAGGCTTTAACAAATGGATATATTTCTAAACTACCGAACTTCACCGAGTTTATTACCCTCACCAGTGACCAGCTACATTATACAAAGGTGGGTTTCAGTACCCACCTCGGGACAAGTAGCATTATTAAATTGTGTCCGGCTCTCGTCGGAACCTTCAATTGTAATCACCGGGTATAGGAGTATCGGTGGAAAGAGCCCACCGCTATAGAGTTATGACTCCGATGGTGGATGGCCGAACGTACCTGTAACCGGTTGTAGACGGCCTGAAGGCGGCAAGATCAGTCTGCTGGTCGCCATCGTGATCGCCTGGTAAGGGCACATGGGTGGAAAGATTTCGTTTCATGGTGCTCGCATATTGGTTATTTACCGGTTTTAATAATAAATTTTGGAATATCATTGGGTAGGTATATAATAAATTAGCATTGAAGATCGAACCTGGGAATCTGGCCGGTCACAATGTTACGGGCGTAATATATGAATAAGGAGGGCGGAAACATGTAACATAACTAAATTAAATACAAAATCTACAATCGAAAAGTAAAGAAAGCAAAGTTAAGATCAGCCCAGCACAGCGAAAGAATTATACCAACGCCGCTTGGGCTAATTTTTTTAATAGAAGAACCCGGTAACAAAGTTAATGAATGCTAGTTAAAAAAAGGGGTATAAGATGTGTAACATTGATAATCTAATAGCGCGGGATAGTGCAAAATATTTTATAGGAGGACATTAAGATGTCATCAGATAAGCAGCGTGCTGCCAACAGAGCTAATGGTAAACTCGGGGGACCCAAAACCGCCGAAGGTAAGGCGGCGATACGATTTAATGCTTTAAAGCATGGCCTCACGGCTCAAGAAGTTATCATACCGGGCGAAGACCCGGCAGAGTACGACCAATTTAAAAATCAAGTTTGGGCGGATGTAAACCCGGAGACAGCTCTGGAAGGTAGCCAGGTCGACCAATTAGTTATTCACTCCTGGTGCCAGAAGAGATCTGCAATCGCGAAATCGAAACTTCTCAACTCTGACCGACAACTGGCTAAATATCCATGGAATATGTTTTCTGGTTTCGAACACGTTGATCGCTACGATACGGCTAACGTGCATAAACTCGATACAGCCCTGGAGCTATTGGTAAAACTTAAAAAATTTCATCGCGATTGGCCGGTCCCAGCGTCACCGTCGAAGAACTATATACCATACCCCTTTCAAACCACGCTAAATACGGTAGCCATATGTACCTTTGTCCATCACCCCCACATAATTTATTTATAGTCGACCCCTTAGAATTATTGGTAGTTTGTGGCGGCCGAACTGGCGCTTCATCTGGCCGTATCATACTTCACTTATTGGAGATGACGGCCGGATGTTAGTCAAATCGATAGTCGCGATGTTAACTTTTAGTGATTGGTATTGGGGGGTAATTGTTGACCAAGGTCGGTGTTAATATGTGGTATCGAGAAGGCAACGGAAACAAGCTCTAATAAAACCTTAAAAACCTAATAAATCATTGTTCGAATTACTATAGACTGAAGAAAATTATTACGGTATTTGTTTCGACTCACCAGTGGAAAGCAGAAAACAAAATTTTGATGCCTAACTCATTTAAAATGCGGACGTGAGAATTATTAAAATAAACTACTTTCTATGCCAAGTCACCGTTATGTAAAGTGTTAACGACCGAATTAACCGCACTTCATCCATTTTTTACATCGCGTCTACTATTCTCAATGAATTCACTTCTCCGGTCACTTGACCTTTTTTCCCCCAGCCGTTTAATCTGGGTAAGTAGCACAAAGCCCGCAAACATGATGATGATTACGGTTACGGCGATTTCAACCCAAAGGATGACCGGGTTTTGCTCCACGAAATAGACATAGCCGTAAATTTGGATGAGAGCCATGTGTATGAGCCAGCTTAAAGCCAGGGATATCAATAATACCTGGCTGATCAACACAACAACTGAAAACTGTAAACGCCTATTCAATTAACTCTCAACTCCTGTCCCGGTACGAGTTTTTTTCTATTGTAACCACTCCCCCGCCGTGATACATACGGCGCTTACGCGTCACCACAATAACTGTCAAAATCATGCTAATCACGAAGCCAAGAGCAGTTATAATCAATAACACCGACCAGTTGATGACCGCTCCTTCTTTGACTACGACATCTAAGTACTTATCTTCTGTTTTATAGATAGTGCCGTCCGGTCCAAGCAGTTCGACCGCGAAAGAGTAAGTCCCTGTCTTCCACTGATCCGAAGGAATGTAGATCCAACTATCGGGAGTGTTTCCCGAGGTCGTTTGATCTACCGAAAATACTTTGATACTTTCAAGCGGCTCACCATTAAATCCCACATCGATCATAGCCTCCGCGCCAGAAACATCGGCGGGCTTGCTCACCTGGTAATAAATTTTAGCCGAGATCAGCTCGCCGGTTCGGTCATAATAACTGGGTATAATACTGGTAAGGAATGCCTTGGGGCTAGAGTTGGAAGCTTCTCGAACCGTGAAGGAATTAACCAAATCGTTAATTTTTACCGTATAAGTACCGGGTTCTGTTTTTATCACATTTAGAGCCACGGTTTCATTAGATTTACCCGACAAAACGATAGTTTTGGTGGCTTCCAGTTGCCCGTTTACTGTCATGACGAGATCATAACTTCCAGAGCTATCGCCTGTGTTGGTTACCGTCACATTTATGTTTACCGGGTGGCCGGCATCGATTGTCACTGAAGAAATTTTTAATTCACTAACTGTAAATCTGGCCGTGGTTTGCGAGTCTATGGTCGTCACCGGGGTAGTCGCCGTTGTTACGGGGGTAGTCGGTGTCGCCGGTGACGTTCCTTTTCCCGAAATAAAGCCAAAAGTAGTGAAATGATTGGTCTTCCCGCTAATCGTATGGTTTACCTCATCCACTACAATACCACCGAGATTTACCCAGGCATTAGTGCTAGTGTTGTAATAAGCCAACCCAAGGCTGGACTCATCGACACCGGTTGGCAGCGATGCAGGATCATACTTCATAATGACTGTAACCGCCGGATCAAAGGTGGCTCCGGATGGTCCCAATTCATATTGAGCGACCACATTTTTATCGAAAGGGGGAGGAAGCGTTGTTTCCGCACTCTTACAGGTCACTACGCCCAGGGGCGTGGCTTGCTGGTCAGCCAGGGCAAGTGTTCCCGAGTCGATAATGACCGTACACTTGCCATCGGCAGAATTGATCGTAATGGTCGTTGGTGTGTAACCGGTTGGAGCATATGTCCACGTTACCTCTCCCACACCAGTTATAGGTTGAGGTTGTACAATAGTAGGCATTTCGACCGATGCAAGAGTGGTGAATGTTAGATCTACCCCATACACCGAGGAACTACCTGTCCCTTTGGCTCGGTAATGATATAGTGTGCTGGGGTTTAAACCTGAAATAATGGCAGTAAAATTGCCCGGAGCTGTCAAAGTACCAGGGTTACCCACAGCAATACTTCCGTAGCTAGTGGTTAACCCATATTCGAAACTCAAGGCAACACTGGAATTATTACCTAAACTGTTTAAATTACCACTTAAAGTAACACCATCTTTGGTTATGCTAGATGCATTAACGGTATTAACTACCAGCTGGTTCGAATCAACTACAGTGATGGTAATATCTTCAGAAGCATTTAATGTCCCGTCAGTTACCTGGAAATGTATGTTGGTATAAGACCCCGCCTGAGTTAAGCTGGGCGTCCAGGAGAAAACCCGGGTCGCAGCATTGAAATTTGCCCCCGGGGGTAAATTCGTCGCTGAATAGGTTAATGAATCACCGTCAGGGTCACTACCGGTAAGCGTAAAGGTGAGTAATACCCCTTCGTTAACCGTCTTATTGCCAATCGCATTGAGCACCGGGGTTCGATCGACAGAAACCTGCCCACTAGACGTACTTATAGGAACAGCTTGCCCGTTGATGTCACCAATGATCACGCCGGAGAGTGAGAGAGAACAAATTCCACTCCCTGGCTTAGCCGTGAAGGTAATTACCGCGAATGTGCCTGAAGTAGATATTGTCTTACCCGGTGTGGTGATGGCTCCAGCCACACCGGAAATGGTACCAGAGTTATTATCTACCTGGCCGGGGCTAAAATAGGTACTGGCACCGTTTTGTTTTAGGAGGTTACCTTCACTAATGCTATTGACGGTGACCAGAGCCGGATTGAACGAGAGGTTGAACTGCACGCCGGCGATTGCATTGTTAGGTTGTACAGAAATATTTACAGTGAATTGCGTGCCAGAACTCACAGGTTGCCCCGGTGCTGATACGCTGACTACGCCAGTTCCTGCCGCAGAAACTGATACCGGTAGATAAATGCTCGCAACTAAAAAGAGAATTACCATGATTCTCTTCAAAGAGTTACTTTTACTTAGGTGTTTCATCAAATTTCCTACCCGGTCCAATGCTGACCAATAATAATCATATCGAGTACGCTTATTGCACCGTCGTGATTTACATCTTCTCTTATCCAGCCCGAGATACCTGTTTGACCCCAATGCTGACCAATCGTAATCATATCCAGCACATTGACAGAACCATTTGCACTTGGATCCCAGTCTGGATAAGGTTGATTTACAGTAATGGTTATATCTTCAGAGGCGTTCAGGTTACCATCGGTCACCTGGAAGTGAACGTTGGCATAAGACCCGGCCTGGGCAAAGTTAGGTGTCCAGGAGAAAACCTGGGTCGTAGTACTGAAAGTTGCTCCCGAGGGTAAATTCGTGGATGAATAGGTCAATGTGTCGCCGTCCGGATCACTGCCCGTAAGCGTAAAAGTGAGCAGCACCCCTTCGTTGACCGTCTTATTACCAATAGCGGTGAGTACCGGAGAACGGTTTACATTGTTGACGGTGATGGTGATCTCTTCAGAGGCTGTTAGATTGCCATCGGTCACTTGGAAGTGAACGTTGGCATAAGACCCGGCCTGTGTAAAGCTAGGCGTCCAGGAGAAAACCCGGGTCGCAGCGTTGAAGGTTGCTCCCGAGGGTAGATTGGCAGCTGAATACGTCAGTGTGTCTCCGTCCGGGTCACTGCCTGTAAGCGTAAAAGTGAGTAGCACCCCTTCGTTGACCGTCTTATTGCCAATAGCGGTGAGTACCGGAGAACGGTTTACATTGTTAACAGTAATGGTGATATCTTCAAAGGCGGTCAGGTTGCCATCGGTTACTTGGAAGTGAACGCTGGCATAAGACCCGGCCTGGGTAAAGCTGGGCGTCCAAGAGAAAACCCGGGTCGCCGCGTTGAAGGTTGCTCCCGAGGGTAAATTCGCGGCTGAATACGTCAGTGTGTCGCCGTCCGGGTCACTGCCTGTAAGCGTACAAGTGAGTAGCACCCCTTCGTTGACCGTCTTATTACCAATAGCGTTGAGTACCGGAGCGTGGTTAGTGGACACTTGACCGTTGACCACACTTACGCTGATCGATTGCCCATTAATATCACCGATAATGACATTCGACAATGTAAGGGAACTGGTCCCTTTGGTCGTTCCAGCAGAAAAAGTAATTATGGCAAACGTTCCTTGTGTGGATATCGTTTGGCCTGGGGTAGTAATTGCACCAGCTACTCCATTTATTGTGCCAGCAATGTTATCTATCGTACCGGATGTAAAGTAAGTACCAGCACCATTTTGTTTGAGCAGGTTTCCTTCGCTCACACTGATAACCGTGACCAGAGCAGGATTGAAGGAAAGGTTGAACTGCGCCCCGGCGATGGCATTGTTAGGTTGCACCGTAATATTTACTGTGAATTGAGTTCCGCTATTAACCGTTTGACTAGTGGGCGAAACACTAACGACAGCAGACCCTGCCGCCGTTGCTTGCAATGGCAGAAAAATATTAGCAACCAGGGTAATGGCGATTATAGTTACTACTAAAGAAGTCTTCAAACTTTTCAATTTCATCAAATATGCTCCGTCGAGGTATCATGAAATGAAATTAAGTTAGATGAGTATGTTTAGCTAAAACCTACTACCTTATAACTCCCTGAATTACCTCGTATTAGGCATTATGTAACTTTGTGTAGTCTCGTAGTATCCCCAAATAGTCCTTAAGTCTCTAGTTAAATAGTAATACCCTAACTAGAATTCCAAATTGGTACCAGATTACAAGAAAAAATGGTCAAATTAACATTGAGGGCAGGTTGTGAATCGCATCATTTACTATTAATGCTCTTTTGATATATTATTTTGAAAATATCACCTCATGTGGTATAATGAAAATAAGATTATGTAATGAAGGAGGTGGGTTGATGCATTGAACCCGTAAGGGAAAACAGCCATGAATAGCTGTCCGTCAGAAAGTTAATTATATTTATCAAACAAGGTCTTACGTGAGAGAGCTTTACTTCACGGGGGACTTTAATAAATGAAGGAGGACTTCTAAAAAGTCGATGAAAAGCAAAATCTTGAGAATATTGGGTGTAGTAGCGACAGTTGCCATGATTGCTTCTGCCCTGGTCGCACCGGTTACAGCCGTTTCGACCCCGGTACTGGCGGTTGGCAGCACCCAAATTAGTACTGCTACTACCTATACCGTGACTTTCACTCTGGGTGTGAATCAACCAGCTAGCGCCACAGCTATCAAAGTCACTTTCCCCACCGGCGCTGTTATTACGGCAGCAACAGCTACAATTGCTACTAACTCTGGTTTAGGTTCCGATGCAATTCCCGCACAACCTGTTGTCATTACCATTGCCGGGCAAGTTGCTACCGTTGATACCTTGGTCGCCGAAGGCGCGTTCCCGCAATCCATCGGGGCTGGTGCCTTGGTGCAACTCGTGTTCAGCGGCGTTGTTAACCCGGCCGCCATTGGCGACTATAATGTAAAGGTAGCCACATCGGCCGAAGCGACCGCTGTAGCTTCCAACAACATTACCACCACCGCACCTGTTCCCCCGGCTTTACCCGGGATCACCAAGGTTTATAACTCCGCGGGTATTTTGATGACACAATTCAGCGGCGTTGGCGCAATTGCTTCTGCTATTGGCGCTGTAGCCGGTACTGGTTGGAAGATTGAAATGTACCCCGGTACTTTTGTTGAAACACCCCTGGTTATCCCCGTTGCGGATACCACCCTCACCGTCATTGGTGTTGGAGCGGTCGGAGATATTATTGTCGCTGGTAGCTGGACGATTAATGCCACCGGCGTAACTTTCAAGAATTTCACCTCCAAACCCGCTGCCGGCACGACTGCGATCACTGTAGCTGCCACCGCTTCGGGTGTTGTTATCGATGGTTTAGCAATGACCAAGAATAGCACTGCCGCAGGCGAAACAATGATCAGCTACGGTAATACGGTTGCCGCTACTACTGGTACTATTAAAAACTGCGCTTTCACTCTCGGTGCCGGCAGTACATTTGACATCGCGATTGATGTCCTTACCGGTGCAATCGGTTTAACGGTTAGCACCAACACGTTTGCCCTTGACATCAACGAAACCACTTACGTCAACGATATCGGTGTCAATGTGGCTGCCACCTGTACCGTAGATTCTAACCAATTCACCACTGTTGTCTGGGGTGGCACTGGTGTTAACGCTACCAACGGCACCGCTACCGTGACCAACAACAAGTTTACGGGCGGTCTTATGTCCGCGTTAACTGTTAACGGCGCCACTGCTAACGTCGTCTTCAAACTCAATACTGTTGCCGTCTTGAGCCTGACCGAAGCACTGTGGCCCGTCGCCACATTTGCTGCCCAACCAATCACGGTCTATGCTAACGGCACAGTTTCCATCACCGAGAATAGCTTCGCCAGCGCTGCCAATCAAACCATGGTGATTTGGCCGGGTGCTGACGCTTCGACAATCACCGTCATGTTTAACAGCATCGCTACCAGTAACAAACTGGGCATTGCCAATATGGATACTGCCACCTTAAATGCGACCCACAACTACTGGGGCGCCGCTACCGGACCTGCTGCTGGCTATAATGCCGGTACGTACGGTACTGGTGTCGTTGATTCCAGTTCTTATCTGGGTGGCGTACTCGCCAACTCCAAGTTTGCCGCTGCGACTGGCTTAGTAAACGCCGGTGCAGGGGTTGACATTGTCGGGGCTACCGCTGCGACTGTGGTTGGCTCCGGGAGCTATGCTGCCAATCCGATTGCCATCGCCATTCCCGCCAAAGACGCCTCGGGTCTTTATACTATCAAAGCTGTAAGTTACTTTGACGCCTTCGCGGTTAATGCCACCGCTGGTTCCTTGATCGTTTATGGAACCACGGCGAACCCGGTCACAGCTTTAACCCAGGTTTACTTCTTTAACGCTGTCTGGGGCCGCTGGGATCCCGCCGGTGCGCAGATACCCAATGTTTACGGCAACTACATCACCGTTACTCTTGGTGGGGCACCCACCATGGCCGCTTTCGCCGGATTACCGTTTGCGGTTGTTACTTTAACACTCATCCCGACCGTTCCGGCTGCGGTTCCGGCTGTAGTTCCGCCCTACGCCCCGATCGTGGGTACAGTTAATTTCCCGATCGACGGGACTTTCACTTGGGCTCCAGTAGCCGGCGCAACTTCCTACGAAGTCGTCGTCGCTGAAGATTCTGCTTTGGCCGATAAATTCGCGGTCATCAACTACAGCTCATCTACTCCGATCAATGCTTCCAAGATCCCGGCTGACCAGGTTCTCAAATACAATACACTGTATTGGTGGAGAGTCCGCGCAGTCAATGCGGTCGGACCTGGCGCTTGGACTGTAGGTTCTTTAACCACCGCGAAAGCACCTGAAGTAGTTGTTACCCCGACCACTACTGTAATCACCACCACTATCCCGGTTGTGACCAGCGTCCCGGCTCCTATTGTAACCTTAAGTGTCCCGACCCAGGAACCGGTCAATGTTATTCCTCCATTCCTGCTCTGGTCCGTGGTTGCAGTTGGTGTCATCCTGATCATCGCCGTGATTGTCCTGATTGTCAGAACCCGCCGCATCAGCTAAAGGTTTTGTAAACAGGGATAATCGACCCTACTAATTAAGAGAGCCCCGATTTTACTCGGGGCTCTCTTTTTGTTGAATTTATCTTTCCGCACTATAAATAATAAACGGGTTTACAGTTACGTCCGAGAAACTACATATGGGCATTGATAAAATACCGAAAATAATTATCCTCTGGAATATTTCTTCCCGCCTATTGTTTTTATCCCGATTATCAGCTTTTTACGGCCTTTACTTCTCTCGAGTTTCAGTGAGAAAACGTATACAAATATCATGAAGTAGTTTAAAATGAAAATGTCTTTCAATAATTTTAATGTAATTATCGGTAGGATATATATTATCGACAATAAATATTATAAGATTTTATCTTCATTTATAATATTTTTTAAACAGCGTCTCAAATTCAGACTAATTATTTTATTACTATTCGGTCTGGTGTCCATTTTTGGTATGAAAATGGATTTGTTTAAAGAAGTTAAGACATCTGCAACCACTTTCTATATAGCCAAAAATGGTTCTGATAGTAATCCCGGCACTCAAGCCCAACCCTGGCTGACCATCCAAAAGGCTATCACGAAAATGGTCGCGGGCGATACCGTGTATGTCCGTCAAGGCACTT
>Ga0209777_10002390_pt1 | contig 24813 bp, 19 predicted proteins | sample FrelakmetHBP12HB_FD_187147 | JGI IMG/M metagenome (GOLD analysis project Ga0209777, IMG submission 187147) | Freshwater lake sediment microbial communities from the University of Notre Dame, USA, for methane emissions studies -HBP12 HB (SPAdes)... | ecosystem: Environmental > Aquatic >... | reverse complement strand
TTTAAAGGACGCAAGAGAAACTATAGAAGCTTGGAGAATAGATTATAATGAATTCAGGCCTCATAGTGCTTTGGGCGATCTAAGCCCACAGGAATATGTTAACAAAACCGAGGAAATTCTAATTTATACTGGTCTATAATATGGGGTAGGGTCATCTCAAGACCAATACAAGATAATTTGACAGCAATTCTTTTTTTGGAGTTATTATCGCCAACGCTTGATTAGTGTTGGCAGGTAAGACATTTTCACGAACAACCGCCACTCGACCAAAAGTACCCGCAATTGAAAATAAAACATCGCCTTGCTTTAACTGTGACCTCTGGAGGGCGTTATGACATTCTTCAGAAACATGAGCTACCTTATCTGTTAATAAATCACCGTTTTCGTCTATTGATTCAATTTTAATAAAGTTAATGCCTACTTCTTGAAACTGATAGCCTATCGTTGTCGGTGTTGTTCCTTTAGTAATTCTCTCGCACACATCTCCCAACTTAACTGTCGGCCATATCTGGTTGGTAATAGTCAGCGGCGGTTTGTAGCGGTCAACGGTAAGGTTGAAATCTCCGCTCTCAGCAATCTTGCTTCTTCCAACAAAGAGAATGCTTTGCCAGTTATCAGCAGTGAAGTCTTCACTTCTTTCAAGAGATTTCTTATACGCCTGAATGGCGCGAAAGGCATCGGGAAGGTCGTTTTGTTTTATGGGCCGTCTTTGGGCACCGAGGTCAAAACCGTCATTCTCAACTTTGACAAAAAGGATTTTGTCCGTCTTTTTGGCAAGTGCTTTATCCATCCAGAGAATAGAGGTCTTCACGCCTGAATAAGGATTAAATACGCCGGCCGGCAGTGAAATCACGCCCACAAGGTAGTTTTTCTCAATCAGCATCTTCCGCAGATTCTTGTGGGTTGTCTGTGCTTGAAAAATCATTCCCTCAGGCACAATCACCGCGGCGCGCCCCTGTGGAGTAAGATGCTCGGCGATATAATCCACAAACAGAACCTCCGACCGGCTGCTTTCGATAGAAAATCGTTTATGCGGACGGATGCCGCCTTTAGGAGACATAAAAGGCGGATTAGCCATAATCACATCGGCGTATTCGTTCCACTTCTCTTCACTGGTCAGCGTATCATACTCGAATATACGCGGGTTGCTGAATCCATGTAGATACATGTTGACCAGTGAAAGACGTACCATATCGGGCGAGATATCGTAACCAACGACATTCTTTACCAGGCGCTCTTTGTCATCAGAGGTCAATTTGTCCCCCGCGTATTTCTTACTGTTAATTGTGATTTCTTCGAGCCTCACTCCGTGAAGTTCAAAGGCTCTGGGGTCTTTTTCGGGGTCGAAGTTGCTCGAGTTGTGCTTCAGGATATGCTTGTAGGAGGAGATAAGAAATCCGGCCGTGCCGCAGGCAGGGTCCAAAACGGTTTCGTTTTTCTTGGGGTCTACGATTGAAACCATGAAGTCAATAATATGACGCGGTGTGCGGAACTGCCCTGCCTCGCCCTGGCTACCCAACACAGATAGCAGATACTCAAAGGCATCGCCCAATCGTTCGGAGTGGTCATATTCGAAATCGCTTATGACCTTGAGAAAGCTTTTAAGCGTCTCGGGGTCGCGGTAAGGGAGATAGGCGTTTTTGAAAATATCCCGGAAAAGCTGCGGGATATTGGGGTTCTGGTTCATCCGCTGGATAGCCTCGCCATACACATTCACGGTTTCGTAACCGCTTAGTTTAGGGTCAAAAATCCTGCTCCAAGTATACTTCTGGTATTCGCCGGTAAAAAATTTTGCCTTGCCGCCGAGTTCCAGCGCGTCTTTATCCATATCATCCATAAACTTGTAAATCAGCGCGATGGTAATCTGTTCAACTTGAGACTTGGGGTCGGGCAACTTGCCGACCAGGATATCGCGCGCTGTGTCTATTCGTCTCTTGGTGACAACATCAAGCATGGCTACTCCTCAATTACATGAAAGCGTTCAGCGATACATAATCTTTGACATATTCGATAACTGGATCACGCCAGTCATTTAACTCTTTCAAATCTTTCATATTGAAGCGCGGATTTGTGGCCAGGGCTGCAAATTCACCTACCCCCATAATCTGTCGGATATTCTCGTCCAAAATATAGGCCTTCATAAATTGCCCGATAATATGAACAAACTTTGGCTCTGGGTGGTAAATGGAGATAAATTTCTGGACTTCTTCTTCAAGAAGTTCGTCTTTGGTCTTGAAATGTTTGATCTTACCGAAAATCCTGTCGAGTATTTCACGCAAGGGCAGTCGTCGGTCGAGTTTTACTGATTTACGTAGTTTATCCAGATTGAAATATTCTTCAGGTTTATCGAAAACCTCTCTTCTTATGTATGCCTCAGCCTCATCGTATTTGCCTTCATAGATTTTATCCTTGACGAAATCATCAGCCTTGACGACCTCTTCAAATTTCTCGAATAGTTTACGATCTATTTTCATGCCTTCCTGCCCGATTAATGTCTCTTTCATAGATTTAAGAGGGTCAGGTGATACGTTCTCGTATTCTTCAGGCGTGACTGGCGGAGGCTCTGGTGGCTCTCCGCTCGGCTTTTTACCAGTTGCAGGAAGTTTGATAACCTCATCATAGTTGTAATTCTCCTCAAAATATTCAAAGTTGGCAAAGAAATCCAGAATCTTGAAATGTTCCTTTTCCTCTTGACGCTCTTCAATTTCGCCCAGTTCACTTTTCTCTCTATAGCTAAAAGTGTATTTTCTGGTGCCACGACCTTTAATCTGGATAAAATCTGTCGGCGAGAAAATGGGCCGCATCAGGCAAAGGTTCAATATATCTTCGCAGTCGTAACCAGTAGTCATCATACCCACCGTTACGCACACCCGAGTTTTACTGGAAATATACCCACCTTTGAACAGAGTGTTTCCATTAAGATTGTTATTGGCGAAGTTAATCGTCATCTGCTAAGCTTCGGGAATATTCGAAGTTATCTGAACAGCGAAATCTGACTGGTATTTGCCAGAGAAATATTGGTGTGCCAATTCGTTTAAAATCTGAGCAATCTTTGAAGCATGATTTTGGCTTACACAAAAAATGATGGTTTTGCCAATTTCCCCCGTAAGCGGGTCGCGGAGGGCTTTATCCATAAATGTCCGGCAGATCGTCCAGTTGGTTTCTTCGGAAAACAGCTTCTTCTCGAAGTCCTTTTGGAAAAACGTCTTCTCTTGAAGCTCACCGTTTTCATCTTCCACAAGTACGGAGTAACCTTCTTCGGACAGAAATTCTGTGCTGATATCTGTTCTAGCGTCGACCACGATGGGGTTAACCAAGTGACGCTCCCGAACTCCGTCCAGCAACGAATATCTAAATGTCGGCTCACCTGAACCACAGCCAAATGTTAGATAAGTATCAAGCAGTTGACGGCGCTCCAATTTCCTTGGGTCACGGTCAGCCAGTTTCGTTTCATCAACATTCTTTAGATAATCCTTCGGCGTTGCTGTCAGGCCTAGTTTAAAACCAGTGAAGTACTCAAAAACGGCACGGCTATTGCCGCCTATTGAACGGTGTGCCTCGTCGGAGATAACAAGGTCGAAATCGGTGGGAGAAAAAAGGTCTCTATACTTATTGTTGAAAAGCAGAGATTGCACTGTTGAGACGACAATTTCAGCCTTTGTCCAGTCGTCGCGGTTTTCTTTATAGATAACGCACTTATAGTCATTTTTCAGATAGTGAACCATATTCCCCCATGCCTGGTCCTCAAGCTCAAGGCGGTCCACGAGGAAGAGCACACGTTTGGCGTTCCCGGTTCGTAGAAACAGTTTTATAACTGCGGCAGCGACCAGAGTCTTGCCGGTTCCCGTTGCCATTTCAAATAGAAACCTATCTTTGCCGTTTTTTGCAGCTTCCTGTAAAGCCCTGACTGCCCGCCATTGATACTCTCTCAAAAAACGCAATTTGTTATCTTTAATGAACTCATACTGCTGTGATTTATTGAGCCATCGGGGGTCGCTTTGATAATCAGGTTTTTGCGTAATAGCGATATAATCCCTTGAAACATGCTCTTTTGCCAGATTAGAGGGGTTAGGTTTAAACGACTGCTTGTGGTTCAGTGACTCACAGGTCGGGAACGCGGTAATGATGTAAGGATTTCCTGTATCGACATCCCAGAAATAATGCAAGTTTCCATTGGAAATGATAACGAAACGCACGTTTTGGGATTGCGCGTATTTTCGAGCCTGTTCTTTGCCGTCCAGCGGGTTTTTACTCTCTCTCTTGGCTTCAAGCGCAGCTAAAGGGAAATGTTTGTCGTCCAAGAGGAGAAAATCAATGAGTCCTTTCTTTGTCTTTTCAAAATCCTCGCCCAGTTCATTCAGCGCATGTTGAGTAAGTTTTGTATCGACTTCCAGGCAGATGTTTGCTTTCCCTTCAGGGGCATCAAAGAATCGCCATCCGGCTTCCTCAAGAAGCTTGTTAATTCTAATTCGCGCTTTAGCTTCCTTCGCGTTTGCCTTTGCCATGAATGGCCCTTTCCGTCGAAAACTTCACGATATGACAGCTTTGCATTCTATAGGGGTTAGATTTGAATTTGTCCCGAAGTAATTTAAGTCTCCTTTGCGAGCCTAATTGAATATATAGCAGTTGTAATAGTAAGTCAACCTAAATTGAAGGCGCTGAATTAAGCAGGTTGGGTGAGATATGTTCAATCAAGTTTTTTGAGATTGCTTCGTCGTCCGTTATAGACGGACTTCTCGCAATGACATGAGGGGCGGAGCGGGTGCTCCAAGCTACCCAGGGGGACCTGGATTCCTGCTCAAGGCAGGAATGACATACAAGGGGTGACCCATCGGGTCGCCCCTTGCTTAATCACACCCTCGTTTTCACTTTAGGGTGCTGCGACATTTTCCTCTTGACGGCATAAGAACTTATGTTCTACAATGCCCCTAATTGAATATCAGAGAGCATTCTGTAGGGGCACTCCGCCAGTGGCGGTTGCTCGAGACCCATGAATGCTAAGCGAACCGCTGAACAGCCATTCCGAGTCTATGACTCGGCGTTCACAGTTCCGTTGCAGGCGTCGTTACACCTGAGCGTAGGGGCGTTTTTTTACCTGCGGGTTTTCCCTTACGTTCCAGCGAAGCCGCCCGGAACCCGCTGTCCAGCCATCCCGGCGGCTCCAAAAATTGAATAATTCGAAATCCCTAAAACTAGGGCCATGCTATACCCGGGAAACAGTAGCCCTACACCAGACCCTACCACCACCCCATGCAGAGGCACGGCATTGCCGTGCCCTGATTCCCTATTTCGTGGTTGTCACGAATGGCTTCCTGTCCTGGTGGCAGATGAGCTGTATCACCTGGCGCCCTGAGTAAAGCGACGGCGGGACACCGCCGCCAGGCATCACCCACTGGCCAGCCATGTAGAAATTCGCCAGGCCAGGCAGTGTCCTTTCAAACCTAGCCATGATAGCTTCTGCAGTCGGCAGGCCAGCCCATGTAGGCACCTTTATAGTTCATGGTGTGACGCCAGGTGGTGTAAGGCGTGGCTACATCGGTAACCTCCACCTGCGAGGAGATGCCAGGATAATGCAACTCCAGTCGCTTCAGCACTTCATCCGCCAAACGCTTCTTCTCAGTTTCGTAACGCGGCCTGTCCCTCTGCAGCTCGTTCCAGTAGTCCCATTCTGTCTCGAACATGACCTGCACCACTGTTTTCCCAAGCGGGGCGAAGTTCGTTCCGTAGTTGAAGATGCGCAGAGAAAAACCTTTAATCCGTTGGCTTCCTATAGTGATAGGGTCTTTTAACAGAATCACGCTCAGATGCGGCTCATTTTGGAACTCGCGTGCCACTCCGAAGCTAACTATGACCGTGGGACGGATCAGCTTCCAATTCTGGTAGCGGCCCTTGATTCTTTCGTTCAGGTAGTGGCCGCCCAGCATCTTGAAGATAGTGCTGTAGCCGTCAGCGGCGCAGACCACGATATCGGCACGGTGTACGCTGCCATCAGCCAGGCGCACCCCCACAGCGCAGTCATTCTCCACCAAGATTTCCTGCACAGTCGACTTATAGGTCACCTGCCCGCCCAGTTCCTTAAAGCGCTTCTCAATGGGCAGGACAAAGCCCATGCATCCGTCCTTTAGCAAAGCCATCTGCCTATCCGCCACCAGACCCAGGAGCATGAATACGAACCAGACCGGCACCTCCGGCAAAAACAGGTTCTCGATGAACAATCGCAGCCAGGGGTCGTGAATAGATTGCGCATAATCGGAGATAGGGCGAGCGTGCTTGCCGATGAAGTATCTGAAGGTACGACGCATCTTCCACATCATATTGAGTTTATCGCAAGCGCCCATCAACTCATAAGGCTTGCTCAACCCCATCTCTCCCATATCATAGCCCTGCATCGCTCGAGCTCCCGAGACCAGCTCGTTGATGATACCAGCGTCACGGGGTGAGAAGGCTTTTAACTCGCGTGCCAGCCGTGCCAAATCCTTGGTTACATCCAATCGGCGTCCGCTATTTTCGTCGATAAAGCACCCGTAGGTGGTCATCTCTACCATGCTATCAGCCTGCGCTGTCCCCAATTCGCGATACATATTATATGTTGACTGCCCCGGCCTGGCACCCATGAGGAAATGGATGCCGCCGTCGATTAGATAGCCCCGGCGCTCCCACCAGGCCGCCACTCCACCCGGCTTGCTGTGGCACTCAAAGATATGGCTACGATAGCCATTCATTTGAGCATAGCAACCAGCGGACAATCCAGCCAGCCCGGCCCCGATGATGATTATGGATTTATCAGCCATCTCTTCTCCTTCTTCAACCCCCTGTATCCCCCAATCTTGGGGTCCGCCATAGGCGGATGGGGGACACCCCCAAGGCCCCCGGCATCCGCCTTTGGCGGACTACACCTCTCTTGGCTACGTAATCCCCATAGGCCCCTTTAGGAAAAGGGGGATGAGGCGAGCCAACATCGCCCCTATGTGTTATCGGGCACAGCACGCTATGCCCCTACGTAATCCTCTGCGCAGGCCCTTCTACAAGCTCAGGGAGAGCGAATTACGCTATATCTTTCAATCTCCCATGTCACCAGTCTTGGCGGAATTAGGGGACTGGGGGACACCCCACTCCCCGGCAGGGCGTTCAGTTGAACGCCCCTACAGCCCCTCTGCACTCCCTAATTACTAAACGCCAGCTAAAAACATCACTTCCTAGCTAAAACTATCTCAACAGGGAGACCCCACATGGACATCTCCGATGCATCCTGGATACGAAAACCCGCCCCTTCCAACGCCTTCTGAATAAAGATGGGCCTGCAATCCACAAAGCTGGGGAATCTACCGTGGAACCACTCATAGAGCTTTACCATCATACCATCCTTAGCCTTCTTGGACATCGCTACAATACAGATACGCCCGTCACTTCGAAGGACCCTTCGGCACTCATCCAGGACAATAGGAATCTCAGAAGTGTCGAAGAGTTCCAGGGCAAAGCTTATGAAAACCGCATCAAAGCAATTAGCTTTGAAGGGAAGATGGGTAGCATCTCCACAGTGCAATTCCACCCTTTCTGATAACCCTGACTTCTCGATCCTCGACAGGGCTATATTGCACATACCCTCCGAGATGTCGATTCCGTATACCTTGCCCTTGTCACCGGCCGACTGAGCCAGAGCCAAGATACAATGCCCGGTGCCGAATCCTATCTCCAGAACCGCCTCTCCTTCAGAAGCGCCCAGCTTGCGCAGGCCAGCGTCCCTATACTTCTTCTCAGAACGGCCAGAAAGCATATCATACCATCTGCTCATCCTGTCATAACTGGCTTTGGCTTCTTGCTTTGATCTCGTGACTCTACTAATCTCGTTTGTCATGTTTTCATCCCATGTCGTACCAAATTCAGAGACATTGTAGCACAGGCTTTCCTGCAAGACACCCCTGCCCATGAAAGCAAAACACTCGTGGAAATTCTTAAATTGAGTCAAAAACGCTTGACAATCGTGACTCACTCTTGTAGAATTCCGTGCTAGTAACCAAAAAGGAAAGGAGCGTAGAAAATGGCGGAAACAGCTAAGCCAGATGCCCCGAAGAAGCTCTTCAGCTACATCGGCCTGCTGGCCTTCTTTGTTGGGATAATTCTGGCGATAGTCGGTGGCATCGGGTACCACGATAACAGCGGCGTCACACTAACGCTGGTCATCGTGGGTATTCTTGTCGGGCTGCTCAACATCACCGGGAAGGAAGTGCTCCCGCTGCTCATCGCTGCCATCGCCCTGATCGTGGTAGGCCTCACGAAAGGATTCCTACCTCTGGATGATTTAGGGGGAGAGGCAGGCACCAAGATCAATGCTATTGTGGGCTACCTGGCAACCTTCATGGCCCCAGCGGCAGTGATTAGCGCATTTCGTGCCATATGGGCAGTAGCGCGCCCTGGCTAAGATAGACTAAGTCGAGATAACCCAGTTTTACCCGTAAAGGGCAAGCTGGGTTATCTTATTTATGTGCAGGTCGTTGACAACGTGACCCACAGGCGCATAGAATGCTGAGGACAAAATCAGCCCACAATAACTCACTGGGAAGGCATAAATGGGCGTATTTCACAAGTTAAGCATGACGATCGCCTTAATTAGCCTGATGGCGCTTCTAGTGCCTTTTCCGGTTGCAAGAGCTGATGAAGTAGTTACTTTCCCCGATCCTCATCTTCAGGCAAGGGTTCGTGAAGCGATAGAGAAGCCTGTAGGGGATATCTACCGATCCGACCTCATAGGCCTTACCAATCTCAGCGCCAATTCTGAAGGCATCACCGACCTTAGCGGCCTGGAGTATTGCACCAGCCTGACCTACCTCTCGCTTGCTTATAACGAGATAGGCGACATATCTCAACTCTCCAGCCTCGCCAGCCTGCACTACCTAAACCTTCATGTAAACCGGGTAAGCGACATCTCACCGCTTTCCAAACTGACCAGCCTGACCCAGCTCTCCCTCGCAGAAAACCAGGTAAGCGATATATCTTATTTATCCAGTCTAACCAAGCTGGCCGAACTCTCTCTTTCAGAGAACCAGATAAGCGACCTGTCACCGTTATCCAAGCTCCCCGGACTGACCGAACTCGAGATTCAGAATAACCTGATAAGCGACTTGTCTCCCCTATCCAACCTCACCAGTTTAACCAGGCTGTACTTCTGGCGGAACCAGGTAAGCGACCTGTCTCCTCTATCCAACCTCACCAGTCTGACCGACCTGCGCCTCGGCTATAATCAGGTGAGCGACCTGTCCCCCTTATCCAAGCTCACCAGATTGACCGAACTCCAAATGGGGGGGAATAAGCTAAGCGACATATCTCCTCTATCCAATCTCACTAGCCTGGCCCATCTTTACCTCTGGAGTAACCAGATAAGCGACCTCTCTCCACTCTCCAAACTTACGAATCTGACCTACATCTCCCTTTGGAGAAACCAGATAAGCGATATCTCAGCCCTGGTAGAAAACAGTGGACTCGGCAAGGGCGCTACCGTGGATTTGGCAGAGAATCCCCTGGACACAAAGTCAGTGGATGTCTATATTCCTCAGCTTGAGCAGAGAGGAGTGAATCTCGGGTGGGGGACTTCGCACCCCACCATCCCAACACCTACGCCCAAACCTACACCCCTAACCACACCACCGCCTGAGGTCACTCCACCACCCACTCCATCACCCACTCCAACTCCTACACCCGTAGAGAAAGCACCGTTAAATATATGGGTAATTATCGGTCCAATCCTGGGAGTCCTGGCAGCAGGTGGCGTGGTGTACTATTTCCTGAGAAGGCGAAAATAAAAGCCTGCGGCATTCTTGTGTTTGCTTCGGTCTACTTTGTATTAACGCCCAGTGACCTCACCAGCAAGAGTGGGGTGTTCCCTCCATTCAGGACTTTGTCTGCTGTGCTCCCTAATGCCCAACGGGTGATGCCGGACCATCCGTGCGTCGACATGGCCACTAAATCGGCGTGCACTTCATCGGCGAGCTTGACAATCTCATGAGCCGTATTACCAACCCTCACCTCAGACCTCACTTTGATATGCTTGTCTTTAAGCGCATTAGTCACCTTCTCCAGGTAACTCTCGGCATCCACCTTCAATAGCTCCACCTCCGCCTGTGTGTAGGGGAGCTGGGCAGTCTCCCCCGGGATAGCGTAAACAGGGGAAGCTGGCGGCACCACGTGGAGGAGGACGACCTCTCCCTTGAGCTTGGAGGCAAGCTCCTCAACATAGGGAATTACCGCTTCACTCTCTTTTGAGCCATCGAGGGGGAGAAGCGTCTTGTTCATTGTGCCTTCCTCAAACACATGATGATGGACGCCCTTGGCCCTGATGAGCGCCACCGGCCGTTTCGTAGCCCTCACCACCTTATCTGCCACGCTTCCCATAACCCAGCGCCTGATGCCGGACCAGCCGTGAGTGGCAATGACAATCAGGTCAATACCCTGCTCTTCTGCAAAATCAACGATCTGCTCGGCAGGGTGGCCATCCAGGATCGCTGACCTTACCGTGATCGCTTGAGCACCAGGCTTCTCAAGATACTTCTTAGCGCCACGCTTTGTGGCTGCAACCATCTTCTCGATGTATAACTGGTGCATGTGGTGATACTGCGCCTCCGCCGACTCACAGACATGCAACAGGATGACCTCAGAGCCCAGTTTTCCCGCCAGCTCCTCGGCGTAAGGTAGAGCGACCTCAGCCAACTCCGAACCATCCAGGGGAACAAGTATTTTCTCGTACATCGCTGACCTCCCATCCTTGACGATAATGAGCCTAGTCTAAATCAAAGTCAATACTGTCTCACTCCTCCGCCTTACGCTGCAACTCCAGGTCATTCTGAGTTTTCCTATGAATAGTTTTTCGCTTGCAGACATACTCATTAGACCCAGGAAATCTTTACCTCGCCCTCCAGCGCTTTAAATTCTTTATCGCCCGTTACAATCTCACCTTCACGCAGCTTCGCCAGAGCAGCAGCAAAGCAATCAGCATACGAAATCTTTTTTATGGCTTTAAACCGAGCGGCTTCTCTGGCAAGTTGCATATCAACATCAACTATCTCTATGGGCAAGGTCTGAATTATTTTCTCTACTTCATTAACTTTCTTTTCACCAAACTCACGCAAAACAATGTAGTACACCTCGCCGAAGTTTACCGAGGTCATCAGCAAGTTATTATCTTCTTCCAATGCCGCGACGAACAATGATTTAACCTTCTCAAAGCCAGGCTCTCTTTCAAGAAACACCAAAAGACCATGACTATCAAGGACTCTTATCATAGTCTAAGCCTCTCTTTTTCTGTCTCTGGCACGCTCTTCCAGCAGAGCCTTAGATAACTTCCCCTTGGTTTGTAATACCCCGGCTATTCTCTCAAGATAAGCAGGGGTGACAGGCTTGAGGATTAACTCATCTCCTCTTTCCTCGATATACAGCCTTGTGCCCTTTTTAATGTTGAGCTTTCGGCGCATCTTCGCAGGTATCACAACCTGTCCCTTCGTAGTTACCACCGTAGTATTCATATCTCGTCACCCCCGAAGGAAAGTATGCCACAAATCATTAAGTATGTCAAATTTTATATGTCTTACTTAATTACCAGGGTAGTACCGATAGAAACAGCGGTTCCTTAAGACAAAATACTAAGCATGAGCGAGAAAGCCTCTACCCTTCCTTCGCCTTGCGCTGCAGCTCGTAGAGCTTGGTGATGGCTTCCAGAGGGGTCATAGAGGATATGTCCAGCTTGAGGATTTCGTCCGTAACAGGGGATTTTTGACCAAATAAAGGAATCTGCTCCTGGGGAGTCTTCTGCCTGGAACGAGGTTTGACTCCAGGCACAACTTTCACATCCCCATTCTTTTCAAGCTCAGTCAAGACCTCTTCTGCGCGATGCACCACCGCCTTGGGTAAGCCCGCCAACTGCGCTACATGTATGCCATAGCTCTTGTCAGCGCCACCAGGGACTATCTTGCGCAGGAAGACTACCTTGCCCCCTTCCTCCGATACAGCGATGCTGTAGTTCCTTACCCGGGGCAGGAAGTTGGCCAACTCCACCAGCTCGTGATAGTGAGTGGCAAACAGCGTTTTGGCACCGAGCCTGGGGTGGTTGTGGATATACTCCGCCACAGCCTGCGCGATGGAAAGGCCATCGTAGGTCGAGGTGCCACGTCCTATTTCGTCCAGTATAATCAGCGACTTCGAGGTGGCATTGTTGAGTATATTGGCGGTCTCCACCATCTCTATCATGAAGGTGGACTGACCGGTGACCAGGTCGTCCTGCAGGCCAACCCTCGTGAAGATGCGGTCCACCAGCCCTATGGTGGCCGAGTCCGCCGGGGCGAAGCTGCCTATCTGCGCTAAGAGCACAATGAGGGCTACCTGACGGAGATAGGTCGACTTACCCGACATGTTGGGGCCAGTGAGGATGATGAGCTGGGCATCCTGGTTAGAGAGATAGGTATCGTTGGGGACAAAGCGCTCATCAACCAGAGCCCGCTCCACCACAGGATGGCGTCCATTGACAATCGTTATTGAGTCGTCATTGGTCAGCCTGGGGCAGACATAGCCATACCTCACTGCCACTTCGGCGAAGTCGGAGAGAACGTCTATCTGCGCCAGAGCGGCAGCGATGCCCAAGATGCGCTCTCCACAATCCCCTACCTGGCGGCAGACCTGACGAAAGAGAGAACCCTCCAGCTCGGCGATTCTAGTCTCAGCGTTTAGTATAAGTGATTCGTACTCCTTGAGCTGCGGGGTGAAATAGCGCTCCGCCCCCGCCAGCGTCTGCTTGCGGATATAGTCCTGAGGGACACGGCTAAGGTGAGGCGAGGTGACCTCAATATAATAGCCGAATACCTTGTTATAGCCCACCTTGAGCGACTTTATGCCCGTCCTCTCCCGTTCGGTGCGCTCCAGGTCGGCCAGATATTTGCGGGCATTCGATGAAGCTGAGCGAAGCTCGTCCAGCTCGCTGGAGAAGCCGCTCTTTATCACATTCCCCTCACTCACCACTGGCGGAGGGTCATCCACGATGGCACTGGAGATTAACGACACCACATCTTCGCAGGGCTTGAGCTCAGAGGAAAGCCACTCCAACGCACCATCTACATCCAATATCGCCTTCAAGGGGGGCAACTGCTCCAGGCTGCGGCGCAGGGAGACCAGTTCCCTAGGGGTAGCGATGACTGCCCTCACCCGGTTTATCAGCCGTTCTATATCGCTGAGCCTGCTGAGCATGTTGATGACCTCAGCCCGCTGCGGAGACTGGAACCAGGTCACAGCCTGCTGCCTTCGCTCCAACTGCTTTATGTCGAGGAAAGGTTGCCCCAGCCACTTTTTGAGCAGCCTGCCGCCCATCGGCGTCCTGGTAAGGTCGATAACTGAGAGCAGCGAGCCAGCGGTCAGCCCCAGGCGGCTGCTCTGAAATAGCTCCAAATTACGGCGCGTCTGGGTATCCAGTGTCATGAAGGACTCAGTAGAATAGGTACTAAGGCTGTTGATCTGTCCCAGTACACCCTTCTGCGTCTGCTCCAGATAATGAAGAATTGAGCCCGCTGCCCTTATCGCCAGCGGCAGATGGGCACAGCCATAGCCTTCAAGAGTAGACGCCTTGAAGTTGTCGAGCAGGGTTTGTCTAGCCACATCAAGCTCGAACCACTGATCATCGAGCGGGGTCACCGGGAAAGAGAGAGATGGCGGAGGCTGCGAGCTACGAGGGAGGAGCACTTCCGAGGGACGAAGCCGCTCCATCTCCAGCAGGGCCTTTTCGGCATTAATCTGAGTGGTAGCGAACTCACTTGTCGTTATGTCAATGTACGCTATGCCAACCTGCTCGCCCTCAGCAACAATAGAAGCAAGGTAGTTGTTCGCCTTGGTCTCGAGCAGGTTGGGCTCGAGCACCGTGCCCGGGGTCACCACCCGCACTACCTCCCGATCCACTATACCTCGTCCTGGCTTAGGCTCGCTCATCTGCTCGCAGATAGCCACTTTATAGCCCTTGTTGATGAGCTTGGACAGATAGTTGTCCAGGGCATGGTGGGGTATCCCAGCCATAGGGTAACGCTGCCCCTTGCCCATCTCCCTGGAGGTGAGCGTAATTTCGAGCTCTTTGGAGACCAGCCTGGCATCTTCATCAAAGGTCTCGTAGAAATCGCCCAGGCGGAAGAAGACGATAGCCTGAGGATAGCTTCGCTTTATCTTGAGATACTGGTTTCTAACAGGTGTCATGGTTTGCTACTCTGTGGGCTATTTTACAGGAATGGCTATGATAAGGAAAGGTTTGGAGAAAAGGTAGGGGCACGGCATGCCGTGCCCCTACAATGTTGGGAAAAGCCCTTAAAAAGCTACTGGCCCCGTAAGAAAGCATCCATGGAGGCTACTGCTCTCTTGGCAGCACCCATGGCACTGATGACGGTGGCTGAGCCGGTAACTACGTCCCCTCCTGCCCAGACACCGGGCTTGGTGGTCTTGCCTGTCGCCTCATCGGCAACAACAGTGCCCTTCTTGGTAGTATCCAGACCCTTGGTGGTAGTCGGCACCAACGGATTAGGCGTGGTGCCCAGCGCTACGACCGCAATGTCAACCTCCATCTTGAACTCGCTGCCCTTCTTAACTACTGGGCTGCGACGGCCGCTGGCATCGGGCTCTCCAAGCTCCATCTCCACGCACTCCATAGCGGTGACCCAGCCTTTATCGTTGCCCAGGAACCTCACTGGGTTAGTGAGGTATTTGAAGATTACGCCTTCCTCCTCTGCGTTCTCGGCCTCCTCGCGCCTTGCTGGCATCTCAGTGCGGCTGCGCCGATAGACAATATAGACCTCTTCGGCACCGAGTCTGAGGGCACACCTGGCGGCATCCATAGCCACGTTACCGCCACCGATAACTGCCACCCTTTTGCCTACCTTGAGCGGGGTATCGTATTCGGGGAAGAGGTAAGCCTTCATCAGATTAGTTCGGGTCAGGAACTCGTTAGCAGAATAGATTCCATTGTAGTTTTCACCGGGTATATGCAGGAACATGGGCAAGCCAGCGCCAGTGCCCAGAAAGACGGCGTCATATCCATCCTTAAGGAGCTCGTCGACAGTAGCTATCTTGCCTATCACCGAGTCCAGCTTGACTTCAACACCCAGCGACTTCACGTAGTCCACCTCGGCCTGGACAATACGCTTGGGCATCCTGAACTCAGGTATGCCATACATTAAAACACCACCGGCGACATGCAATGCCTCTCGCATAGTAACCTTATGCCCACGCTTAGCCAGGTCAGCGGCTGCAGTGAGACCTGCCGGGCCGGACCCCACAACAACAACCTTCTTGCCGGTCGGCGGAGCGATCTCCGGCTTCGGCTTCGAGCTAGCGGGCTGGGCAAGTTCCCAGTCAGCGACATAGCGCTCCAGGCGTCCGATGGCAACAGGAGCGCCTTTCTTAGCTAGGGTACATACCTCCTCACACTGGGTCTCCTGAGGGCAGACCCGCCCGCAGATGCCCGGGAGGGCGTTTTTGCCTTTGAGTGCCTTTACCGACTCGGACATTTTGCCTTCGCGCAACGCCAGAATGAACTCCGGTATGTCCACGCCCACAGGGCAGCCACCAACGCAGGGGCGCTTTTTGCACTGAATACAACGGCCAGCCTCATAAAGTGCATTCTCAGCCAGGTATCCCAACGCAACTTCGTTGAAATTCTTAGCCCTCACCTTGGGCTCTTGTTTGGGCATGCCAACTCTATTCAGGTTCAGCTTTTCCGGCATTAGGTCTTACCTCCCCCGCAGCTACAACTCTGCTTCCAAAGCTCTAGAGACCGCTTCTCCTCATCAAGGTAGGTGCGCTGACGTGCCATCAGCTCATCCCAATCGACCTGGTGCCCATCGAAATCCGGCCCATCGACGCAGGTGAACTTGGTGACGCCGCCGATGGATACCCGGCAGACGCCGCACATTCCAGTGCCATCGACCATGATGGGGTTGAGGCTGACAATTGTCTTAACCCCAAACGGCTTGGTGGTCAGTGAGGAGAACTTCATCATAACCGTGGGCCCGATGGCGACCACCAGGCCTATCTTGTCCTTACCGCTTTCAAGCAATTCCTTCAAGGGAATTGTAACCACCCCCTTGCGTCCGTAGGAACCATCGTCGGTATTAATAATCAGTTCATCGCTGAACTTGCGCAGGCGGTCTTCCCAAAACACCAGGTTCTTGCTGCGGAAACCCATTATCGAGATAACCTTATTCCCCGCCTCTTTCATGGCCCGGGCTATGGGAACGATGGTGGCGATAGCGAAGCCGCCGGCAACACAGACCACTGTGCCATACTTGTCGATATGCGTGGGCAGGCCAAGAGGGCCAGCGAAATTGGCGATAGACTCGCCAGCCTTCAAAGTAGCCAGCTTGCGGGTCGTCTTGCCGACCTCCATAAAGACGACGGTAACAGTGCCTTTCTGCCGATTCCAATCGGCGATGGTCAGCGGGATACGCTCACCCCTGTCGTCCGCCCTGATTACAATGAATTGCCCCGCCTGAGCTTTTTTAGCGACATCCGGGGCCATTATCTCGAAAAGATGGATTTCAGGGGTAAGGTCCTCCCTGGTTACGATTTGGTACATTTTACCTCCAATATTTAAGACACTAGGTGGGCAGGGCTCTCTGTAATAATAAGGATAACATCATCAGCATTTCATGTTGCTCAAGCATGGGATGTTGATGGTTAAGATGAGTCCAGCCCCCGCTTTATAATTTTACCTTCATTCAACAAAAATGACAATACGTAGCAACTACCCGAGGGTTCTAGCCGTTTGTGGTTGTTACGATTTTTCATCGTGCCAGCCGAGTGGGGCAACCGAATGAGAAGCCAAAGAAAATCCCTGTTTTGACTATTGTCCTTGGCTAAATGTTACGATATGGCAGTCAAGGCTATACTTATTAATGAGTTGCTCGTACAGGGCTTTTGCGTTGTCTGACGTAATGTTTCCGATTCCACCAATCCCATTTATCATATTGAGGATGTCAAGACCCTCCTCTTGTATATTCGGAGCGCACCTTTGGCAAAAACTAGCGAGTTCAGGTGCTACGCCATGATTACCCAACACATACTGCCAGTACAAGGCATGCCAGACATAACGGCAGGCAGCCCAATGTACCGACAATGGGTCAGTTCGCATGATACAAGGGGAAGAAATGATCTCACGTTGGAGATACCATTGGTAATTACTGTCAACATCAAACCCATATTCGGCCAATATATGGTCTCTAAGTGGCGTTCTTATCATGTCAAAGACCTGAAAGCCCAATCCTGCGTTTCCGCATTGGATGTCCCAACCTTTTTGCAATTTAGGTGCAATCACCAAGGATGCCAACTCGTGGGCAATAATGAAGCTTTCTTTCTCAAGCGAGGCATTTCCCTCGTCAGGGGTCGGTATGTGCGATAAAGTGATTCTAGCAGATTTAAAATCAGAACTCACGACAGTATTAGCCAAAGTAAGAGTCTGGTTAGGATTAAAAAACCAATGGATTTCAGCATGAAAGGGCTCTATTTCATTACCATAAAATTCATTGAATGGTTCGAATTCCTGGCGCAACATAGGCAGGAACTGCGACGGGTCAAGTTCAGTAGAAGTTTGGCAACCAGCGCTTACAATGACTGCTGCTAGGAGGAACAAGATTGCAAAGAATTTTAGCATCACCCCAGTAATATACGACCTACTTCTAAGTGAAGTCAACCATAACGATATAATAAACCTCAGTATGCGAATTTGACTTGAATATACTCAGGAGCTATAATGTTTTCCCAGTGGTTGCTTCAAGAAAAACCGAATCTGGCAGGCTTCTATGGTTTTAAGATTGAGGAAACTGTTGCTGGCTGTTAGTAGCTATGCCCTTCAAATCTGCCATACGAAACGGAAGAGTCACGGGCAACAGAGCAGCCTTTTTAAGAGTTGCATGACTCGCTTCATTTACTATTTACTTCAAAATACCCAGTTGGGCAAAGGGTGTATGGCAGATCCATTAGCAATCTCTTAGGGTACTTGGCGAACGACCGCCAAGTTTTTTGTGTATTTGACCATATAGGTAAACGAAAGAAACTGGAGGGAACCAGTGGTAACGGAGACCGATGTACGAAAGCAGACACGAGATATAATCGCCCCATTAAAGGGACGCCAGATCCTGCTGATACCGGCCATGCAGGCGGTGCAGAAGAAGCTTGGCTATCTGCCCCTTGAAGCGATGGAGGAGATCGGAGAGATGGCCAGCGTATCGCCGAATACAGTTTACGGAGTAGCTACCTTCTATGCGCAGTTCAGGACAAAGCCAGTGGGTAGAAGAAGGGTTGCAGTGTGTCGGGGCAACGCCTGCAATGTGCGCGGCTCGGAGCGTATCCTGGAGGTCATTGAGAGAGCCTTGAATTTGAAAGTGGATGAGACGACTCCAGACCGCGAGTACAGCCTGGAAACCGTAGCTTGCATGGGAGCCTGCGCTCTGGCGCCGGCTATGAAAATCAATGAGGAGACTCTGGGCAAGCTGACCACAAAAACTGTGGAAGACCTCTTCCCCAAGAAAGCCAAGCAGGAAGGAAAATCTGAAAAATAATGGCGCAATCTAATACCAAGCACCAAATTTTAGTCTGCCAGGGGACCGGCTGCGAGTCCTCAAAATCCGCCAAGATCAACCAAGCGCTAGCCGATGAAATCAAGCGTTCTGGTTTATCTGATACTGTAAGGGTCAAAACCACTGGCTGTCACGGCTTCTGCCAGCAGGGCCCCATCGTTGTTATCGAGCCCGAGGGTATCTTCTATACTGGAGTCAAGGAAGAAGATGCACCGGAGGTAGTGAAGTCCTCCTTCGTAGAAAAGAAGCCGCTGGAGCGGCTGCTGTACCACGACCCCGCTACCAATAAAGCCATGCCTCTCTACAAGGATATACCATTTTACAGCCAGCAACACCGCCTCATTCTACGCAACTGCGGTGGGATCAACCCCGAGGAAATCGAAGACTATCTGGCCAGAGGCGGCTATACGGCTTTGAAAAAGGCGATTTCCTCAATGGAGCCTACGCAGGTCATCAGTGAGATTCAACGCTCAGGTCTGCGGGGCAGGGGCGGTGCCGGATTCCCTACAGGCAAGAAGTGGGAGGCGGCTTACAAAGCGAAGGGTAGTCCCAAGTTCGTGGTCTGTAACGCCGGTGCGTTTATGGACCGCTCCGTGCTGGAGGCCGACCCTCACTCCGTGCTCGAAGGGATGGTCATCGCTGCGTATGCCACCGGTGCGTCGCAGGGCTATATGTATGTACTTGCTGACTATCACCTGGCTATTAAGCGATTTAATCTCGCTATAGCAGAAGCCAGGAAACGCAACCTGCTGGGCAAGAATATCCTGGGCAGCAAATTCAGCTTCGACATAGATATTTCGCAGGGTGCAGGGGCCTGGGTCTGCGGCGAGGGCAGGGCACTGCTATGTTCCATTGAGGGCAAGCGAGGCATGCCGCGTGTTAGGCCTCCGCTGTCAGTGGAAGCTGGGCTGTGGGGATTGCCGACATGTACAAACAACCTGAGAACCCTAGCCAGCGTGCCTCTGATTATTGATAAGGGAGCTGATTGGTTCGCCGGTATCGGCACTGAGGGCAGCAAGGGCACAGCAGTTCTAGGACTGACCGGCAAGATAGTCAACAACGGCATGGTCGAAGTGCCGATGGGGACTACGCTGCGCAAGGTCATCTTCGACATCGGGGGCGGGGTGCCGGGAGGGAAGCGCTTCAAAGCGATTCAAACCGGCGGTCCCTCGGGTGGCTGCCTTCCCGAGAGCGCCCTGGACCTGCCTGTCGACTTCGAAGCATTGAGCAAAGCGGGCTCCATTATGGGCTCCGGCGCGATAGCGGTGATGGACGAGGATACGTGCATGGTGAATGCCGCCCAGGGCTTCCTCTCCTTCTGCCGCGATGAATCCTGCGGCAAGTGCGTGCCCTGCCGTGAGGGGCTTCCCCTGATGGTTCAGATAATCGACAGGATTACAGCAGGCAAAGGAAAGCCTGAAGACATGAGCCGGCTCGTGGAGATGAGCGAGACGCTTATTCAAGGCGCTCTATGCGGACTGGGGAGAACTGCGCCCAACCCTGTGCTGACCAGCATACGCTACTTCCGCGACGAATGGGAAGCACATATAAACGAGAAGAGATGCCCGGCACTGGTATGTAAGCCACTGGTAAACTTCTATATCCTTCCAGAGAAGTGCCAGGGCTGCGGTATCTGCCTCAAGTCTTGCCCTGCCGAAGCAATCACCGGCGGGAAGCGGATGGTGCATGTGATTAACCAGAGCAAGTGCATCAAGTGCGCCACCTGCCTGGAGAAATGCCCCACGAAGTTCAGTGCCATAAGGAAGGTGAGTGGAGAGACTATCGAGGTGCCTAAAGAGCCTATCCCTGTAGCCACAGGCGCGGGCGCAAAGTGAGCGAGGTATGATGACAGTAGAAAGCACGTCAATTAAAACAAAAGTCGTTACGCTGAAGATAGATGGCGTTGAAATTAAGACGACCAGCGGCAAGAGGATTCTGGAGGCTGCGCTGGATAACGATATCTACATACCCAACCTGTGCTCATTGAGGGATGTCAAGCTGGCCTTCGGCGCATGTCGACTGTGCCAGGTGCAGGTAGAGGGCAAGGAGGGCTTCGTAACCGCCTGCAGCGAGCCCGCAGTCGAGGGCATGGTCGTTCACAGCAACACCCCTGAAGTCAACGCTGTGCGCCGCAAGATATTGCAGATGATGCTGGCAAGGCACGCCTTCGTCTGCCTGGAGTGCCATCGCAGGGAGCGCTGCAAGCCCGGGGGCACTTGCCTGCGCCTGGCGAGTGTAAATGAACAATTTTGCATACTCTGCCCCAACAACGGACGCTGCGAGCTGCAGAGGGCGTCTGATTTCATCGGACTGGGCGAGATGCCCTATCCTTACACACCGAAGGGATACCCTATCGAGAGAGAAAACCCCTTCATCGTACGCAATAACAATCTTTGTATCCTCTGCGGGCGCTGCATCAGGGTAGACCAGGAGATTCTGGGAATAGAAGCAATCGCCTTCAACCGCCGAGGGAAGGATACATGCATCGGCGGAGCCTTCGACAGGCCGCTCTTAGAGTCCGGATGCACCTTCTGCGGCTGCTGCGTGGAGGTATGCCCCACAGGGGCGCTGAAGGACGTCGGCGATGAGTGGCAGCGCTGGCCCGACCCCAAGAGGGCCATGATTCGCTGCATGTACGCCTGCCCCGCAGGGGTTGATGTGCCACGCTTCATAAGATTTATCAGGGAACGTAAATATAACGAGGCCCTGTCGGTAATTCAGGAGAAAGTCCCCTTGGCCTTCATCTGCAGCCGTATCTGCTCGCGTCCCTGCGAGATTGCTTGCAGGCGCAGCAAACTCGACCAGGGGCTTGCCATCAGGGCGCTGGAGCGATTTGCCGCCGAGCGGGCCAGCGTAAAGTGGACTGTGGATGGCAAAGCGCCTGCTTCGGTCAAGAAGGTAGCCATCATAGGCTCCGGCCCTGCGGGCCTGACTGCAGCCTACTATCTGGCCAAGAAGGGCGGGCATGCGGTGACCGTTTTCGAGTCTGAGCCTCAGGCAGGGGGCATGCTGAGGACAGCAATCCCCGGGTACGACCTGCCGCACCAGGTGCTCGATGATGAGCTTGAGATGCTCAAGAGGCTGGGGGTGGAGATAAAGACGCAGGCCAGGGTGGATTCGGTGGACAGGCTGTTCCAGGACGGCTTCCATGCAGTATTCGTGGCTGTGGATACCCGCAAGGTAGCCGAGCTTGGCCTCACGGTCAACCCCGATGACCTCAGCACCAGCAGGAAAGGCGTCTTCGCCGTAAGCGATGCAGTGAGCGGCAAGCATATCTTCATTAAAGGAGTGGCGGTGGGCAGGAAAGCCGCTATCTCGATAGACAGCTACCTGGGCGGCAGCGGCAACATAGATGAGACTCTGGCTCCTGTGGACAAAGGGGTACCCCGGATAGGCCGGATGCCGAATTTCGCCCAGAGGAAGCGTGTCGCCATGCCTACTACATCTGTGGAACAGGGCAAAGGCAAGTTTGCCAAGGTAGAGCTAGGCTTCAGCGACGAGGCAGGGGCAGAAGAAGCTCTTAGATGCATGGGCTGCGACCTCAGGTTCATGGTTGCTAAGATGGTGGCACAGCCACCGCCGAGCGCGGCTAAAGCGAAGAGTTAATAAATACTTAGAATGTAGAAATACCATTTTGTAGGGGCACGGTACACCGTGCCCCTACGTGTTGGAGCAAGTGCTCCAACCTACCCCAAAGAGCTTAGGCTCGCAATATCTCGACCCCTCTCATGAATGTACGCGGTGCCGGCTTTTAATTGAGTCACACTTTAGTTTCGAACTACCCCCGGAAAGCCCCGGACCAACACAGCACATAATCATAACTGCTACACCCGATTGGCCAGGAAATGTCATATCAAAGACAACGAAAGCTATCTATGGAGGCCCAGTATATAGAGAAATGAATGTAGAGTTCTCTTACCGCGCAAACCTAGAGCTCTGGGATTTTGTCCACGTGATTTTACCCAGCTTACAATCGCTTTCTATTCTTAAAGCTTGAATACCTTGATGGCATTCTCCCGTAGAAATTTGGGCCAGATATGATCGCGCAGGGGCAGTTCCTCGATACCGTTCTTGAGGGTGTAGAAGTCGATATAAGGGTAATAGCCTGCGTACATCACCTTATCTTTCCCTCTGGTATTGGCATAGTAGACAATGTCCTTAGGGATCCACTTCGGTACCATGGCAGAGGTCGAGTAAAAGAGATTGGGCCATTTCAGCATGAGGCTAATACAGAGTGCTTCCCAGGGCATACCCCCGTGGCGCATAACTATCCTCAGTTCGGGGAAAAACCAGCAGACTTCATCGAGATACATAGGGTTCTGGCAATCTCCGGGAATGCGTGGCCCTGGAATTCCAACATATACTATTATGGGGATATCGAGTTCTACACATTTGGCATATACAGGGTAGTAGATTTTGTCATTATAGGGGCGCTGAATTTCGAAAGCGGCGCACGATGCAGCCTTGATGCCTTTGTGGGCTTTGACCAGTTTCTCCAGCTTTCTTACGTGGTCCATCCCGAAATACGGGTTTAGATGAACATAGCCGACGAACCTGTCGGGGTACTCTTCTATCACCTCGAGGTTCGGGCCGTGGTCGTCTTCGACAGATACCCCCACCAAGCCCTTTTCCACTCCCACCTCGCCCATCAAAGCGATAATATCCTTTATATCAGCACCCCTCTGGATTGCCTCGCGCGCGCCCTTGAAAAGGTGCTCGGCCGGCTGAACATATCCCTTGCTCTCCTCATCTCTAAGCAGCCCCTGCTCAATCCACTTTGAGAGTATTTCGGCCTCTCCCCCCTCGTGCAGGCCCATCATACAGTCGATCGTTGGAATTCCCTTCATCTCCAATGCCTCCTGAAGTATTTATCTGCCCTGAGTGAATGAATAATCTCACTTCAGATAACCCTTTTCTTTGAGGAACATTTTGCTCTGGATTAAAGCCTCTTGGGAGTTCACTTCAAGGATAATCCTGCCATCGTAGCCTATCTCTTCTAATTTCTGAAGAACGGCTATGCAGTCTACCATACCTGTTCCCACTGGATAGTGAGCATAAGAATCGCTAGCAATGCCGTCTGTTAAATGGACTTCGGTGATTTTTTTACCGTATCTTGTGATGAAGTCCACCGGATTCACACCGCTGACAAAGGCATGAACGGTATCCAGTGTCAGCCCGATTCCCTTGCGGACAAACGGTTCAAATTCCTGCGGCTCTCTGAAGAGCGCTTCGCTGCGGTGCAGGTTCTCTAGGGAAAGTTCCGTATGCTTCTTTTCACAATAACCGGCTATCTCGAAAACACTCTCCTCTGCTATTTGCCTGGTCTGCTTCTCCAACAATGCATACCTATCGGGGGTTGCTCCAAAGCAGCCCGGGTGCATTACCAGTTTGCTTATGCCCAGTTCCCCACAGAGGTCAATGTGCCTCTTTGTCTCTGCAATCGCCTCTCTTCTCATGGTGGAATGAAGGGCAGCAATGTTGACCTCACCCAAGGGAAGATGGCAGCTTACTGCGCGGAAGGGGCGGATTATTGCTCTCAACTCGCTTATCAAGGGAAGCAGCAGTTCGGCACTGATAATGGAGAAACCGAATTCAATTTCTATGGCGTCGAAACCATTATCCAGAACAAAACCGGCGAAATCGTCCAACAGACTCAGGTAGCCTCTAAGCAACTGTTCTTGGGCAGGCCTGCCAACTCCTCGATCAAGCCTCTCGACTTGCCCAGTGCATAAACTTGTGGAAACACCAAATTGTCCGTTCATTTCAGTAATGACTCGATTATGAGGTCACTTATTAACTCTTTTCAACCCCCTGCCCCCCAGTCTTGGGGGGCTTTAAAAAGTAGATACCCACGGGCAAAGCCCGTGGAACCCTGCCCTTCGGTTTTTTGGAGCAGGTGCTCCAATCTACCCATGAGGGCATCCTTCACCTGGGAAAAACTCTGAACGCCCCGCTACTAAACAACCTCGATTATACCACTTACCGAAATGACCAGGATAAGTTATACAATAGCGAGCTAGTGTCCTGAGTTATAAATACTTTACAGAAGTCCACTCTTCCTGTATACTGGGGTAAAGCCCGACAGGAGGAGCGATGCGTACTGGACGACCGATTCCCCCACTCACGCTGACGATAGAGGAGCGCGAAACGTTGGAGCACTGGATTAGACGAGCAAAAACCGGCCAAGCATTGGCACAACGGTGCCGAGTGATAGTCGATTGCGCTGCTG
>Ga0209777_10002389_pt1 | contig 24819 bp, 15 predicted proteins | sample FrelakmetHBP12HB_FD_187147 | JGI IMG/M metagenome (GOLD analysis project Ga0209777, IMG submission 187147) | Freshwater lake sediment microbial communities from the University of Notre Dame, USA, for methane emissions studies -HBP12 HB (SPAdes)... | ecosystem: Environmental > Aquatic >... | reverse complement strand
AAAATAAAACAACCTAATAATGACACTGTAGTTGATTCTTCTCTTACTAAATTAAGAAATCAGACACAAGAAAACTTAAAGAAATATTACAATCAAGCCGGATTAATTAATGAATATAATACGATAGGTACTATAGGTAATACTGCTGTTCCACAATATGTTAATCAACCAAATCAAACTGGTTTAATAAATCCCAATATGTTATTAGAACAAATTAATAATGCCACCAATAATATAGTTACTTCTTTTATGAATGAAAATTTTTCATCAATAGTTCAGGAAGCATTAAAAAATACTATAGTTGAAATATATTCAGTAGAAAGAGTAAAAAAAGTTTTAAGTGAAAATAAAGATATTATTGAGAATGCAGTTATTGAAGTAATAAAGAAATTACAGGAAAGAAAAAAACAACAACCAACAAAATAGTTAATATTATTATTAATTATTTAAAATAGAACATAAATAAGACAATTGAGACATTAATATATATTAAAATCCGTATGAAAAACGGATTTTTTGTTTTGTATAATGATAGAAAGATAAAGTATTTATAAAAAATGTTTAAATGAATAAATTAATAGAATCTAATATTCCAATAGATAAAAGTTTTTCAGCATGGATATCTCCAAATGGACAGCTTATAATTGTGCCTGAATATAAACATGCAAATTATATTAAAACATATTATCCTAATTATTTAGATATGGATGATTTATTTAATAAAGCATTTAATGATGGTTGGATTAGAGTAATTTATACAAGTAATGGGCATTTGAATGGTAATTTATCATTAAATGGGAATAATATTAAAGAAATAAAAAAACAAACATTAAAACATTTTAATGATATAATAAAATATGGTAATAACAGAATAGATATTGCTGGTAATAATGAAAATTGGAAAACATTTAATTTACCTACTGATAAAGAAGAATTTTATAAATTTTTATCAGAAAATAAAACTAATGAAGATAAAAGTAACGAAATAATTATTGGTAGGAAAATTTGGTTTCCTAATATGAATGAAAATGAAACCACGAATGTTATTTTTGATATAAATCAATTTGAACAATTACGTTCATTTGCTGCTAAGATAAGATATGCTGAACAAACACTAAAAAAAATAGCACAAGGATCAGGAAGAATAGTATATGAAATTGATGATAAAACAGTATTAAAATTAGCAAAAAATGCTAAAGGTGTTGCTCAAAACGAAACCGAAGAGAAGATTGGTAGAACTAATAGTTATGTATCAAATATTGTAACTGAAGTTTTTAAACACGATCCAAATTATACTTGGATTGTATCAGAAAAAGCAAAAAAAATAACACCATCAAGATTTAAACAATTAACTGGTGTTGATATTAAAAATTTAGAATATTTTCTTCGTAATTATGAAAATCAAAAAGCAGGGTTACCTAAAATATTTGGTCTTGATAAAGAAGTTGAAGAAGAACTTTGGAATAATGAATTTTCAAGTGAAATAGCAAATTTAATTCCAAATTATAATATAATGGCAGGAGATTTAGGAAAAACATCTTCTTATGGAGAAGTTATTCGAGATGGTCAACCACAAGTGGTTCTTACTGACTATGGATTAAATAGAGATGTATTTCAAAAACATTATAGTTGGGATAGGAAAAAAAGATTTGATGCTTATAATAGACGTTTTGAATCAGTAAATGAACTTTCAAATACTAATATGGAAGATGAATTAACTAACTTTGTAAATCCTAATGAAATTCGAGATGGAGGATATGCTGGGTGGGCAATGATTCCCAATGATGGATTAGAAGATGGAACCATTGATAGAACAATTAATGAATATAAAGTCGAAAGTCATGTAGGATGGTTTGATGTTGATGATCGTTTAGCACCTGCACAAGATGAATTATTTATTGCACATTTGCAAGTTTCAGATCAATATAGAGGACAGGGTAAATTTAAAGAATTATTAAATGATATCATTGAATTTGCAAAACAACATGATAAAAAAGCAATTGTTTTGGAACCAGATATAACACAAGGAAAAGAATATACTGAATTTTTAAGTATGTTATATAAAAAATATGGTTTTGTTCCTTATGAAGGTGATCCTTCTTTATTAATAAAAACTATTGAACAAGCGGAAAATATTAATGAAGATGCGATTACTAATATAAGTAATTTAGCATTGGAAATTGATGGTAATTTATATATACTATATGATCCAAGAATTGCAAGTACATTTAAAGAATATGATTTTGAAAGTGCAGAAAAATATATTTATGGTGTTATTGATCTTCGTTTTAATGATAAACAAAATGCTTATGAAGTAGAAAGAGTTATAGCACAACAGGGATATGGTCCGATTATGTATATGATTGCACTTTCTGCTGCTGGAAATAAAGGATTAATGCCAACAAGATTAAGAGGAAAAGTATCGGAAGAAGCTAAAAATGTTTGGAAAAATTTTTATGATGGTAAAGGTAAACAATATATAAAAAATATGGTTGATTTGAAATTTGATGATGAATATAATCAAGCATATAACCATCCTGAAGATTATTTAAATAAAAAATATATTATTACAAAACCAGTTAACACATATAAGATTTATCAAAATAATGAAAAGATACTTGCACATGATCCTTATGGAGAAAAAAAAGAATTTGTTATTGAAGCTGCAGAATCAGTATTGCAAAATAAAATGAGAGATTTATATCATGAACAGGTAGTAACTCAATTAAAGGAAGGATTCATGGAAGATTATCGTAATATAAACAATGAAGCTCTAAAACAATCGGTAAAATTTGTTGAATTAATACGTAATTTTTCAAAAAAAGCATTATATAATAATATTTCCAAGTTATATAAAAATTATTTAATTAATAAAGATAATATTGATAGGGGAATTAAATTAGCAAATGATGTGAATCTTTATTATGCAAATTTAATGGAACTACAAAAATGGTTTAAAAAAATTGGATTAATAAAAGAAGATTTTATAAAGGAAGATTTAGTCTATCAACATGTAACTGATGCTTCACCTGAAAGTGATTCATATAAAATAGTAACTGAAGATGGTACTTCTTTATATACCGATAAACATGGTGCGGTAAATCCGGGTGATATTCCTTTTGAATTGCAGGAAGAATTGACAAAAAGAATAATTAGCTGGATGCCAAAAATGAAATCGGTTAAAGTTAAACAACATTGCAGACTTGGGGGTAATAAAGACGGTACTTCTGATGCTTGTAATACTGGTGATATAGATAATCTTGAAATAAAAGACATTGTAGATGGTCAATCTCATAAACCAAATACTGCTAATGTTGCAGAAGATGGTGAGAAATGGTTTGAAAGCAAAAAATTAAATGAATCATTAAGAGACCTTCCAGTTTGGAATGGAATTGGATATAGAGTACCAAGCGGTTTTAGAGAAAGAAATGCAACTGCTGCCGATGTAATAAAATTTGAAATGGAAGAACATGGTAATGTAGAAGAATATCAGCATCTGGATAAACAAACAATGGAAGAATTAAATAAATATTCTTTTGATGATATTGTTTGGGTAACTAAAACAAAAAAAGATGCTACCAGATATGGAAATATTGAAGATATCGAATCTATACAAATTACCAATGGTAGGCTTATTGCTGAAGATGGTGATGGTGGTTATTTGGTTTTAATAACAAATGGAAAAAACATAAATGAAACAACAGAAACGAAATCAAATATTCTTAAAGAAGAAAAGATAGAATATGGTTGTTTAATGGCATATTTTGAAATTCCAAAATGGAAAAATATTATAAGTAAAATAAAAGAAGAAGATTTATATGATGATGGTTCTGGAACATTTGGCAGAGAAGATGAACCCCATATATCAATATTATATGGATATCATGATGAAGTTAAAGCAGATGATTTTAAAGAAATTATTGATAAAATAGATAAACCAATTGAAGTAGAATTAACTGGAATATCATTATTTGAAAATCCGGAATTTGATGTGGTTAAAATAGATGTAACTCCAAATGAAGAATTGATTAAATTAAGGAAAGAAATTGAAAAATTTCCAAATACATTAACATATAAAGAATTCCATCCGCATATGACTATTGCATATGTAAAAAAAGGAAAAGGAAAAAAATATGTACATGATTTTAAAAATCCAATAAAATTAGAATCTGATCTTCTTGTTTTTAGTAGTAAGAAAAAAAATCAAGTACAATTCCCAATTGAAAAAAAAGGTATAACTGAAAGTGAAAATATTAAAAATAATATAGATGTATATGATTATCAAGATACACATGCTGAAAGAATACTTGAAAGAGAATGGAATAATAATGTTTGGAAATATAAAATTGAAAATGCTGGAGATATTTTACGTGAATTAGCAAAATATAATAATACATTCTTAGACCCGTCATATATTTTTGAAAAGGTTAATAAAATTGAGGAATTTATTGTAAAACAAAAAAAGGGAGTTCATCCTGACGATTCTTATTATACTTTAAAAACTAAAGATAATAAAAATTTAAATGATATGAAAAAAGCATATGAATTACAACCAGTAATGTCAGAAGCACAAGAACATGCACGACAACTTATTTTATATTTAATAGATGGTAATTTAAATGAGGTACAAAAACAAATAGATTATTTTAATAAATTAAGAGCAGGTGATACTAAAGCAAATTTACATAAAGTAAATGTTTATAGAAATATAACTGAAAGTGAAGATATTAATCAACCAGATGTTAATAAGTATGAAAAGGAATTGAACCAAGATAAAAATACTAATGGATTAAATAAAAAATTAATAACTACAGTTAGAGATAGAGATGAGGAAGTAAAAGTTTGTGCTGTTAATGGTGATTATGTAAAAAGACATTACTATATGGATTGGACAGAAGGTGGTAATCATTATGCAGGAACAGATAATAAGAACTATGAATATATACCAGAAAATGAAGTCTGGATTGATGACGTTTTTTTATCAAGACCAGAGGATTTAAAAGGAAATATTACACATGAATTATTAGAAAGATATTTAATGAAATATTATAAATATTCTTATGATAATGCACATGAAATTGCAAATAGAATTGAAAAAGAATATAGAGAAAAATTAGCAAATAAAAATATTAATGGAGAGGAAAATATCAATGAAGGAATATATGAAATCAATGCAATGTTGAAAGATAAGAATGAAACCTTAGAATCTTTTGTTGATAAAATTGCTAAAAAACTTAATTTAAATAAACCAAAATATCTTAATGCTGGTACATACGGATATGCCTTTGATGTTGGTAATAATATAATATTAAAAGTGACTCTAGATTATTCAGAAGCAACAGAGGGTAAAATTTTATTAAATAAAAAGAATGAACATTTGGCAGATATTTACGCCGTTTATAAATTTAATATAGATTCCAGAAATCAAATATATATTATATTATTGGAAAAATTAAAAACAGATAGAGATAAAATTAATAATTTAAATGAAGAAGCTAAAGAAAAATATAGAATTGGATTGTGGGGATTATCTTATATTATGCAAGATCATGACATAAAAAAATTAAATGAATATAAACAAAAAATTGAAATATTAAAAAGTATTGGAAAAAATATTGAAGTAGTTAACTTTTTAGATCAGATAATTAAAATAATAGAAGAATTATTAAAAAATAAAATTTATAGTGCTGATTTTGGGGCAAGTAATTTGGGGTATAAACCAAATGGGAATTTAGCATATTTTGATATTGGTGCAGCATTTAAAGATAGTTCAAGAAGATTAAGAAGTGTAAAACCAATTTCTGTTGAATCAAAAAATATAGTTCTTGATGAAGAAGATATTAATGAATATACAATAAAAATTAAAAATGAATTAATAAATAAATTTAAACAAGAAAACTCAACATTAACCGATAATATAATTAATTATTATATTAATCGTTTTGAAGAATTTAAAAACTCACCTAAAATTAAAGAAAAAGATATATTTAAATATACTTGGAAAGAATTAGAGCAAGTAATTGATGCACAAAAAACAAAAATAAAAACAGGAAAACCTGAAATTACTGGTGCAGATGCTATATATAATAAAAATGGTTTAAGAATATATGCTGGTAGTACTCAAAAAGCATGTATAAAATATGGTAATGGTTATTCTTGGTGTATTTCTGCAAGAGGAGAAGGAAATATGTATGGTGCTTATAGATTTGAAGGAGATTATAAAACACCTTATTTTGTTTTTGATGATACTCGTAATTCAGAACAAAATCAAAATGGAAGTTTTGTTGATCCATTACATGCTATAGTTATTATGATAAACCATTATGATAAAGATGAAGATTATAATGACATTGAAAAATATTCAATAACAACAGCCAATAATGATGGTGAAAAAAATTATTTTTCTTTTAATGAAATAGAAGAAGAATTACCAAAGTTAAAAGGATTGGAATATTTATTTCAACCTATAAATCCAACGGAAATAGAAAAAAAAGAACATGAAATAGGAAATAAATATCAAGAAATTCTTAATCAATTTAATAATAAAAATTATAATACCAATTATAATTTAAGTGTTACTAATATTAATACTACCGTTGATTATATTGATAATAAGATTTTAAATGATAAAATAAAAAAAATAAAATTTATAGGAGAATTAAAAAATCCAGAAGAATTTCCTGATGAATTTAAAAAAATAGAACAAACATATTTTATTAGTAATAAATATCATTTTGAAGAAGCATTAGAAACTTTTAAAAATACTCTTTTTAATAATATACTACCTAAAGATAAAAAAATAGAAGATATTTTTAATATTACATATGAAGAAATAATTCCTAATAAAGAATATTTTGAAAAAATAAAAGAAATAATATTACAATATAGAAATGAATTAACCAAATTAAATATTAAAGAAAATACTAATATTGAATCAAAAAATATAGATGAAGATTATAATACCGATTATTATAATGGTTCGGAAGTATTTAATGCTTATTATAGTATTGGAATAAGTAATATTTTAAAAAAAATTAATAATTATAAAGGATATGATATAAAAAATTTTATAAATAATATTTTTAAGGATTCAACAACATATAAATATCCATTTGATAATAAATTTTTAAAATCATTAAATGATGATAATAAAAAAAGAATTATAAAAAGATTAGCAGATTTTTATAATCAAAGGATTAAACCTAAGACAATAAATAAAAATATTAATGAAGAAGATGAATTAAATAATATAATAGATTTTAATAAATTAAATCGTGGTGTTGATGCAGATGATGCAATTTATGTTGATAAATTTCCTATTAAATATTTAACAGTTTCAAAAAGAGGAATTATCGGAGCAATTTATAATATTAAAAACAATAATAGTCCATCACAAACAAATGAACCAGTAAGTGTTTTTTATAATATCAACACAAAAAAATTTTTAGTATCTGATGGATACCACAGAGTAGCACAAGCATATTTAAATAAAGAAAAAACAATACCAGTTAACATAACATCTGATGTTTATTCTAATTATATTGCAAATATTCCTGATGAAAATAAATTTAAATTAGAATCAACTAAAAATATTAACGAAAATACAAAATCACCTTTATCTTCTTTAAAAACAAAATTGGCAGAAGCTGCACAAAAAGTATATAATGAATGGGAACAAAATGAAGAAGGTTATTGTGATTATTTAGGATATGGTGGAATTTGTCAAGATATTGCAGAAGCAATCTGCAATGTTTTAAGTAATAATAATATTGAATGTACAACAGTTTCACAACAAATAGGTGATCAACATGTTTATGCTGTAGCAAAATTGGAAGATGGTATTTATATTGTTGATATTCCACCTTATTCATATGAGACTGGTGGTGGTTATTGCTGGAAGAAAATACCAGATGTTATTTTTGATGAAGAATATATTTTAATAGATAGAATATCTGCCGATCCAGAAGAGTTTGAAGAATATATTGGTGAAAATAAAAAAATTAATGAAAATAATAATGATACTGTCGATTTTTCGGATGAACAGATAAAAATATTACAACATCAATGGTCTTTTTTAGATGATCAAACAAAAGAAAAATATAAAAACATTATGTTTAATCTTGTTAAGGATAGAAAATTATCAATAAAAAATAAATATATTTTATATAATATTCTTGATATAAGAAAACATATTGACCCTAATCCAGCTTTAAATAATAAAGTACCAATGGATGATAATAAAATCAAATACTTTGAAAAAATAATGTCTCAATCAAAACCAAATTTATTAATTAAAAAGATATTATATTTTGCAAAGAAAAATAAATATATTTCAACAAAACAAAGTTATTATTTATACTACTGGCTTAAAACCGGAGCAACTCCATATGAAAAGGGAGAATTACCACAAGATGTTGGTAGAATTGGAAGAAAGGATGAGACGGTTAATGAAAGGGAAGATTTTCTTGAAAAAATAAAAACCATAAAAATTAATGATATTGTTCCTGAAGATATTATCTATCAATATATACAACAGATACATTGGAATGATAATGATTGGTCAGAAGGGGATATTTCAGATAGAATTGAACAATATAAAAATTATATTTTGAAAGAAGTTTCAATTGATAAAATTGATATTGAAGAATTTCAAACCTATGAAGATATTGTAAAAAAATATGCTGACCAGACAAAGAATACAGGATACTATCCCCCAATAGTTATTGCACATGATTATCAAATAATTGATGGGACACATAGAGCACAAGCAATTGAAATGTTGGGAATGAAAACAATATTAGCTTTTGTTGGAACAAATAAAAATACTAATGAAAATCTCAATGAAGCAAATATTTTATCATTAGATCAGTTACCATTTAAAAATGAAGTAGAAAAAAATGGAGGTAAAATTTACGGAGTTGGTGGAAAAATTCGTGATGAATTATTGGGAAAAGAATCTAAAGATTTGGATATATTAATTACTGGAATTCCACTTGATAAATTAGCACAAATATTATCTCATTATGGTAAAGTTAGTGAAGTAGGTAAATCATTTGGTATTATTAAATTTAAACCACAAGGATCAGAAGAAGATATTGATATTGCTATTCCCCGTTCAGAAAAACCAACGGGTGAAGGTGGGCATAAAGGATTTGATGTAACGTCAGATCATAATTTATCAATTGAAACAGATTTGAGTCGAAGAGATTACAGTATAAATGCAATAGCAAAAGATACTAAAGGAAATATTATTGACCCTTATCATGGTGTTGATGATTTAAAAAATAAAATTATTAGAGTTGTTAATCCCCAAGCATTTTCTGACGACCCCCTAAGAATGCTTAGAGGTGTCGGCTTTGCTTCTCGTTTTAATTTTACTATAGAACCAGAAACTATGAAATTGATTCAACAAAATGCAAGTAGAATAAAAGAAATATCACCTGAAAGAATATTAATTGAACTAGATAAAATAGTACATAAAGGTAATAAAATTTTGGGTGCTGAATTACTTAAAGAAACTGGTTTATTTGAACAAATATTTGGACGTAATATTGGATTTAACAGAGCAGAACCTTGGGATAAAATAAAAAGTCTTGGTGAATACGTTTTTATGTTAACTAAAAATATTATAGATAATCCAGCATATTTTTATAAAAACAATTTAAAGGGTGATGATGATAATACTAATGAAATAGAAGTATTAAAAATGGCATTTGATGGCGTATCCGATGTTCCGGCAAAAAACAGACTTATAGTATTTAATATGAATAAAATATCATCAAGAACATTAGATAGTAATCTATTACCGCCACAAATAAAAAATGCAGTAAATGATTTGAAATCTGGTAAATATCCGTTATCTTTGCAACAATTAGCAATAAATGGTAATGATTTATTAGCACTTGGAATGAAAGGTAAACAAATTGGTGAGACATTAAAAACTCTTTTAATTAAGGTTTACACCGATCAACTACCTAATAATAAAGGTGCACTATTAAGTTTTATTAATGAAAATATTGATAAAAACGATATTAATGAAGGAAATAATTATACTAATGATATAATAAAAGATCAATTTGCAAAGAAAAATAATATTAAATTATTACGAATTCCTTATTATGAATTTAAAAATATTGAAAATATTTTATTTAAAATAATATAATGCCCAAAAATATTAAAAATATAAAGAAAATTTCATTCTACGATCTAGATGGAACCTTGCTTAATACTTCTATGTCCAAAGAAGGTAAAAAAGAATGGGAAGAAAAGACAGGAGAAGATTTTTCCGGCAGAGCATGGTGGTCAAACAAAGAAAGTTTAAATCCGGAAATTTTTGATGTTGAACCCTTTACTAAAATAAAAAACAAATTAGAAAATGATTATAATAATGATAATATTTATACTGTAATATTATCTTCCCGTTTGGAAAAATTCAGAAATGAAATAAAAACACATCTTGAAAATAATAAAATTAATGTAGATGAAATTTCATTGAAGAGTCCTAATTCTGTAAAAGGAAAAGATAGAAGAATTTTAGATTTTTTAAATAGATTTCCAAATGTTGAAGAAATTGATGTTTATGATGATAGAACTAATGAATTAAAATTATTAAAATCATTAAAGAATGATATTTCAGATCATATAAAAGTAAATATTTATGCTGCTGATGAAGGAAAGACGAAAGTATATGAAAAAGTGAATGTAATTAAATCATTAATAAATGAAGAAATAAATAATTTAACAGATAATACCGATATTAATTCAGATGAATTCAAACAATGGTTTGGTAATAGTAAGGTGATAAATAGTGACGGAACCCCAAAAATAATGTTACACAGAAGTGATAATCCTGATATAACTAAATTTAAAATACAAAATGATAAGGATTATATAAGGAAACATTCTAAATCAACAAATGGCATTTATTTTCATTCATCAAAAACTATGATACCATATGGTAAATATGAATATAAGGTTTATTTAAAAATTGAAAAACCATTTAAAATTGATAATGCTTATTTTAGTAAAGAAATAAATCCATATACTGGTAAAAAAATAAATATACAAAGTATTGGAAATGAAGATTTAAAGTGGCTGAAAGAACAAGGATATGACGGAGTAATTGGAACATACCCAAGTTTTGAAACGGTTGTTTTTAACCCGGAACAAATTAGAATAATAAAGCCTATTAAAGAAGAAATAAATGATCTATCTGAAAAAATATCATTCAGTGATATTAAAACAGATAAAGATTATATCACTATTGGAGATGAATCTCAAAAAGGAAAAATAATTTCTAAAAATGAATTACCACAAAATTTATATCATGTTTCTCCTTATAAAAATAAAATATTAAAAGATGGATATTTAAAAGTACAAAAAGAAGGAAAAGGAAGAGGATTTGGTGGTGGTAGAATTGAAGGTATTAGTTGTTTTACTGATCTTGAAAATGCAAAAACTTACTATGAAGGAATGTTATTTGCAATAGCATTATCTAAATGTAAAAATGAACAATCACCAAATCTTGTATTTTATGAAATTCAAAAAGTAATTAATTGGTGGATTGAAAGACAAGAAAAAAGATTTGGTAAAGATTTATCTGAAATTAAAAAATATTTTATGGATGATTATAATAAAAGAAGAAAACATCTTTCAGAACCAATAATTGATACTATTGAAAGTGCAAGAAAAATATTTCATATAACAGCAAGTAGGATTGATAGAAGATTGGATGATCCAATTATTATTGGAGGAATTGAAAGATTATCACAAATTAAATTAACAGAACTAGTAATTTTTATTATTGAAAAGAATAATATTCCTGATGATGTACCAGTAATTAGTGGAACTGATACTGGTGAAATAAGAATACTTGCAGATGAATTATTAGTATCAAAATATTTATAATTGAGTATTTATAAAAAAGTATTATAATGAATAGTAATCCTGTAAAACCAGATTCTTTACCGCAAATAAATAGTGCACCATTTAAATATATGATAGATGGTTTAAAGAAAAATGGAGTTGGTTATAAAAAAGTAAAAGTTAATGGTTCTGAATTAAAACCAATGCAAGGTGTCATTATTATGGATAAAGTCAGTGAAATCGACCCATTAAATCTTAAGCCCATATGGTTGGCAAATAATAATTCAGTATTAGATGGACATCATAGACTGGCATCTTCAATTACGCATAATGTTCCTATAACTGGAATACGAGTTAATTTATGTCCAGAAGAAGCTATAGAAATGTTAAAGAAAATTCAAGAACTTTATAAATATGAAAAAAATGAAACACTAGATGAAGTAATAGCACAAGACCAAATAAATGCAATGAATGAACCCCATGATATTAATGAACTTTCTTTTCTTGCTGCTTTGGAAGCTGAGATAAAATTAGATGATGATGGGAATAAAGAAGTATTACATGGTGATAATGTTATAAATTCAAAAAAGAAAACAGTTAAAGCTTATCGTAAAGACCCAATAAAAGTAGATTCAAAATCAGGTAATTATTTTTCATTAAAACCAGTAGAAGGATATAGGGCCTATTCAATTCAATTCGATAATTTATTGGACACTAATGATATGAATATTATATATCATGGTGAAAAAAATCCAGTAATGGTTTTAAGTAAATATTGGTTTCCTCATGTTGATTTTGAAAAAATTTCAAGAAGACTTGGTACAAGCCCAGAAGCGTTGGCAAACCGTGCTGTTGCAGAAAAAGCACGTAGCATGAATTTCGATGGCGTTAAATATGGGGATATCATGGTGCAAGGATTATAATAAAAAAAATAAATTTTTAAAATATGTCATACTATAAAATTAAAAACGTAACAAACCAATTACAAAAAAGAGACCCGAATAAAAATAAAATATTGGCAATTGAATATTCGGTTGGTTTCGATAAAAAAACATGTTCATTACCAGTAGGTGGTGTTGTTTATTTATCATGTGGTAATTTACCAATATCAATACATAAATTGAGAATCAAAAAATATGTTGAAGTTCATGAAATAAGCAGTGAACAATTTTTAAAACTGCAAAAAACCACACCATCAATAATGGATAAAAATGTTATTATTAAACCTTTACAGGAAGTTGTAATAAATAAAGAAGAAGAAACAACCGAAAAAACAGAAACTAAAAAACCTAAAAGGGGAACTCCTAAATATCAACCGTATTAAATATTAATTTTTTTAGTAATTATTAACATTTTTTTGTACTTTTGTATTTATTTTTACTATTTATAATAAATTACATTATTTTATAATAAACTATAAATTTTATGGAAGACAATAAAGAAAAATCAAAAGAAACATTAAACTATTTAGAAAGTTTAATAAATTTAATGGTTAAAGATGAAAGTAGACGTTCATTGATTAAACTATATGTAGTACTACAAATTAGCTTAGACACCAATACTTTTCTTTGGGCATTAAAACCGAATGAATTTGATGAAGAAAAAATAGCAATGTCTATTGAAGTTTTAAGTAAAGTAGATAACTTTGAGAAAATTATGATTGCCCCTTCTCCAGCATTTGAATTAGAAAATGGAAGAATTTTAGAAGTTAATACTTATAGTACTAAAGGCATTGATGCTTCTCTGTCTATATTAGATGATGAAGAACTTAAAGTTAATGCCCCTAAAAATTTATTAGAGTACAATAAAGAAAAAATAAAAAGAAAACTTATTGATGATTTAATAAATGAGGTTGTTAATTGTTTAAATTATGCTTTAAATAATTCTTATACTAAAGCAGTATATATTTATAATTTGTTTTCAAATATATGTAGAATTATAAATGATGATAAATTAATATATTATGTAGATATGAGATTTACAAAATATGATGCATATTTAAAACTTAAAGAAAAATTTCGTTTAGAATCGGAAGATATTTTAAATAAAATGAATAACGAAATATTTACCACTACTAAAATTAATTAACTATTTAAAAAATAAATATAAATATGGAAGAAGCTGATAAAATTAAAATATTATTTCATAATTTAGACAGTGCAGGAGTAAATTATTTTAGGTCCCAAACTCCTGCTATGCAATTAGAAAGGGATCATTCTGATAGATTCAGAATAGAAATCAATCCAGAGTTAGATTTTAATAAGCCGGAAACGATTGAATATTTAAAATCATTTCACATTATACATTATCACAGGCAACTTGTATCTGATATTCCTCAAATGTTAAAATTGGCAAATGAATTAAAATCAGCAGGGGTTATTTTAATCATGGATATTGATGACTATTGGAAATTGGATAAATCCCACCCTTATTATTCAATAGCAATGGATAAAAAACAACATGAGGAAATTATGGATAATTTAAAAATTGCTGATTATATTACCACAACTACCGAATATTTTGCAGATGAAATAAGGAAGGTTAGTGGTAAAGATAACGTAAAAGTATTTTATAATTCTGTCGATCCTACATGGATGAAACAATTTAAAAACAACTGGGCTCCCGATCCTGATGGATTAGTACGTATTACCTACATGGCTGGTTCGTCCCACCGGGGAGACGTTCAGCAATTAAATGGAGCATTTAACAGGTTAAACAACGATCTTCAAACCAAGGGCAAATTTAAGATGATTTTGGCGGGTTGGGACTGTGAGGGTAAGACAACCGATGTTAAATTTAATGAAGATTTTGGTAAAATACTTAAAAGATTAAAATTATGGAATGGGGAAATGGTTAAAGCAATTAACAGGTCAAAGGGTGATGTCGATCAAATTCCAAAGCTTCCAAAAGATGTTAGGGATAAATTTCGCAATAATGTTTTTATTTCAAAAGAACGATCAATTGATTCAATAGAATCTATTTATTTGGAATATGAGAAAATATTAACTGATAATTATGATATTATAAAAAACGATGATTATAAAAAATGGTTAAAAAATTATGAACGTAATAAATATCCTAATGAAGGGACTTACGCAAGACGCTGGACTCAAAAAGCAAATGTTTATGCAGAGGTGTTAAACGAAACTGATATTGCTCTTGCCCCACTTACCGATAATCCTTTTAACCGGGCAAAAAGTAATTTAAAACAAGTAGAATGCTGGTCACGTAAACTTGCGGTTGTTTGTACTGATGTAGTTCCTTATAATATAGATGGAAAACATATGGAAAATACTGTTCTTATACCAACAGTAAATGAAAAGGGTGAAAATAGAAATTACAATCATTTAGATAAAGAATGGTATAAATATCTTAAAAAACTTATTTTAAATGAAAATTTAAGAAAAGAATTGGGAGAAAATTTATATAATGATTATAAAGAAAAATTTAATCTTAAAAATGTAACTGAAAAGAGGGCTGAATTTTATAATGAAATAATTGTAAAATCACTAGTTATTTCATAAATAAATGAAAAAATTATTTAAAAAAATTATTGTTTGGATTTATATTACTATGCATACGTGGATACTTAGAATTAGTATAGCTTTACACTATGTTGAACAAGATATTTTTAAAATAGAACCAATATCTGAAAAGAGCAAATATAATATACGAATGCGACATCAAAATAAATTTGCCGAAATGATGTTACAAGGTCAAAGAGACGAGAAATTTGTAGTTGATTATTACGAGTTACTTAAAAAAGCAAATAAATTTATGCGTACAGCAACACCGCATCAAATTGAAATGGCAGCAGATAAATGGGGAATGAATTATGGAAAAACAGATGAAGAAATGAAAAATGTAGGTAGAATTGCAGTAGAAGGGAAATCCGTTAAAAGAGAAAAGGATAAATGGGGGAGAAGAATTGAACACTATGGTTTCTTTGATCCTAAAAGTAAAAATTATGGTAAAACAATGGTTGAAGTAATGCGAGAAGAATTAAAAAATAGAACATTAAATGATGATCAATATCCGGTTGAATTTATATTTACAAATAAACCAATAGAAGATGGTTTAGCAAAAGTAAAAGAAATTGTTGAAACCAACAACAGTAAATCAGATACTGGTTTTGAATCGTTAAATTCATATGAAAAATCAAAAATTAAAAAATTTCCAATGAAAATAGTTCGTAAGAATGAAGTTCTAAACAAAATTGAACAACTTACTGAATATTTACATATAAAAAAAATAAATTCAAAACATAGAATTTTAGAATTTTTTATTCCGGCAAAATATAAATCTTTTGATTTATCAGAAAATTCAGATATATTTAAAGAAATTATTGATATTGATCAGGTTTGGATTAAAGATGAATATGGTACATTATATGGATATAGAGTTACTGGATATAGAAAAAGAACTAACAAAACAATTCAATTAACTGAAAATAATGGAAAAATATATAAATTGATTTATGATATTATTAAATTAGATGCTGAAGTTATAGAAAAAATAATATAAATATTAAAATATATGAAAAGTAAAAAAATAAAAATTGATTCAGATTCAAATGAATTTGAATATGCTGGAAGAAAATGGAACCAATATAATATGGGATATGATTTTTTAACAACAGTAGAAAGAAAAGGTAGAAAAAGAGATTCAAAAAAAATTATAGATTTATTTATAAAAAAATAAATAAAAATGTTAGAAGAATATACCAAAAGGGAAAAAGAATTGATTAATGATCTCAGGAACAATTCTGCTTTAACTTGTAAAAAAGCACAGGAACGTTGTGAAGAATTGTGGGAATTAATACCTATAAATTATGAAGTTAATTCTGTTATGTTAAATGATTTAATGTATGTTAGATTTCATAATGATCCTGATTGGAATTATTCTAAAATTTATAAAATTGAGGTTGGTAATTTAAAAGAAAATGAAATTATAGATTATTTAAAAAAAATAGTAAATAAGTTTAAGAACAATAAAAATAAATAATAATGGAAAATTTTTTAGACAAATTAAAAAAATCATTAGAATCAGGAAAAGTTGATAGTGATTTAACACAACATATTAAAACAGTAGAAGAAAAATCACATGAAATTAAAAATCCTGAAAAGGTAGTAGAAGAAAGATTAAAAAAAGCAGGTAAAATTCAACTAACCTCTGATCAACAGAAACAATTGGATGATTATAATAAAAAAGCATGGGATGATATTAAAAAAGAAGATGAAAAAGATGCCGATCTTGCTTTAATTGAAAATATGAAACATGAAATTTTAGTCGAAAAAGTAGAATCAGCAAAAGATATAAACAAATATGAAAAGAAAATTGAAGAATTAAAATTATCTATTGAAAAAAGAAAAACGGAATCTCAAAAGAAAATTGAGGAATTGTCAAATAGAATAATTGAATTAACCGAAAATTTTAAAATAAAATATTATGAGCTTAGAAGATGCAATTAATTGGATTAAAAAAAATGAAATTAACTAATTTAGAACCAGCTTATGATCTTGAAGTTCAGAAATGGTTATATGAAACAATTGATTTAACTCCTTATCAAAAAGAAAAAATAAGAGATAATGAGATAATTAGATTTGCACCATTTAAATTTTATAAATGGAGAAAAAAAGAAAAAATATTATTTCTTTGGAGATTAACTATATTTTTAGTTCCATTTTATTTATTAATACTTTATATGATACTACCATATAGAATGATATTTACAGGAGAATGGGGATATGGACAGAAATTTATTGATAATTTTCATAATAAATGGTTGCATAAATTAAACCTATAAATATATTAAGTTATATCAATTTTTTGTATAAATCCATCTTTTCAGATGGATTTTTTGTTTTTGTGTATTTATAAAAAATATTCATAATGAAATCAATAAATATTAAATTCCCCTTAGAAGATGATACTGAAAAAATGAAATTTTTTAAAACCAATAGTGTTACTAAAGATGCTTTGGTTTCAGATTTATTGTTACTTCTATTAACACAAAAGGGAGAAAGATATTATAATCCAAATTATGGTACTAATATAATTAAATATATTTTTGAACCAAAAGATAATTTAACTTCAAATGATATTGAAAAAGAAATAAAACAAACAGTTAAAGATTATATTCCGGAATTGACAATAACTAAAGTTACTTTTTATTCAGATGGTGTTGATAATGAAGGTAATCCAGTAGGTGATAAGGAAATTAAACTTATTGTTGATTTTATATATTCAGAAGATACTTTTTCTGAAAATGGCAAAGTAGAAATTAAATTTTAATAAAATATGGCAGATAACAGAATATCATATAATAGCAGAACTTTTAGTGACATTAAAAATGATGAAATTTCATTAATACAACAATATTATCCAGAAGTCTTACAAGATTTTACAGATTCATCAGTTGGTAGCATGTTAATTGATTTAAATGCTGGTGTTACTAATAATTTATCAGTAAACTTAGATAGAGCATTTCAAGAAACTCAAATAGATTATGCACAGCAAACGTCTAATATTAGACAAATTGCAAAAAATCTTGGGTTTAATGTCGGTGGTAAAACTCCATCTGTAACAGTTGTTGATTTTCAAGTAACGGTCCCAGTAAGAGGAGATAAACCAGATTCTGATTATTATCCACAACTATTAGTCGGATCACAAGTTATTGGGGGTGGACAAACATTTGAAACACAAGATGTCATTGATTGGAATTCATCATTAAGTTCATTAGGGTTTGCTAATAGGGCAATTATTCCAAATTATGATTCTAATGGTATAATTCAAAGTTATTTAGTAACAAAACGTGAAATAGTTAAAAATGGCTCAACTAATATTTTTAAAAGAATAATTCGTGATACAGAATCAGGACCTTTCTATGAATTAACACTTCCTGATCCAGATGTATTGGAAATTCAAGATATTATTTTAATTAATGGTACTGGATTTAATGGGAATCCGACAGAAGAAGATTGGCAAAACCCCGATTATAAATTTTATGAGGTAGATTATTTAGCACAACAAAGAGTTTTTATTGATGATCCAAATTCTGGTAGTAATCCATTAACAACCGGAAATACCGGAATTAAAGCTGGAAAATGGATTGAAACTACACGTAAATTTATTAAAGAATTTACAGAAAATGGATATTGTTTATTAAGATTTGGATCGGGAGATGTAACGATTGAAAATGCAAATCAATATTTTTTAATTATACCAACTACAAATCAGGAATTTTTAAATAATTTATTGGGTAATCGTGCTCTTGGAGATAAATTACAAAAAAATTCTACTCTTTTTATTCGATATCGTACTGGTGGTGGTACTCAATCCAATGTTGGTACGGCAACTTTAACTTCACTTGGAAAAGTACAATTAACAGTACAGGGGTCACGTCAAGATTTTAATGTACAAGTTCAACGTAGTTTAAGTGTCAATAATCCGATTCCTGCTATTGGTGGAAATAGTGAATTAAATATAGAAGAAATAAGAAATTTGGCAAAATATAATTTTTCAGCACAAAATCGTGATGTAACAATAAATGACTATTTACTTCAAGTATCTAAAATACCCGGAAAATATGGTTCTCCTTTCAGAGCAAATGCTTTTAGAGAAAATAACAAAGTTGTCATTCCAATTCTTAGCTTGGATTCTGCTGGTAAACTATCTAATATATCAAATAGTGTATTAAAAGATAATATCAGTGAGTATTTGACAGAATATAGAATGGTAAATGATTATGTTGAAATTAGAAATGGGAGAATATTTAATTTAGCTTTGGATATTGATGTTTTTGTACAGGAAAAAACAGATAATCAAATTGCCAATTCAATCATTACTACGGTTAAAAATTATTTCGATGTTACCAATCATTTAATGAATGAAGATATTTTTCTAACCCCTTTAATTCAAGAAATAAACAGCGTTGCTGGAGTTGTTAATATACTTAATATAACTATCTATAATAAAGTGGGTGGACAATATTCTGTTAATCCAATTGCTCAGGAAATTATTGACACTACTACCGGAGAAATTAGAATACAAAATCAATGTATATATAGTTGTGAGGATTCTATGATGGAGATAAAATATCCAGAAAAGGATATTCGTATTTATTTGCATAAAAAGATTAATTTGGGGGTTTAATGGAATTCATTAAAAAAAAAATATTTAGGATAATGACTACTGGTACTACTACAGGTTGTACTGGTAACTCTTATGTTATTATTCCCGATACTGGTGTAACTTATAATTTTAATTTTCTTTTAACCCAACAAAATAAAGATTTCGGATTTTTTGATGTTTATATTGATCCTCTGGCAACGGGTGTTACTGGTGGCACTTATATTTCATCAATACCATACATAATCACTGGATCATCAACTTCTCGTTTAGAAGAATTAAGGAAATATTCTGTTTCAACAGATTTGTCCAAAAAATACTTTACCTCAAGTAATAGTAATGAAGACGGGTTAGATTTAACAAAAACAATAAGTGGGGTGAGTTATATATATTATCTTGGTGGGATAATTTATACTGATAGTTTTTTAAATAATCCTACTGGTATTACTACTTTTTCATTTGTTTCTTCTGGTTATTCCTCTCAAAATTTTATCAATTTACCAATAATTAAAGATGAAGATAAAGAAAATATAATAGAAATGCCATTAATTGGAAATAACGTATTTATTATTAGAAACGAGCAAAGTATTCTTGAATATAATTATAGATTAAGGAATATACATAATCTTAGTGAAATAGAATATTATGCTGGTGGGGCATTTTATAATATAATAAAAAATACATAAATGAAAAGATTAACAAACTATGAATATAATAACATTGAAAATATTTTAAATAAAATAATATAATGGCAATAGGGATATATGGATCAATTAGAAGTTCAGACGTAAGTGTTTCAGATATTGATATATTTTATACATTCACACCTAACAGAGAAACTTTAAGTTTAGACACATTTAGACTTCAGGCAGACCAAGTATTAACAGAATTATTATTGCCCATAGATGAAGAAATTAGTGGGGAAGAAAATTTATTGGGTCTTTATAATCTTACTCTTCCTGCTACAATTTTTAATCAACTTGGATTTTATACTATATATATTAGACCCAAAACAATAAAAACTTCTATAATTGATTGCGGTGTACTCTCAGCATTGCCAACGGTAAAGGGAATTATTTTAGATGGAACACAATTAGATTCAACCTTGACTTCAAACAATGCACTTCAGGGATATAGAATTGAATATATAAATTCTAATGGGACCAAATTAAGAAATACAATTCGATATGTAACCACGAACAATAAAGTTATTCCTGTAACTGAGAATATAGGTAACACATCACAAGCATCAATAAGATATCGTTTTGATGATTCGGGAACATTATTATTTTTACAACTGACACCAAGCTCAGCAAGTGATGTTAAGCCAAACGTTATACCATTTATTGGAGCACCAAATCAAAAGATACTAATGTCAAATACTAATTTTAATCCATTTTGTCTAGAAGTAGAGTTAACTGAGAATACAATAGATACTATAGTTGATATTGTTGGAGGTGAGCAGATTAAATCTGTTAATGATGGTGTATTAACTCAGTATGATAAAGACAGAAATATAATAAAACAATTTAATTTATTTGAAATAAAAGATGATGTTGGAAATGTTTCATTATATGAAGTAAAAGAAAAGAGAACGATTATTGATAGTAGTCAAACATTTTCAAATGTTGTTGGAAATTTATAATAAGAAAATATTATAATGGCAAAAGTAAAAGTCATAAACAAAAATATAAACGAAGATTTAATTGGCAATTCTTTCACTAATGTAGCCAGTGAAACCATCTTTAGTTTTGGTAACTTTAATCTTGATACTAATTTTAGTGGTAAGCAGACCATTGATTATTCTAATGAACTATCTAATTTTGTCACACCGATTACTTTAGAATCCCTCGCTTTATCAGATACTGAAGCTCAGAAGATTTTTGATTTTACTACTAATGCCACTTTAAGTTTTGATCGTTCCGATCTAAAGAATTTTGTTAAATTCGGATCAACAAGAGAGTTATTAAGAGTTTCATTACAGAATATTATCTTAAATTATCCGGCAAGTTTATTTATAGATTCTACGGAGAGTAATTGTAATATTATTGATTATTATTATGATCCTTTAACTGATAAAGCACAATTTAAGACTGTTTCTGCATTCATTCAAAACATTTTTGGACTGATTTTCAATTATAACAATACTTCCATTCCTGAAGGAAACAAAATTAAAAATATTAATTTATCTTATTATCAATATGTTATTTGGAGAAAGGATATTCCTGAAGATAATACTCATTATCTTTTAGGATATACGGGTGATACTCCTTCAAATTCATATATATATTTTATAGTACAAGGAAATCCTTTTCCAGAAATAACTGGTGTAACTACAACAGGAAATACCGCATATAATATTAAACCAGAACCATTGATATTTAATAAATTTAAATCAGATTTACAACCAATAGAACAACATATACTTGGAAATAGAAATACTGGTCAAACTGGTTTTTTAGTTTATTTTAAAGAACCAACTTTATTAGATAATGGAGATATTATTTATACTGACAGGCGATTAACTTGGCCAACAGTTGATGGTTATAATATTAATACAAGTAGTGGAGTATATAATAGATTTGTTGATAGCATTCTTAATATTGGTGAAAAATATGATAAAGTTAAAACCGATATTATTGCAAGATTGTTAGTGCCAGATTCCATTCAAACATATGATTTAACAGAGGAAGGTAAAATCAAAAAATTATTAAGAATATATGGAAGTGAATTTGATAATATGCGTCAATTTATTGATGCTTTGGTTAATATTAATACAGTAACATATAATAAGAAAAATGATGTACCTACCCAACTTGTTAAAAATTTGGCAAAGAATCTTGGTTGGGACATTTTTAGTTTAGTGGATGCAGATTTATTTTCAGAATCATTTTTTAGTTCTGAAAAAGAATTTAATGAAGGAGATATTATTCCTTCCGAAATTGATATTGAACTTTGGAGAAGAATAATATTAAATACCAATTATTTTTGGAAAGCAAAGGGAACCAGGCATGCATTAAATGCAATATTATTACTTATTGGAATACCAAAGCAATTTATAAATATAACGGAATATATTTATACTGTAGATGGTAAAATTGATCCAAATAGTGCTGAATTATCATTATCAAATTTACCTTCTTCATCATTACCATATAATACATATGGATATCCAATTGCACCAAAAGAAACTAATGATTTTTATTTTCAAATTTCAGGTACTACAGATGGTGGTCAAGCATATATTAATTTATATAGAAATGTTGGTTTTAATTTAAATAGAATAGTTGATAATAAAAAATCTTGGGTAGAAACAGGATATACAGAAAGAATACATTATACAACTCCAAATTATTTCCAACAAGATAGTCAACTTATTATCAATACAAAAGAGATAGATGCTACTTTAGATATTGCACAAGCAATTGAATATGATGTTTATAGTTATAATAAAAATATTGATGATCCAATAACATCTTCTGGTATTACAAAACCATATATTTATATTAATGTTCCTTTTGATTATAATATCGACACTAATATATTTACAATTCCAGATACTCCATTAACCGGAAGTTCAATTCAAATTAACTTTAATGGAATTACATTGACTTCTGGAGATACTGGAATTGGTGATTATCTTAGAACTGGAGCAAAACAAGTCACCTTAAATACTGAAACGGCAAAAATATATACTAATGGAACTAAAGATATTATTACCATAACATATCTTTTTGATAGATTAGGCAGTACGGGATACACTGATGTTAAATATGTAGTACAGGCATTAACTATAAATCCAGATGGGGTTACAATAACATTACCAGAGGAACCTAAAGGAGATGTTCAATTAGTTGTTAATGGCATTACCATGAGTAAAGGGAATTCATTATTTACTGGTGATTTTATTATAAATCCAATCAATAGAACACAGATCATAGTGCAAAATACTTCACTAAGAAGTTATTTACAAACCAATCCAGTGGTTAGGGTATGGTACATCAAAGATGGTGGAATGGCATCAAATGCAAAAAAAAGATCAGAAATATATAGAGTTGACAGTATGACCTCATCAAAGTTTTTTTATCATGCAGGAATTCAACGTTATGTTTATTCAATGGATTATATTGCATTTGGCATTGATGCTATTAAAATTACATTAAATGGTATTACTTTACAGAATGGTACTGATTTTGATTTAAATTCATCAAATAAGCATCAAGTATATTTAAGAAAAGCCATAAATTATGGAGATATTATTGGAACATACTATTTTATTAATGATGGTTCATATACACCACCACTATTACCACCCGATCCTAATTTTCCACCAATTAGTGATATGACATTTTTAGAATATCTAGAATTAATAAATAGAAGATTAATAAATGTAAAAACAAGAAAAACAATAACTGATTTTAACGGAGGATATTATCCCACCATAGAAAAAATATATGAAGAATATTTAAAAAGATCGTATTTATCCAAAACAAATTTATTAAAAAGTAATGGTTATACTTTTGAAATATTATATCCATTTATTCAGAGATATAATTCATTTTTTAATAGATTTTTAAATCAATTATTATCTGCAACTGTTATCATTCGTAAAGGTGGAGTACTGATAAGAAACACCGTATTTAATAAACAAAAATTCATGTATAGACGTGGTGTTAATTTTAATTCACAATTAGGATATTTAGGAAATGATGGTAGTGAATATATGAAAACTATTCCAGATAATGGAATAATAACATGGACAGATGATTTTGTTTGTGTTTCAATACCAACCACAACTACTACAACAACTACGATACCGCCTAT
>Ga0209777_10002388_pt1 | contig 24846 bp, 32 predicted proteins | sample FrelakmetHBP12HB_FD_187147 | JGI IMG/M metagenome (GOLD analysis project Ga0209777, IMG submission 187147) | Freshwater lake sediment microbial communities from the University of Notre Dame, USA, for methane emissions studies -HBP12 HB (SPAdes)... | ecosystem: Environmental > Aquatic >... | reverse complement strand
TCGTGCACGTTGGCGCGGGCAGGGGGATTTGAACCCCCGATCTCCTCCGTGACAGGGAGGCGTCTTGAACCAGGCTGGACTATGCCCGCATTATTTAATCTTTAATGTGCCGAGGGTGGGAGTCGGACCCACGACCTCCGCGTTATGAGTGCGGCGCTCTTACCAACTGAGCTACCCCGGCTTATTTATAAAATGGTTGCGCCGCCCCGAATTGCACGGGGGCCTGCAGCTTATGAGACTGCCGAGGTACTACTCCTCCACGGCGCGATAACTATGTTTTTTACTTTAACACAAAAAATTAACAAAAACAAGTCTGATATTTTATGCTTGCCTTCTTATTTTATGTTAAAATAATTAAAGATTAAAAAAATATTAAACAATGAAAATAAATTTTTTAGGAGCGGCTCAAAATGTGACTGGATCCAAACATTTAATACAGACAAATGGGTATAATTTGCTTTTAGATTGTGGCTTGTACCAAGGCAGAAGAGCTGAATCAAACAAATTAAACAGCACTCTCCCATTTTCAGCAACAGATATAAATGCTGTTATACTCTCACATGCGCATTTGGACCATTGTGGAACCTTGCCTGTTTTATTAAAAAATGGATTTGAAGGAAAAATTTACTGCACGCCAGCCACTGCTGAAATCGCAAAATATATGTTATCAGACGCAGCTGAAATACAAAAGCAGGATGCTGAATATTTAAACAGGCACTTGAATGCCGGAGAAAAAGAAATTCTTCCGATTTATACAGCAGATGATGTCCAAAAAGTTATTGAACATTTTGAACCTGTTGAATATTTCAGGCAGAGCAATAAATGGACACTGTTGAATGACAATATAAGGTTCAAACTTTATGATGCCGGTCATATTTTAGGTTCTGCAATAATTTTTTTGGAAATTAAAGAAAACGAGGAAACAAAAACACTTGCCTTCACAGGGGACCTTGGCAGAGAAAATTCGCCCATTTTGCGCCCCGCCGAATATTTGGCAGAAGATACGCAAACGCTTATTGCAGAATGCACTTATGGCGACAGGAATCATAAACCGATGTCAGATGCAACCCAAGATTTCAAGGACGTAATAAATGATGCAATAAAAAATAAAGGCAAAATTATTGTTCCTGCTTTTTCTTTGGGCAGGACGCAAGATATTATTTATATCTTGCATAAGCTTTTAGATGAAAAAGTTATCCAACCCTTGCCTATATACATAGACAGCCCTCTTGCTGAAAACATCACAGAAATTTTTCCTAAATATGAAAATGATTTCAATGATGATTTTAAAAAAGATTTTCCGAATGAATCTCCATTCTTAATAAATAATTTAACTTATGTAAGGTCTATCCAAGATTCAAAAGCCCTGCAAGATAAACAGGGGCCTTTGATGATTATTTCTGCCTCGGGCATGGCTGAAGGAGGAAGGGTGCTGCACCATTTAAAAAACAATATAGAAAATCCGCAAAATATAATTTTGATAACAGGATATCAGGCTGAAAATACTTTGGGAAGAAAAATCCAGGAAGGACTCAGCCCGGTAAAAATATTCGGAAAAGATTATAATGTCAGAGCCCAGGTAAAAACCCTTAACGAATTCAGCGCCCATGCAGACCAAAACGATCTTTTGTCATATATCTCGCATATTAAAAATTTAGAGAGAATATTTTTGGTGCATACAGAACTTAAGCAATCAACAATTTTTAAAGATATATTAGAAAAGTCTTATCCGTCCCTGCCGATTGAAATCCCGACAATGGGCCAATCTTTTGAAGTTTAAATTAAAATAAAAAACACCCTGAGTTTATCGAAGGGTGTTTTTTATTTTAATTATTTTATGTTTTTTATGTACCGCCGGTTATATTCACTGTTACGCTGTCTACAGCCGTGCCTCCGCCATTTGCGCAGGTAATAGTGAATATGTCAGGAGATACTGTTATGGTTGATGCTTCTGTTCCGCTGGCAGATTTTGTTCCAGACCACTGACCCGATGTACTCGATGACATGCACGAATCAGCGCGCGATGAAGTCCATGACAAATGAACAGTAGCCCCGTTAGAAACTGTTATAGGCCCCTCGGAATTATTTGCCTTTATATTAACAGTTGGCGGAACTACGCAAGATTGTGATTCGCTTGGTTTCCCAACTAAGGATCCGCATCCATTATAATCTGCGCAGGTTCTGGTTTGTCTGCTGCTGCTGCAGGTTGTCCATGACGAACATCCCCAACTGGGGCTACAATTTCCACTAACGGTATAAAAAAGATTCACTGTTACAGTATCGCTTACCTGGGAGCCAGTTGTAGTTGAAACACAGGCAATTTTAAAAGTATCTGAAATTTTATTATTGGAACTGGATGCACCTTGTATGTTCCCTGATAAAGTTACTGTCTGATAACTGGAAGAAGGTTTATACCCGGAAAATACCTTTGGAGTCAATGAATCAGATGCCATACACGACGAAACGTCTACCCCAGTCCATTGCAAATTTATATTTTGTGTTAAAGTAATCCCAGAATTGTTTATGTATGCTCCGTTGCCTAATGTCAAAAAAATATTTACCGGGCCGTCAGAATTGTTTGCCTGTATTTTCACGGCAGGTTTTTGTACGCAAGACTGCACTTCAACAGGTTTATTTGTAGTTACTCCGCAACTGTTTGAATCTGTGCAGGTTTTGCTCTGCTGTCCGGAAAAACAAAGCCCCCAAGCACTGCACTGCCAATTTGGGGTGCATGTAATTGCAGTTGTAGTACATCCGTAAAGCTGATTTAATTTAGCTCTGGTTATCGGTCCGACAAAACCTATCGGATTGATTCCATATTTCGACTGAAATTGAGCAACTGCTTGATATGTGCCGGTTGAATAAGTATTAACATTATCAGGATTATATGGAATTCCCTGTCTTAACAGGGCTACGTGCAAATTAAAAAGTTCGTTTGTGCCCGAGCTTGCATATCCTAAATTACTGGCAAATGTATAGCACCACGAACCAGCCCCCTGTTGCTGAGCCAGTATTTGAGCTAATTGTGTTTCAAGCTGGAGCAATAGTTGCTGAATTTGGAGAATAAGCGCTTGTCTCTGGGCATTTGTCATAGTTTGGGCAAATGCAACCGGAATAAAGCAAAAAACAGATACCAATAATATGACCAAAAATATTTTAAATTTCATGTTATTTTAATTATACAATAATTAAAAAAATAAAGCATGTGCATAAAAAATAAGACTGTATCTCATTTTTTATGCTCTAAATACTTCCAAAAATGCTTTTGAAGGAATATTAACCCTCCCCTTTTGCTTCATAAGTTTTTTTCCTTTTTTCTGTTTTTCCAAAAGCTTGTTTTTTCTTGTTACGTCTCCTCCATATAAATATCCTGTAACATCTTTGCGTTTGGCTGAAATTGTTTCTCTGGCAATTACTTTTCCGTTGATTACCGCCTGCAAGGCAACCGAGAACTGCTCTGGAGGCAGAACATCTTTTAATTTTTCAACTAATTTTTTCCCTTCTCCGTATGCCTCGTCTTCAGCCACGATTCTTGAAAATGCCTCTTCTCTCTGGCCCGCCACCCAAATTTCCATTTTTACCAATTTTCCCGGTCTAAATCCCAATAGTTTATAATTCATTGAGGCATATCCCTGGCTGGCTGTTTTTATCTTGTCATAAAGATTGGCAATAATTCCTCTTAAAGGAGTTTCAAAAACTATAATTGCTCTTTCCGGGCTCAAATAATTTGTTTCAATATATCTTCCTTTTAAGCTTTTCAAAATCTCCATTAACTTTCCCATTTGGTTCGACGGCGCTATTACTTCCAAAGACACCCACGGCTCTTCTGTGCTTTTAATTTTAGATTGTTCGGGCCAGTCGGCAGCCGAATAAATAAAAATTTCTTTTCCTTTATGGTCAAAAACTTTATAAACTACAGATGGAGTTGAAATTACCAAACTCAAACCGAACTCCCTCTGCAATCTTTCTGAAATAATTTCAATATGCAAAGTTCCTAAAAATCCGCAATTGAATCCCCTGCCCAAAGCTTCTTTCATTTCCTGCTCAAAAACCAGAGCCGGGTCGTTTAATTTTAATTTTGACAAAGCAACTTTTAATAAATCGAAATCATCTGGATTTTCAGGATACAAGCTGGCAAAAACCATTGGTTTTGGCTCCTGATATCCTGGCAAAGCCTCTGCGCTTGATTTTAATTTAATTATTGTATCGCCAGCGTGCACTTTTCCGGGTTCCTTGATTCCTGTTGCAATATATCCAATATCCCCTGCTTTAATTTTTTCTTTGGCAGAAAATAAGGGATTCAAATATCCAAGTTCTTTTACTTCAGCTGGAGTCTTTGTTGCCATAAGTTCAATTTTTTCCCCGTTTGAAATTTCCCCGTCAACAACACGAACAAATGCAATAACTCCTTTAAAAGAATCATACTCAGAATCAAAAATAAGCGCTCTGAAATCTTGTGTCACACTTTCTTTTGGAGGAGGGACTTCTCTGATAATCGCCATTAAAACTTGCTCAACATTTGTCCCGTCTTTTGCCGAAATTTTTAAAATTTCATCTGGCATAATATTTAAAAGGTTTGCCAGCTCTTCAACTGATTCATCAACCTTAGCAATCGGAGAGTCAATTTTATTTACAACCGGAATGATTTTTAAATTTTGCGATTTTGCCAGTTCCAAATTTGCAAGGGTCTGGGCCTGAATTCCCTGCGTTGCGTCAACCAATAAAATAGTTCCTTCAACAGCTGCCAAAGACCTTGAAACCTCATAAGAAAAATCAACATGGCCGGGAGTGTCCACCAAATTCAAAATATAATCTTTGCCTTCAAAGTTATAATTCATCCTGATGGCTTTCAATTTTATGGTAATCCCCTTCTCGCGCTCCAAATCCATTGAATCTAAAAACTGCGGCATCATTTTTTTCTTATCTATTGTATTGGTCAACTCTAAAAGTCTGTCAGCCAATGTACTCTTGCCATGATCAATGTGGGCAATTATAGAAAAATTTCTAATATTTTCCTGCATTTTTTTTAGCCTTTTGGGCCATAATATATTCATCCCAGCTGAGATGCATTTTCATATCTAAAATATATTGAGATGTATATTCGACGTATTTTTTCATTCTCTGGGGTGACAGATCCTGATATGGTTTCACAATTTTGCGACAATTTTTAGATTTACAATTGCATTTCATGTGCCACAAAGGATAGGTTTCAGTAAGTGCATAATCAATCGTTATTTCCTCTCCCCCCTTTAAATCTCGCGTGGCAACAATTTTGTTTTTGCCGTGAACACCGGCCGTTGGGCTGCACGAATGATTCAGATAATTTCCCGCAGAACCCGGCCTTGGTTCAATCCATTTTGCATAGCCGACTTGAAGCCAGTTTGGTTTATGAAACCAATCACCGGATGTATAAATTCTTTCTCGTCCCAAAAAAATTAATATTGTTTCGTCTTTTTTAATATCACGGTTAAGGATAATCCCATTGCCATGAATTTTAGATTTGCCGATATAAAATTTTTTCATTTTTATTTGGATGAATATAAAAATTTCTTCAGGAATGAATCAACAATTATCTTGTTTTCCGGGGATTTTAATAAATGCGTGGTTAAGGCATAAGTTGCAACTCCTACAATTCCGGATGCAGCCAGCTGGAAAAATATTCCCCAGAAAGTCTGCAAGCTTATTACAGAGCCCAAAAATTGTCGCACAATAAAAGTGACAACAGCCGTTATCAGAGAAGCGAGTAATATTTTATAAAAAGAATCAAAAATTTCTTTTGTTTTTAATTTCGGAAATTTTTTATAAAACATATACAAAAGCAGAGACACCTCCAAAATAGCTGTGATTGTATAAGCCAAAGATAAAGCAATAACGCCGATGTTGGCAACGCCTCCCAATCTTAAAAGATTCTGCAGAAAAAAATTAAATCCCGGATAGAATCTTACAAGCCACACAAGCAGCAAGCTTAAAATTATATTGAAAGCAACTGTCAACCCACTGATTATAGCCGGAATTTTTGTATTGTGGGCTGCATAAAATGTTTTTGACAAGAATAAAATTAAGGCCTGCGCAATCAAGTTCAAAGCCAATATGCCAAGGCAAGCAGTGGTTAATTTTGTGTCCAGCCAGCCGAATTTGCCAGCCCCCAAAACCACCCTGACTATCTGCGCCCTTAAAATCAAAATAAGTAAGCTTATGGGAATTACCAGAAAAATTATCTGCCTGAATATACTGGAAAATTTCCTTAAAAATTCTTCGCTATCGTCTTTCAGAAAAGCCATGGACATTGAAGGGAAAGAAGCTGTTGAAACAGAAACTGCGATAGCATTAACGAAAATAGATGATAAATTATTTGCCAGATTGAAAACCGCAATGGAGCCTGCCATCAAAGTTGAGGCTATGGCTGTGGTGGCTATTGTATTTAATTGCCCAGCCCCCAAGCCCAAGGATCTTGGAACCATAAGCTTTATTGTTTTTGTAACACCCGGATCTTTATAATTGAAATTTGCCTTGTATTTGAATCCCGAAAAAAATAATGACGGCAATTGCACCAGCAGATGTAAAACGCCGCCGAATACCACTCCCCAGGCAAGGCCGGCAATCCCGAATTTTGGGACAAAAAATAAAATCCCAATTATTATGCCTAAATTATACAGCAAAGGAGCCAAGGCTGTCACCAAAAATCTGTGAAAAACCTGCAAAATTCCGCTTATGGTATTTGAAGCGCCTAAAATGATAGGGCTCAAAAACATAATGCGCATGAGCATAATCGCCAAATCTTTTTTGTGGCTAGAAAATCCGGGAGCGATTACAGAAACAATCGCCGGAGTAAAAATTATCAGGAATATGCTGACTATAATCAAAAACCCTAAAAATACATTAAGGAACATCGAGGCATATTCCCACGCCTTTTCCTCAGACTTGATCAGGTATGAGCTGAATATCGGAATTACCACGGCTCCCGTAGCACCGAAAATTAAAATCAGGGCGATAAAATCAGGAATTGTAAAAGCTGTATAATAGACATCCAATTCATTTCCTGCGCCGAAAGTTCCTGCCAAAAGGTGATCCCTTAACAAACCCAAAAAGGCGCTTATCAGATAAGAAACCGCCAAAATTAAAGAAGCTGAGCTGATGCTTTTTGTCTGTGAATGAAGAAATTTTTGAATCATTGCAGATAAACAATATGCTTTATCTTACTATTTTTTTTTGATTTTTACAATTGAATGATATAATGTAATATTAATAATAAAAAATTATATGTTTTTTAAAAGAAAAGAAAAATTAAATATAGATTCCTTAAAAAATGCTTTTGACAGCCAGAAAAAAATCCTTATTGAAAAGAATTACCCTGCAATTCTCAATATGAGCCTGGAAGATTTTAACAATGCGCTTGAATCATTATGGAAATCAGTTTTGGAAAAAAGTAATAACATAGAAATTGAAATCAAGGGAAATATTCCCCTGCTTTTAGTGGCTAAGGGCAACCTGCAAGAAAGGATAAAAAAAATCAATGGGCATACTGGTTTGGATTTTAATAATATAAAATCTAATGAGATAGCAGAAAAAATTTATATTCTTCTTGATGTGGAGGACGGCACAAAAATGGTGGCAAAATCTTCAAAAGAGGCCTTGAAAATATTTGGTAAAGAAAACCGGCAAGCCCTAAACCTTGATGAAAGCATCGCGCTTTTAACCTATTATCCAAACATATTAAAAGACCATTATTTAATAACAGCCGGATCTTTTTACAATAAAGACGACCAGGACCTGCCTTTGCTGTGGCTTTTAGATGAAGACCACAATCCAGAGCTTCATTATGCGTGGTTTGATATTGCGCACGGAAGCTATGGCACGGCGTCATATTCAATTAAATTTACTAAATAAAATGCAGGAACAAACTTTACAGCCAAATAAGGGAAAACAATTAACTGTGGAAATCAACGGAGAAACTTTTGCAAGGTATCCTATAAGAACCCACGTTGTCACTCCGGGCGAAGATTTAATGAAACTAATAAAGGATTATTTAATTCCATATGCCAAAAATGGAGATATAATTTTTATTTCTGAAAAAATGGTTGCCATCACGCAAAAAAGATCAATTCCGATTAAAGATATAAAGCCTTCGTGGCTTGCAAAAAATGCAGTAAAATTTGTATATAAAAATCCCGGAGGCTTGGGAATAGCAACTCCATGGACAATGCAGATGGTCATTCAGGAAGCAGGGCTTCTGAGATTTTTATTTTCAGCATTAGTTGCAGTAATCGCAAAGCCTTTTGGAAGAACAGGAATGTTTTACAGGTTAATCGGCCAGAGAGCCAAAGCAATTGACGGGCCGATCCCCCATGCCATGCCTCCTTACAATGAGTGCGTCACTCTAAGCCCGCTTAATCCGCAAAAAATCGCAAAACAAATCAAGAAAGAATTCGGATATGAGGCAGTAATTATTGATGCAAATGATCTGGGCTGCGAAACAATGGGAATATCCAGCGATAAAATTACAGAGGAATGGGCATGCGCTGTTTTCAAAGGAAATCCCTTGGGACAGGGACGCGAACAAACGCCATTGTGTATTGTAAGAAAAGTTTAATTCTTAAACAAAAAATCGTCCGTTATAAATTTAGGACGATTTTTTATTTACATTTTTTATTTCACTTTCTTTTTCTCTAAATCCTCTTTATATATCTGTCTTTCCCTATCTTTTTCATATATATCCCTTTCAATAGCACTTTTCCAAAGCGACTCTTCCCAACTCAAATCTTTTTTCATATATTCATTTCTTTTTTCTTTTAATTTACCTTTGGCTCTTAACTGCTGTTCTGAGGTAAGAGTATAATCTATATTATCCCTTTGCGAATCTAAACTGCCAGAGTCAAGGGTTTCTTCTCTTGTACTTCCACTTTTTCCAACTCTTTCAAAATTAAAAACTCTTTTTTTAGGATCATTCTCATTAGGATTAATTTCCTTAATTTCTCTTCTTGTGCCGCTTTTAGAAACTATTACATCGCCTATGTTGAATGTTTCTGAAGATGGTTTTTCTTTAACTCTTGCCTGCTGTTCTGAGGTAAGAGTATAATCCACTTTATCTTTCTGTGAATCTAACCAATTAGAATCAAGAGTTTCTTCTTGAGGCAAAGCTCTATCTTTCCCTCTTTTTTCAAACTTAAAAACTCTTTTTTGAGGATCATCTTTATCAGGAACAATTTCCTTAATTTCTCTTCTTGTGCCGCTTTTAGAAACTAATATATCACCGACATTCAGCGTCTGTGAAAATAATTTTTCTTTGCTTTCTTTTTTTTCAACAGACGATTCTCTATTTCCCCCGAGGGTTTCAGCTATTTCCCTCAATTGCCTTGTAACTTCTGCTTGTTCTGGAGTTTCTTGCTGACTATCTTCGAGATTGCTTAATTCTTCTGGATTTGTCATATTTTTTGTTTATAATTATTATATTTTATATCATATCACAAACAAAAAATCACCTCAATTAAAAAGTATAGTAAATAATATAAACAAAAAACTCGACGCAAAGTCGAATTTTTTGTTGTCTCAGCAAGACTATAAGCCGAATTCTGTATTATGTGATCATCTGTCTGGGCCAAAAATTGCTTTTTGGCTCGTTGCGAACTACTTTTAACAGAAGCTCGAGATGTATTTAACCCAATCTCCTGCTTTGTTCTTGCACCCAATAAGGATTTAGCCGTTTCATTTTTACATTGCTGTAAAACTATGCCCTGGAGGCATGCCAGACCTTTCGATCTGAGCCGTTTCTGTTCGCACCTCGCACATTACTGTGGACGGCCGTTAGCCGCTATTATTTTAACTCCCTTAAAAGGGACGTTGGTGTTCGGACTTTCCTCTCCTCATTTCGTATAAAGAGCAATCACTCATCTTGCTGAGACATCTTTACATTAGCAAATTTATAGGCCGTTGTCAAGTCTTCACCCAAATTTTGTAAAAATTTGGGTGAAGACTCAATAGCAAACAAAAAAATCGATTTTTAAATCGATTTTTTTGTTTTAAGATCTTTTTTAGCAGCACTTGCACTTAACCATTTTTGTCACTCCGATGACTATCAAAAGAAGCGGCCAGATAACAGCTACAGCACCGGCTGTCAGAACATTTATTTGGGCCAGCAAAAATGCCAAACCAATTAAAGCAATACACAACGGTATAATTTTATGGTGTGTGCATTTGCACATTTTTCCTTTTTCTTCCATAATTTTTTATATAAAAATTATAATTATTAATTATAGACCTTTATTATTTTATTTTACCACAATAATCATTTTTAATATACAAGTAAATATCATCCTCCGCTCTTTCAGGCTTCCACGTGGGAAGGACAAAATAATTTGATACAATCTTTGAGCCGGGCTTCAATTCCTTTTCAAATTTTTTTTCCAATTTTCCCATCATGTGCTTCATGCCATATAAAACAACAATATCAAATTCTCTCAAATCCTTCTGCCATAGATTTTTAAGATGCATAAATGCTTTATTTTCCAAACCGGCTTCCCTGATATTTTTCCTGGCAAGCGAAACTAAAAAAGGGTTTATTTCATATCCATGCGCCTCAACGCCGGCCTTTGCCAAAGCAATAATTAATCTTCCATCCCCTGCCCCTAAATCAACTGCCTTTCCTGCCGGATTCAAACTTAAAAAATCAATCATCTGCACAACTCTTTTTTCTGTAGTTGGAACATTAATCGCTCCCCAAAAAAAATAGGTATAAGCATATCCTATAATTTTAAACAATAAAAAAATAATAAATATAAAAGTGCAGACTAAAAATAATAATGAGAAGAATAAAAAAAGAGACATAAATTTAAAATAATTGTTTGGTTCCTATCTCGTTATCCAATGCCTCGTTCACCAGCCTGTCTGCTTCCTTGTTTTTTTCACGCGGGATGTGCTTGAATTTCACTGATTTAAAATCAAACTTCAAATTCCATATTTCTATAAAAAACTGCTGTATTTTCGGGTCCTGCAATCTGTAATCCCCGTTTAATTGCTTTACAACCAATTCTGAATCAGCTTTTATCTCAACATCTGATACTTCGGCAATTGATTTTCCAAACAGCGCCTTGAATTTTTTTAATGCAAAAATTACGGCTTTATATTCAGCATCATTGTTTGTCAGATTATCTCCCAGATATTCGCCGAATTTTTTTATAATCTGCTCCTTTTCGTTGCAAAAAACAACGCCTATTGCAGCTTTGCCCGGATTTCCCCGCGACCCTCCGTCTGTATAAATAATTATCTTTTTCATCTGTATTTTTTATTTCTTCTCTAAGAGAAGGACAGGGTAGCCTGTGTTAATTTTATTGATATCAACATCTTTAATTCCAAGATTTTCCAGAAAATTTATGCATGCTTTTTTCGCCTCTACGTTGTTTTCAAAATCCCCTTTTGCCTCTGCCTCAACAAAAGAGCCCAGGCCTTTTACCTCATCCAAGGCAACTTCCATATTCTGGCACATCCAATATTCTCTTTGCTTATCAACTGTCACAACTTTCTTAAAATCCAGAAAATCCAGAATTTTTCTTAACTCATCTGGATTGGAAATTTCTGTCTCATATTCCTCAGCATATTCCTGCTCGCCCTGCGCGTTTTTATTTATAGATTTATCATATTCAAAAATTGTTTTGTCAGGATTTGTTCTTATCCTCAGCCACTCAACTGGATGAGGTTTTTGGTTAAAAAAATCTCTGTGGCAGGGAATATAATATTCATCGACTTGTCTTATCGACTTTATTAACTTCCCCATTTCTGCCACTTTCTTTCTGATTTCTTCCAGATTATCTACTTTTACTTTTATTTCAACTTCAACATTCATTTTCTCTGTTTAAAGTTTAATGGCTCTTCTTGGTTTGAAGGCAATTTTTTCTCTCTAAATCCGAAATCTTTTTTGCAGTTATCGCAACGAAACATAGGGTTATCATCACTAATTTTACAACCGCCGAGGGCATATTCCTTCAAAAAAATTTTTTCGTCTTCTTCGCTCTTAAATTTGATAAGGCCGTAAACAAACTTGCGAACTTTATCGCTATTGCAAAAAGGACATTTTATATTATCTTTTTCCATAAATTTTAAAATTAATAATAATTAAGTTAAACCTTCTTGACTTGCCCTCACACCAAATTTATTTGGTAGTGGCGGGTATTCTATGTCAGCCCTTCCTGATATTCGATACCGTTTATTTTAGGGAATACTGGATATATTTTTTGCACTCTGCCGACTTGACCATCTTCTAATCTTACTTTAATGCCTCTGTGATGCTGGCTATCACTTGTCAAAATTTCCGCTACTTTTCCGTGGGTCAGCTTCCCTGTCGGCTGATCTGCTTTTAAAACAATATCAACCTCCCCTCCAATTTTTATATTGCTTCGAATTGTTCCATCCATAAAAAAATTATGATTTGCTATTTATTGCCTTAACATATTTGCAATAATCGCAGTCTGTGCCTGCTTCAGGAATCTTTTCGCTATTTAAGCATTTATGCGCATCAATAATCGCTTTCTCCACCCACGAATCATCGCCCTCATAAGGAATAACTTTTATATCAAACTCCAGCTTTCCATCAAAAGCCTCTTTATCTGTGTTGCCATTGCAATAAACAAAATATCCGGTCTTAGAAACCTTAAATCCATTTTTGCGAAACAGCCACTGATATATCTCCATCTGCCTTTTATATCCTATCTGCCAGTCAGCATCCAAGCTCACCTCTTCATCCTTTGACGTGGCTTTATAATCTACAATCATCAGCTCTCCTTTTGGATTTGCCCAAACATCGTCCACGCCTCCGGTTATTAAAAAATTCGTATCTCCATGATGATAAGTTATCCCGCGCCTTAAAGCATCCCGCCATTCATCCATTTTTTCATGCGCAAAAGGAACTGCATCAATGCCATAATGTTTCATTAAAGGATGAGCTGTACCCTTAGCCCTGTGTATATCAAATTCTTTCTTCAAGAGTTTATCTACCGCCGAGTTAAGGCTGAATGGAAATCCCGGCGGACGGTCAGTGCCCAGTCGCCTATCAAAATAAAAACAGCGCGGACAATTTAAAAATAAATCAATTCTGCTTCGGCTTAATCTAAACGGCTCCTTCGCCCCCGGCTCATATATCCCTCTTATTCTATTTGGATTATAATATTGTGTCATAATTTCTTTTATATTTTATTATTTCATAAAAAGCGTATCATTTCCACCATTTGATACGCTTTTTAAACTGGCTCATATTTGGAATCAACTGACTTCCCTGAAACTTTTAACTTGTTTTCTTTAACTAATTGTCTTAGATATCGTGAGGCAGTAGTATGAGATACATAAAGAAGTTTTTCCACATCTGAATTAACAACGCTTCCCTTCTTCCGCGCCAATTCCATAACCTTATCTAATTTTTTTCTTTTATTGAATTGAATTTTCTCCCCGGCTTTAGCTAGAAGATTTTTAATGAAAGACGGATTCGCCTCGCTCGGCGCCACCTCGCTCGGCGTAATAGCTTGCGGCGTCACTACTTCTGTTGGTTGTGGCTCTTGCCCTGAGCCCGCCAAAGGGCCTTCCACAATAGGTGGTATTTCTGCCGATTCAGCTTCCAAACCCACCCCTTGCCCTTCTGGAGCCTCTGGCATAGCACCACCTGTCGTTGCATCTTCCGGCTGGGAGGTATCCGCAGCCTGCGGTGAGTTAGCCTGCCCTGAACCAGGCTGAAGGGCCGAATCCGGGATTGAATTGTCTTGCCCTGAATTTATTGAAGGGTCGCTTACATCATCCATAAAATTATTTTTTATAATCCCACTCAACGATTAGAAAATTATTTCTTTTAAAGCCTTTTCTCAATAATCGACTCATAAAATCTCTCTGATTCGGTCTTATTGGATCTTCTGATATTCTCTTCAGTTCAACAAATTTTATTTTACCCTTCTTCCAAATGATTAAATCCCAACGCCCTCCTCTTTTAGTACCCAAGATTTCTTTTATTTTTTTAGGTAAACTATCAAATTCTATAATTTCATCTTTGCTTTTCCATGTTTTTCTATGAAAAGTATCAAGCCAAACTCCATCATATCCTTCCTCATGAAATTTTGCTAAAGTTGCCAGCTCAGCCCAAACTCCATTTCCTTTTTTATTTAAAACAACGGGTTTAGATAAATATGTTCTATCAAGCTTGATAGGAGCTTTTATAGAAAGCTTTTTACCTTCAATAAAAATCCATTTTTCTATTTCGCATATTTTTCCCATAAAACTATTTTTCAATTAATTTTTCAAATGAAATAACTTCATCTGGGTTCTCTCTTAATTCAGCAATTAAAGCATTCAGCTTTTCTTTGCTGTTAATCTTAGAAATTCCAAACATATGTTCAAAAACAGGAAATAGATTAATTCTTGTTTCTTTTTTCTCTGATTTCATAGATTTTTTTATAGGGGAAATCCCCTAATTTATTTTAGTAATTATACTGTTTATAGTCCTCTCACACAAAATTTGATTTTAGACTAATGTTATTATCAATATCCGCAATTGCTACAAGAAGACTCTGCGTCGCTGCAATAAGATTGTGCATCATCACAGTGGGATGCAGCATCATCGCAGTATGATGCTGCATCATCGCAGGAATATGAAGCATTCTGAGAAGATATTTTAACTTCATTCACTTTGGCGTTTATTACTATAACATAAAATAAAATTATAATAAGAAGGATTTTTACTAAATTTCTATTTATAAAACTTCCTAACCTTTTAAGCATTTGATTCATAGATTTATTTTTTATAAATTAACTTCTTTAATTTCTATATTTGTTTTTCCTTCTTTTTTCGGCTGCTGGAAATTAATCAAAAGGCCGTTCTTGATCTTTAATATCTTCATATAAATTTTAATCTGCTGTTCTTCTGCTGCACCCATGCTGCCGCCTACAGCTTTTAATTCCAAAATTAATTTATCATTACCAAAATGAACAACAATATCAGGATAACCTTCACCCACATGATGATCTTTATATTTCAATTCCACCACCTTTTGATTTTCGTATTTAATCTTTGCCAGCCGCAGGCCAACCTGCATTGCCTTATCGTAAACAACCTCGGCATGGCCGGATCCGAGGGACTTATATACATCCTTGGCAATAGAAACTATTTTTTGTATTTTACTTTTTTGCATAAAAAATTGTTAGATTAATTAATTTTTTATTTTGAAATATCAATAAATATTTTCTGTGCAATATTTCTCTCTTTGGTATTTGCTTGGTGAAAATGTATTTCCGTTTGATAAGATGGCCACTTACCTGTTTTCTGTCGGATTAAATATGCTATCTCTGCCTCAATAGCCTCCGTCCATTCTTTACTTTTAAATGAATATACATATAAATCTATTAAGTCAGATTCTCCCTTAACTGATAACTGCTTCCAAGCATAACCGTGATAGCCATTTTTTCCTGAAGCCACTAAACCTGCCCCAAAACGACTACTTAGGGGCATTTTTGTAATACCTACATATATTATTTCTTTCTTATATTTTAATATATATATTTTAGGCACTTTTTCGTTCGCCCCACCCCAAAAGCCAGGATTAAATAAACCTTCTTGTTTTACATAACTAATTTTAGCTTTTATAACTTTGCCTTTTTGAATAGATAAGGATCCAACACGAATTTTAAATTGTAAGCAATTATTAACCATTTTTTTTCTCAATTAATTTTTTATTTTATCCCAAAATATGTTTTTATTTTTGTCAAATCGAAGGTAGTGTTTGTATAATTTTGTTCTAATAAATCAATTTTATTATTTTGTTCATCAATTTTATTTACTAATTCTTGCGTGGTAGCTGTTTTTGTACCTATGTAGTCTTGAATAATACTATAAACAGTTAAAAGCATACTAATAAAAGCTACGAGTAATACAATGATTACTGCAACCATTATCCATCGTGTAATAATCTCTCTTTCCTTTAAAATAATAATTTCTCTTTTATGAGCCTCTGTTTTATCTTCTTGTTCTCCCTGTCTAATTTGGAGATTCTCTAAAATCTTTTCAACACCTTTTTTCTTTAATCCCGATTCTGGTGGAGGCGTATAGGATATACTCATGATTTATTATGGATTTTTTTTAACCATATCATTAATTATTCTATCTTTTTCTTCTTCTGGCATTTCTGGTGGTAATGATTGTCGTATTATATCTCTTGCATCATCGTCGGAAATTAACCCTTTCCTCAAAAGTTTATCCATTATACCGAAGATTAATTGTAGGGGGTCGAAAGCCCCAAATCTTATTCCCATAATTTTTATAAATTAATTTTAAATTTATTTTTTATTTCTCAATTAATTTTTACAAATAACATAGTGCAAATATTCGACTGTTTTATTTGTAGTATAATTTCTATTTTCTTTTCTATCGGATTTAAATCTATTATATTTTTTCAAAAAACATCCATATTTGCCACGCAAACTCATTATTTTTTTTATATCTTCGGCTGTCATCAGTCCTTCATTGTTGTAGCTCAAAAAAATATATTTTACTTTTGCTTTCAAAATTAAATCTTCGAATGCTTTTTTCACTTGCGTTCTCGAACAATAAAGTGATTTTTGATTTTGATAATCTCGTAAGCCAGTTTTTCCATGAATTTTAGGCTTGTCATATTTCGCTATAGTTTCAAGCATATGGTAATTTGCCGCATATTGTCGATGATTATATGGCGGGTCTAAATACAAAATATCACCCTTAACTTTTTCTGATAATTCGTTTATATCCTCATTAAAAACTTCATGATCTTGGTCGTTGATTATAAGTTCAGCTGGTTTCAAAATTAAATTATTTTGAGCCGTTTTTTTTAGCTTTTTTAAAAAAGCGCCATAGACTGAAGCTGTATTTGCGTATTTATCAATTGACTCAACTAAGCTGGTAACTAAAAAATAATATTCATCATCAGAAATTAATTTTTCTGTTTTCCATTTTTCAATTTTCTGGCGAATCGCATCACATCTCATTCCGTTTTCATCAGAAAAATATTGTCGTTGTTCTCTTTTATTTTTCATTCCACTAATACAATAATTATCATAAATAAATCCTTTTACACCTTTCAAATTTGATAAATAATCACAGACAATTTTTTTTCTATTCTGCATATCGATATTCTTCATTTCAGGAAATTTTTTTATTAGTTTAGCAAACTTCAACTCTTTATGATTACCAATATAGTGCCTATTCAAAACATAACTGTAATATTGAATATCGTTGGCGATTATTCTATAACCTTTTTTCTTAAAATAACTCCCGACAATTCCAGTCCCCGCAAATAAATCACAAAAAGTATTGCAATTTTTATCAACCACTTTGTTTATTGATTCTTCCAGAAATTCCAATAATGATAATTTACTGCCGATATAATTCATAATTTTAGTTATGTAATAAGATTACAAAACAAGGCACTTTATAATTCTTCTCACCCAAATTTTTATGCTTGTAGGTAAAATTAATTTCAATTGGATTATTCAAGTCGGTTTTATTGATAATCTCTCTGATTCTATTGATTGAAACGTCTTCGTCAATATAAACGACAAGCAACCTTGGATCAGCTCCGAATCTACCCTCATCCTGGTACTTATAAAGATATTCCGCGACAAGTTCGGGCTTCTTTATCGCCATTTGTCTCCAATCATCTTTAAAGTATCTTTTAAACTCATTGGTCGGACTTTTTGCAACTTTTTGATCAAAAGAGATTCCATCTATAAAAAAATCTACTCCTCGCCTATGATTCAAAGTCGGTAAAATATTATTATTTTTCTCAAAAATTAAGGTTTCTATAAAATCATTTCTAACAGTGTTAATTTCTTTTATTCGTCTATATTTTACTGCCGCGGATTTAACTTTTTCATCTTTCATAAAACCATTTCCCTTTTCAGAATTTATTCTTTGAACAAAATCATCAAATGCCCCCTGGGAAAATGGCCACTCAATATCGCCTAATTTTAAGGTTTGCCATTCTTTGATAAGAATATTCATCGCATTATTAGCTTCCTTCCCACTTTGATATTTGTCAGTCTCTTTAAAAATATCCCTAATTATTTTCTTGCTTTCTTCATAATCCCAACTATCAACTACAGCTTTCCAAAGTTCTTTTGTGTTTAAATCTAAAACTTTTTTACCAGCATTTTGCCCACGGCTAATAATCTTTAATTTTAAAGATGATATCGATTTAACGTCATTCAATCGTAATAAATATTCTGTTGCTTTTTCTTGGCTACCAATAATTTTTCTAGCTAAATCGTCTGAAAGTTTTGATTTTATGTATTCCATAATTTAATTTTTGAAAATTAATATATATTCGTGTTTAAAAATGTAGTAATCGCTTGATAATGCTCGGTACCGCCAAATACCTTCTTTATTTTGTTTTGCTCTATTGCCCTCCATATTTTTAATTATAATACCTTTCAAAGTAAGCCCTAATTTCTGAGCTTCGTTCATGCAGTAAAATCCTAATGGAATCCATTGTCCAGCAGTATATTTGTCACCGATAACAATTGCTAAATATCTATTTTTTTCTAAAATTTCAATTGTATTTTTTAAAACATCTGAAAATTTTTCTAAAAATTCTTTTAACGATTTTGAATTAGACAAGTCATCTTTTAAATTACTAAATTTAATAATATCGGCATAAGGTGGATGCAAAATAGCCAAACTTATATTCTTCTTTTTACGATCTATTAAAATCTCCTTTACCTTTTCGAAGGTTTCAATTTTTGTGCTATCACCAATGATCAAATCAGAAAAATTATTTTTTGAATCAATATTTTTTTTGACATAATTAATAAGTTCTTTCTGAATATCGATACCAATGAAATTTCTATCAAGGCTTTCCGCCTCATAAGCGGTTGTCCCACTTCCTAAAAATGGATCAAAAACAATTTCATTCTTTTTTGTATATCTTAAAATAAGTTGACGAGGGATTTGAGGAACAAAATTTCCATGATAAAAACCATTATGTTTTCCAGTTTTATCTCTTTCTGAAATTAACCAAAGACTATCAGTCCAAATTTCCGATTCTTTCCAGTTATCTAAATTTAAATCATTAAAAATTGGCATAATTTTATCCTATTCATTATATCAGTTTATTCCTAAAAAAGGACATTTTCAATAGTTCGGCATGGCTCACTACGAGCCCTCTGGCTCGGCTCAATGCAAACATAAAAACCGCCTTCGGCGGTTTTTGTTTCTATTTCTTTTTATAAAGGCCGACTAATTCGGCGCTGTCTAGAATATGGCCGTTCATTTTTTCTCCCAAATCCTTTAGGCTGAAGTCTGCGGGCAAATCCATTTTTTGGTCTAAAGCATAAATCTTAAAAAAATATCTATGGGCTCCGGTTCCAGGGCAAGGCCCGCCATAATTTGCATTGCCAAAATCATTCTTTAACTGGACAGCTCCCGCTGGCACGCTGTTTTCTTCTATAGCTGTTGTGTCTGGAGCTATATTATAAACTATCCAATGATGAAAAATTCCGATTGGCGCATCAGGATCATCAACAACCAAAAGCAGGCTTTTTGCGGTTTCTGGAGTATCTGAAATTATAAGCTGAGGATTAACATTATCCCCGTCGCAGGTATACTTTTCTGGAATCGTTTGATTGTCTTCGAAAGCTGGACTTGTAAGTTTCATAATTATGAGCGAGGGAGGAATGAGAAACCCGAAGGTTTATCATTCCGACCGAGCGATTAATTATATAAATGGCGAAACTATTTCTATATTATATGATTTCATTCGCAAAAGCTTTTCTTCTACATAGTTTTCTGTCTTTGGAGAAAAATACGAAAAACTGCCCCACCCTAACAACCCAATAAAAATTAAAATTACTAAAACCCATATTATTTTTTTCATGAATTGCAGTTAACTATTGAGTCTTCACCCAAATTTTCACAAAAATTTTGGTGAAGACTTGACAAAGGGGTATAATCTGCTAATATTATAGTATACATAGGAAAAGGCACCTCTTAGGGTTTTGTCCCTCGGCGGTGCTTTTTCATTTATACTCAAGCTTGTTTCTTAAATTGTCCATAAATACAATTTTTTCTTTTGCTTCTTTCTTTAATAAACTTGAACATGTTTTGACATACGGACTCATAACAAGGCGCAGTTTATCATTTTGATAAAGATATTTAACCAAAGAATAAAAATCTCCATCGCTTGTTGCAATAATAGCTTTATCGTAATTTGAGAAATCAATCATTACTTGTAAAACAAGGTCGGCATCTATATTCCCTTTTATATTTCCATCTTCATCTGGAATAGTTGGTTTAAATACCAATACGTATCCCATCTTTTGGAGTTCTGAATAAAGCGGCTGATTTCCTGCAACATAACCGATGAAATAATATGCTGTAATTACTGAATATTTTTCTGTAAGATATTTTCGGAAACGCGCATAATCTAATTTCCACCCCAAACTCTGAATACCAAGATAAAGATTTTGTCCGTCTATATATGCAAAATTATTTTCTTTATTCACCATATTTTTTACTTTTTGAAATAATCGTTTAGGCAGCCTCTGAATTTTTCCAGATGCTCGTTTTTTACGCGGAAGCCCGAGGCATTGGCGTGTCCGCCGTAAGTCATTAAAAAGCTGTCGCAGGTTTTCATGGCATCCACGGAATTTGTGCCTTTTGGATTTCTTACTGAACCGCAGGATTCTTTATCCATTTTTTTATAGATAAAAGCCGGTTTTGCATATTTGTTGCAGATTGTTGAGGCGACAGCTCCAGCCAAAGTCAGCTTCCATGAGGGGTCTCCTTCAAAAATAATTGGGTCGTCGGGTTTCTGGGAAATCCTTCTTTCTATCTCGTGCACTATGTTTTTAATCTGCACTTGCTTGTTAAAATTCTTATCCAAAAGCATCTGGGCTATTTCCCTGCATCTTTCTTTGTCAGAAGAGGTTAAAAGCAGATATGACTCATTTTCAAAATTTACGGATTCAGCCGCGTTTAAGGCAGAAATAATTTTTGGCAGAGAATCGTCAAATACCTTCCCTTCTCCCAGAATATCAAAAAACGCCCTTAATGCGGGGCGGAAAGTATGTTTTAAAGACCTTAAACCTTGCTCAATAATTTCTTGATTTTGTTCAACTTGCGGGACCATATCAGCGATAGTGCCCAAGGCAGCTAATTCCAGAAAACTATTTTTTAAATTTTGAGAGATCTTATCGCCTAAAATTTCTTCGCAAAGATTAAAGGTAACGCCCACATTAGCCAAACCCTTAAATGGATAGGCGTCATCTTCTTGTTTTGGGTCAACAATTACATAAGCATTTGGAACTCCGGCCAAGGGCTCGTGATGATCAATTATTATGACTTCAAAACCTAATTCGTTTGCCACATCAACCTCTTTTAAATTTCCTATGCCAAGGTCCAGTGTTATTAAAAGCGCGGGAACCTTGTTTTTTAACATATCCAAAGCTTTTAAGTTTATGCCATAACCGTCTTTCTCTCGGTCCGGAAAAAAAGCGCAGTCAACCTGCCCTCCCAAATTTTTAATCGCCTCTTCCAAAATGACAACTGATGATATGCCGTCCAAGTCAGAATCTCCATAAAGAATAATACGCTCGCTGTTTGCGACCGCTTTTTTAATCCTTTCTGCAGCTTTTTCAATATTTTTAATCTTTTGCGCCATATTTTATAAACTTACAAAATGCATTCTTTTATTAGATTTTCCATCTCAGTTTTTTTATAGGCCCTATATCCGTGCGACTTCATAATCTCCCTGAATGACGAAGTGCTGCTGAAAAAAGCAACTTTTTCTTTCGGCAGATTAAAATTCAATACAATCAATTCGGCCGCTCCTTTCAACGAATCTATTATATAAAAATCAAACAAATTATCCTTTAAAAATAATTCTATATTTTCTTTCGTGCAAAAAAATTTTTTCTTAATCTGACTAAATAAATCTTCATACAGAATTTCCGTTGATTCTATAAATTCCTCTTTTGTATAATTTTCATCTTTATTATAAAAGAGAAAACTTACCTCTAACCCTGCAGAAAACAACGGCCTGTACCACATCAAGTCATTTACATTGTCTTCTATTATAAGAATCCTAGGCATAATATATATTTTAAATCCCAAGCCCCAATGTCCAATGACCAAAACGTTTTGGGATGAACCCTACGGGAAATCCGCCTGTGGGCGTCAAATAGGTAATTAGAATTTGGTTGGGATTTGAGGTTTGGTCATTGGGATTTATTATTCAAGTGCTTCTAATCCTGGCAGTTTATCCCCTGCTAAATAACTTAGCATGGCTCCTCCGCCGGTTGATACGTGACTGAACTTATCAATCATACCCTGTTTGTTTAAAAATTCAACTGTTTCGCCTCCCCCGACAACCGAGAATGCTCCGCTGTCTATTATGGCTTTGGCAATTGCCAAAGTTCCTTTTGCATATTTTTCTTCTTCAAATTTTCCAAACGGCCCGTTCCATAAAATTGTTTTTGCTGCCACAATTTTTTCACAAAACATTTTTATCGACTCGTCATTAATATCCAAAGCCCCCAAATCTCCTGAAGGATTCATTATTTTTTCAGGATATTTAAATTTAATATTTTTTTCTGCAACTTCTTTTGCTATAAGCCCGCTTATTATCACATAATCAGCAACTTTAGAAATATTATCAATAAATTTTGACTTTGTTTCAACTTTTGTTCCGCCAATAATTGCCACCATTGGTTTTTCCGGATATTTCATAACTTTGTCCAACGATTCAATTTCTTTTTCAAGCAGTAATCCAGCGCAGCTCGGCAGATATTGAGGCATAAGAGTTATTGAAGCATTATTTCTGTGGCAGACTGAAAATGCATCATTTACATAAATGTCTCCTAAATATGAAAGTTTTTTTGCAAAATCAGGATTATTATCAGTTTCTTCTTTATGAAATCTTAAATTTTCCAAAAGTAAAACTCTGCCTGGATCTAATTTATTTGATTCATTTTCCACATCAGGACCTATGCAGTCGTCTTCCTTTCCAATGGGAAATTTGAGGTATCCCGCTAATTTTTCAGCAACCTTGTCTAACTTCAGCTCCGGAATAACTTTGCCGTTAGGTTCGCCTAAATGGCTCATTAAAATTATTTCCGCCTGGTTGTCCATCAAATATTTAATGGTAGGCAAAGTCTGCTTGATCCTGAAATCATCTAAAATATTGCCTTTTTCATCCAAGGGGATATTAAAATCGCATCTTACCAATACGCGCTTATTAATTACGCTAAAATCTTTTAAAGTTTTGAACATAAAAAATATAAATTAACGGTTTTCCCATTTTAATTAGTATATTATAGAATATTTTTGGTAATTATGCTACCTCGCTATTATAGCAATTTTCGCAATAAACAATCTCTGGTCTGTCCGGAGCATAAGAAGTTTCAAATTCGTTAGGGCATCTTTCGTTATGATGAGGGTGCTGTTTATCGCACATGCACTGGCGATGCCAGAGTTTTAGAGGGTTCCGTTGCTTAAGGCGTTCGTAATGCCTGCAGTTAGGACAAAGCTTAGGAATTGGCAACTGCATTTTATGATAAAAATCCAGTTCGGCTTTGATAATTTTAAAACCAATTGTACAATTATCAGCACATTCGCCATGATGGGAGCATTCAATAATGTCTCCGCCAGTAACTACATTTTTTTCTTCTCGATCTTTCCATGAGAAACCCTGCGCAACAGCCTGCTCTTTAGACATAGAAAAATGGTCAAACGCTGAAGTTTCGTTATAACTAAATTGAGAAAGTTCAGTTGGGAAAAACTCTCCATATTTATACACCCTCCCTTTTTTATCTGTGTACGGCATTTCGTTCATGTGTGCAATAATCTTTGGCACAAGAGCTTCGTATTCTTCTTTTGTATATTGTTTGTTTAAAATGCAATACTGTTTTTTGTTAAGCGAGATACAGCCGAAAAGATTTGATGATCCTGAACACGATTCACAATATGTCAGACCGTTGTTTCCGTTCCAATCCTGAATTCCAAATTTAATATCATAATTTTTCATACCGATATTTATGGATTCGTAAGCCAATTCAGCATCGCGCCCTGCTGTAGACACATCCATACAATCTTTCGCGCCTCTCCAAACATGATATCCATACTTGCAGTTTTCAGCTTCATCTCCATGGAAACAATAAATACAGTTCTTAGTATTTAAAAGATAGTTGCCGGTGCTTCGGACTGATTTCTGGATATAAGCATATTTATTAATCTGCGTTAAGGCAAATTCCTTGAATGCTTTTTTCAAATCTTCAACATTACCATTTTTTATCTGCTCTTTCTTCTCTTCTAAAATTTTCAGATATTCTTCTTTTGTATATAGCTTGTTAAATATATGGTACTGTTTGCTGCGCAAGCCCATGCAGCCGTAACAATTAGAACATCCTACGCAATCCCGCAAAAAATAACTGTCGGTGCAATCTCGGCATTCTTTGGAAAAAAATATTTTATAGCAATTATAAGCAACAAAAACTTCGTAGCACAATTCGCTGTTATTAACAAAGGCGCAATCTAAGCAATCCTTGCTAAGCTGCATCCAATAGCAATGGTTGCACCTCTCGTTATTAGAACTCTCAAAAAGCATATAACAATCTTTATTGTCGGCCGCTAAATTAGTGTATTCTGAATTGACAGAATTAGCATTAATTAAGCTTTCCCTTGGAACTGTGTTGGAAAGCTCTTGATACTGTTCAAAAAACGGACGGGAAAAATCATACTCTTTTCCGTAGTCCAACGGATCCCATTTATCAGACCACCAGCACGGCTGGCAATACATTACATTTTTATCATTTGGATGGTATATGCTAATAACGTTCTTGCCACACAAACCACAT
>Ga0209777_10002387_pt1 | contig 24856 bp, 19 predicted proteins | sample FrelakmetHBP12HB_FD_187147 | JGI IMG/M metagenome (GOLD analysis project Ga0209777, IMG submission 187147) | Freshwater lake sediment microbial communities from the University of Notre Dame, USA, for methane emissions studies -HBP12 HB (SPAdes)... | ecosystem: Environmental > Aquatic >... | reverse complement strand
GCGTAGACGGTGAGTGCTTGGGCGCTGGCGCTGGTGGAGGTGACGTTGGTGGTGAAGGTGTAGAGGGTGTTGGGTGTGGCGTTTTTGGGGCTTTGGTCTTTGAGGGTGGGTGGGGTGCCGGGTGTGATGCTGAAGGTGGTGTTGGTGGTGGTGTTGGTGTTGCGTGGGTCGGTGGCGGTGATGGTGGCGGTGTAGTTGCCGACGAGGAGGTAGCGGCGGGTGCAGGTGTAGGTGGTGTTGGTGCGGTTGTTGGTGATGGGGATGGTGAGGGTTTGTGTGGGTGCGTGGATGGTGAGGGTGACGGTGGTGACAAGTGTGTTGTCGGTGACGGTGGTGGTGATGGTGGTGGTGCCGCCGAGTGTTTGGGTGGTGGGGGTGATGTGTGTGTTGGTGATGGTGGGTGGTATGGTGTCGAGGAGGGGTCCTTGGTCTTTGGTGTCGGCGTAGATGGTGTAGGGGGTGTCGGCGATGCTGTCGTGGTTGGTGTCGGTGGCGCCTTCGCTGGTTTGGTCGTAGGTGTCGTAGTAGTTGCCGCTGGTGTGGTTGCCGCCGATGATGTTGGTGGCGAGTATTGTGGTGATGTTCCAGTGGTTTTGTTGTTGGCTTTTGTCGCAGGCGTTAATGGTGTTGTTGTGGAAGTTGTTGTTGTAGAGGAGGTTGTGGGTGGTGAAGAAGTCGAGGTAGGCGCCGTATTGGTAGTTGTAGGTGATGGTGTTGGCGGTGATCCAGTCTTGGGTGGAGTTGTAGAGTCTGAGGCCGGCGTTGTGGTTTTGGGTGATGGTGTTATGGGTGATGGTGTTGTTGTCGTCTGCGCTGAGGTAGATGCCGTCTTTGTGGTTGTCGGTGATGGTGTTGTCTTGGAGGGTGTTGTGGCTGCCGATGATCTTGGCGCCGTAGTTTATGTTCGTGGTGATGGTGTTGGTGGAAATCGTGGTTTGGCTGCAGTTTTCGAGGGCGAGTCCGGTGTCGTTGTTGTCGGTGAGGGTGTTGTCGGAGATCGTGGTGTAGTTGGTGAAGTCGTTGATTTGGATGCCGCTGTGGTTGTTGTGGGTGCAGGTGTTGGCGTGGATGGTGTTGCTGGTGAGGCTGTCGTTGAGGAAGAGGCCGTTGTGGTGGTTGAAGGTGAGGGTGTTGTGGTAGTAGTGGTTGGCGTCGCTGCGGGTGCTGAGGATGCCGTTTTGGCAGTCGGTGATGGTGTTGTAGCTGATGTTTTGGTTGCTGTTGGAGTCGTTGAGGTAGAGGCCGTCTCCTCTGATGTGGGTGATGATGTTGTCGTAGATGAGGTGGGAGCCGGTGTGGTTGAGGGTGATGGCGGTGTTGCCGTAGCGCAGGATGTTGTCGGTGATGATACAGGAGTCGGCTTGGATGTCGACGAGGCTGTTGGTGGTGTTGATGCCGGCGTGTTGGATGGTGAAGTGGCTGAGGTTGACGTGGGGGGCGGTGATGGTGATGACGGTGGTGGTGTTGGTGCCGTCGATGAAGGTGATGGTGCGGTCTTCGCCGAAGAGGTCGATGCGGTGGGTGATGGTGAGGTGTTCGCGGTAGGTGCCGTTGTAGACGAAGATTCTGTAGCCGTCGGTGGCGTTGTCGAGTGCCGCTTGGATCGTGGTGTAGGTTTCACCGTGTCCGACGTAGAGGGTGACGGGTGGGTCAGCGCGCACGGGGGTGAAGAGGAGGGCGGTACATGGCGTAACGAGAAGGAGACTGAGGACCGCTACCTGGAGTATTTTGTTCATCCCATCCTGGTGCATACGTACGTGGGTACGCATATCTGCTTAAGTCATAAAAACGTATCTATATTGGTGTTGGTCAGGCTAATGGGGTACTGGTGTGAGTTACCAGTCCCATGGCATTTTGTTTTCGAGCAGTCTTGTCCAGAATCCTTGAAGATGGGGGGTGAGGAGGTCTGGTCTTTCAAGGATCGTGAAGTGTTGTCTGATGATGTCTGCGATGTCTTTGCCAAGGCTGAGGTTAGGAAGGTTGGCTTTGATGAGGTCTTGGATATTTGGGTAGTCGCGTTTGATGTCGACGTACCATCGGCCGTTTTTCTGATAGGGCGGGGTGACGGTACGTGGGTTATTGCTCCATTTGCTTTTAAATTCCACGACGTGGTCTTGAAGAGTTGTGGGTGGGCCCATGTGGGTTTCGGTCTGTGGGAGTGTCAGGGTCGCGGTTTGGAGGACGAAGTAGATGGCGTCGTCAAGGACCATGTAATTAGCTTCGGTGATGAGGTAGCCGTAAGTATCGCACAGTTCTCTGAGAGAGCGGAGGGTTTTGCGAATCTGGGGATAGAGGTTTTCTGGGATGATGTCCGGTTTTCGGATCTGGACGGCGATGAATTTCTTGTCCGATAATTCCTCGGCTATTTTTTCGAGTGGCCAGACGCAGATGGGGTTGGGGAAGAAGAAGGTAGGGGATGGTTTTTTGAGGTAGGCGTGGCAGGCGGTGACGAAGTCGTCGAAGGTGTCTTCGGAGAGGGCGCTGGCGACGTTGCGGTTGGGGTCGACGGGGTCGATGAAGACCAGGCAGCTTTCAGGGAACGCTGGCGGTTTGAGGTCTGGGGTGAGGGTGAGGATGGTGCCTGGTTTCCAATGTTGGGCTGCGGTGAGGAGGTCGTGGAAGGATTGGTAGTAGAGGATGAGGATTTCGCAGAGGTAGCCGCTGAAGCCTTCGATTTCGGCTTCGGCGCCGTAGCAGTTGATGCCTCTGAGGAACTGTTTGAAGAGCAAGACCTCTGGTTTCTGTGTTTCTTTGAGGTGTGTGGTGATGTACTGGGTGTGGAGTGGTGTGCGGTCGACGGCGGAGAGTCTTTGGGTGGCGCTGGTGATGTGGTACGCAGGGACGATCTCGGTTTTGTAGCCATGATACGTTCCGCGCAGGTAGGGGTGTTCGGCGAAGCATTCTTCTTGGTCGCTGAGGATGGCGCGGCCGATGGCAAGACCGGTCTTGGCGAGGATGTCGCGTGGGGTGTCCGCTGGGAAGAGGAGGAAGAGATCAATGTCCATCGAGGTCCGAAGAAAGGTGTCTTTGGCGGTGCTACCGACAAGGGTAGGAGTGATGGTAAGACCGGTTTTCTGGATCTGTCGTTGGACGTCTGCGGTGAGCTCCTGGATGGTCGTGGCGACCTTTTGTTTCTCCTCTGAGGAGGGTGTGATTTTGAGGAGGATGTCGGCTTCAAGGTTCTGTGGGGTCATGGGTGCCTCGGACGGCGTGTTTGACGAGGAAGAAGACGGAGACGGCGATGAGGGTGCCTCCGATGACGTCGGTTATCCAGTGGATGCCTAAATAGATGACGGACATGATGACGCCGGCGGCGATGACGGCGGTGAAGACTTGGAAGCGGCGGTGCCTGGTTAAGCTGACGCACAAGGCGATGAGGAGCGCCATGGCGACGTGAAGGCTGGGGAAGCAGTTATTGGTCGTAGTCGTGGTGTAGAAGAACCGGTTCACCGACGGGATTACGGTTTCCAAGGCGGAGGGCTCATGGTAGTACGTGTACACGTTCGTTATCGGCAGGAAAAGGTAGAAGGGCAGGGCGACGACGAAGATGAGGAGCAGGCTGAGGGCGAAGACCTTGACGGCGCGCCGTTGGTTGGTGATGATGAAGAAGAGGGGGGTGAACCACAACAAGAAAGGATATATACCTATATATATGTATACGAATATCGTCAACAACGTCGGGTTCCACTGCGAGATGAACCACCGCACCGCGCCATCCTCAAAGGAGACGAACACCGGCGTGAAATCCTGGCCGACCACCGAGGTCGCCAACGGATCAATAAAACGCACCTCGACCAGCTGCAAGACGACGACTGCGAAAATCAACCCCAGCCACGGCAACTGACCCGTCATGATGTACCGCACGTTCGCCGTGAACCGCGACAACCAGCCTCGCGGCAGAAACACAATCATGGAAACCAACAAGAGGACAAGGTTCAGTAGCCCCAGAATCACCCACCACGGCTCGACACCTGCCATATATACCTCACAAAGGAATCGATATGAGGTTCGAGTAGGTCGGGCCCGCCGGCGACAAGACGCTGCGCTTCAACAACACCGCGCGGACTTCCTCACGTGCGAACTCCGAGTCCTTGAACGCATCGATCGCCGCCAGCAACTGCTGCTTGTTACGCGCTGTCTTGACGCGACCGATGGTCAAATGCGGGGAGAACGACCGTCGCTCCTTCTTGAACCCCAGCTCTTGGCACGCCTCCTCGATGCGGCCGCCAATCGTCTCCATCTCCACGCCCGCCTGGATCCCCACCCAGATGACCTTGAGATAGTCACGACAAGGGAACACCCCAGTCCCACTTAGGGAAATCGGGAACGGACGGACACCGACAACCGCCTGACGGATGATATGCTCCAAATCCGCTATTATCACCTCATCGGTATCGCCGAGGAATTTCAGCGTAATGTGGATGTTCGCCGGCTCCACCAGCTTCACATCCGCACCAGTCTTCTTGATCGCCTCAGCCAACGACGCCATCGCCGGCGTCTGCGCGATATCCACTGCAATAAACGTCCGAAGCACAACCATACATCATGGTAAAACCCTCGTCTTTTAAAGTATCTTTCTCCCCAGAGATGATAGCTCTAACCAAAGAGAATAATTCAGAGTGAGGCTTTGCACAAAGGATTTTACAACTGTCCTTCAATAGAGTTTATGGAGGATAAAAGGGAAACCAGTTGCAATTTAGGATATTGTCTGCAATGTAAATGCCAATATAAACAAAAATCAAGAATATGCCCATTGTGATGAGTGAGAGAAACAATGAACCATATACTATTACAAATAAGAGGTTACAAAGCGTAGTCTTATCATAGCTTTCTTTTTTACAATGACAGTTCAAACCATATAATTGCGTAATTTCTTCCTTAAGCCTTGTATCCTTTTCAATGGCTGAATTAATTTTCTTCTGTAATTCTAAATTTCCATCTTTAAAATGTCCAGCCATCGAATGAATCTTTGATTTACTGAAAGCCTTTGAAAGCATCACACCAACGACATACATCTGCTTGAGTTGGTTCTTTGTTAAGGTATGAGTATAAACTGATGAGAATCTTGTATCTGGATTGAAGAATCCACCATCCTTCATCTGAGAAGTAAAGAAGATGTCCTGGATATCCTTGTTGTTTACAAGATCAACAATTGTCTGAATGGTGAGTTTTTTTTGGTTGATTCTCTCTTTGATTAAGTTCTGTTGAGAAGTCTGGACAGTCTGATACCCGACTACGTTTGTCTGTGAACAAAGAACCAAGAGACAAACAGCCACGAGACTGAATCCTGCCACGACAAACTTATTCATTGGAATCCTCCAGGGATATCATAGGGTTGTTTTGCAGGATGCCAATCAAATAAAAACCAAGGTACTAACACGGGAATATAAAAGATTCCTATTGGTATTTTTAAAAGAATCTTCGTCCCCAATATTATTCTGATGGGCATACGACTCCAATGAGAATAGTAATTTCCGTCTAATTTCAAATATCGAGACAAGATAGGACAATAGAGAGTAATGGTCTGATTGTTATCAATGAAATTATTTTGTCTGATGACGTTTTGGGTCGCATGTTCAAGAAAATCAGCGGCTACTTCCAAAGCATATACATTCCCTTTAAAGTTATTACGATAGACCATGTTATAACTATTGGAATGTTCAAAATAAAGACCCCAATACCCATCGATAATATTGTTACCAGTTATATTGTCATTTGATGATGACCCAAGTAAGATGCCGTATTGTCTTGCTGATTCAATAGTATTATTACTGATTCGATGATGATGTCCCGTTATTACAATCCCTAAACCTGTCTGGTTAATTCTGTTGCCATCAACAGTATTGTAATTGTCATGGATACAAATTGATTCTCCACACTGACTAAACTGATTATGTGAAATAACAGAATGATTTCCATTTATCAATAAAATACCATAAGGAATATACCCATGAATGTCAGAGATGTCGTTAAATTCATTACCTGTTATAATGGAATTATTAGAATATATTATAATGATGCTGTTATAAACAAAATCACCGATATTACAAAGTTTGAACCCGTTAATACTAGCTCCTGTTTCTCGAATGAAAAAAATGTCGTATGCCTTATCGCTTATATTGCTATAGACAAGTGGTTTACCTGTATCATCACCACCTGGTAAATCATAAGGTACTCCTTGCAATGTTAGATTCCTTGTTAAAATACCAAGAGAGTGTTCATTGTACTTCCCACTAAAGACTTGGATGGTATCACCAGGGTGTGAATTGTTCAGTGCATCTAGGATGGAAGTATAATCCGCAAGACCAGCTTCGTCATCAACAGTAATGATATTCTTACTATGAGTCTGTTCTGATGGTACGGATGGAATGATGCAGGTTCCAACGAACAAAAGAACAATTCCAATTACTACCCATTTCCTTATCATGGGACTCCTCCCTACCAAGTAATCTTCAAAGAGCCTTTTAAGGCTATTCCCTGACCATATAAAGGAAAAAGAGGATTTTGATAATCGATAACTATTACCTTAAATAGAATGACTCCACTAATACAATAAAGGGGTTTTTTCACCGATGGAACGAACACAACTCTACCGCACCGTAGGCGTACTCATCCTCGCCTGCTTCTTCTGTCTCCCAGCCCTCTCCATCTCCACATCACCCCAGACCACCACCACACACCAGACCAATAGCCTCAGCTTCGCTGCCTTCACTGACACCCACATCGGCAGCCGCTACCAATTCCCACTCTACCGCACCGCACGGCACCTCGACGCACTCGCCGACGACACCACCAACGGCACACCACTCCTCGACTTCGCCATCCACCTCGGCGACCTCGTCAACCGCAACACCGCCCAAGCCAGCGGCTACGACCTCCCACCCATCGTCAACCAATACACCAACAACCTCGCCGCCATCCTCCTCAACCACCTCCACCTCCCCATCTACCCTGTCATCGGCAACCACGACATCGACGACTACCAACTCCACCCCGACAATCCCCACGACCTCCCCCTCGCCCTCCTCGACGAACTCCCCATCACCACCCCCATGTACGCCCTCATGGACAAAGGCATCCTCTTCCTCTTCGTCCCAGAACTCACCGGCATCACCTGGACCCACCCCGCCGAATACGCCTGGCTCAATTTCATGACCACCCAATACCACACCACCACCACCATCATCTGCTGCCACCAAACCATCCCCGACACCACCACAAACAGCACCACCCCCTACCGAGGCAAACAAGACACCGACTACTGGACAGACCTCTTCCAACACAACCCCCAAATCAAACTCTGGATCCACGGCCACAACCACATCCTCAGCTGGTACCAAAACACCCACACCACCGGCCAAAGCCAACCCGTCATCGACTTCGGCCACGAAATGGCCTTCTCAGAACCCTACCCCCAAATGGCCTGGGACCTCCGCACCCCCGTTAACCGCATCACCCTCTACGCCATCACCGCACACGATATCACCACCGCAGCCTGGGAAGACACCGGCACCGCCGGCCACTACGCCCCCGGCTACAACCACACCATGACCGTCAACACGACCTTCGACCCCCAGGCCCCCGGATGGTACGCCATCCCCGTCGTCATCCAGGACAACGAAATCCAAACCATGAACCTCAAGATGATTTCACCCACCATCACCTTGCAGCTCGCCGGCATCAAACCCCTCGACCTCTTCGTCGACCCTTACCTCCAAGCACCCCCCGGTTCGCACGAGGCCATCCTCGGCTTCGGCAACGACACCTCAGGCAACGTCAACTGGACCAACCCCGGCATGCTCGCCCACGGACCCACCCACCTCACCTTCCCTAGTAAATACCCGGACAACGCGTCCCTACAAGAAGACGGACGTAGCGGACAACCCTACCACGCCTTCCCTATGGGCACCACCGCAGCCGCCGTCTACGGACAAACCTACACCGTCACCCTCACCGCCCGCTGTCTTACTGGCAACGGCTCCATTATCGTGAACGCCAGCTGCAGCAATTCATATTCCCAATATAGCACGCTTCCCGATAGCAACCATACCGTGCTTTCACACCGGTTCAGCGCCGAGAACGAGACTATCTCTAATACGTACAGAGTCCCTAACGACTGCCATGCCTGGTTCCTGCAAGGCACCCTTGACTTCACCGACAACGCCGACTACGAAGTTACACGGTTCAGTATCCAACGAGCAAACACCAGCTCAGTTACCGAAGACTTCAAACTACAACTCACCCACCACTGGTACAACGTCTCCGGGCCCCTTACAGAAAATCAGTTCGTGAACTTCACCGTGGACCCCAGCCTCCTAGCCATGGACCAAGGCGTCATGACCTTCTACCCCCTGATCGGAGGAAACAACGTCGGCCTCGCGAACCTCATCTTCCACGAACCGCTCCTACTAGGTCAGAACGCCTGTTTCCAAATCACAAACCACACCCAAAACACCGTCAATATCACCCTGACCACTACCATCACTCACACCTCACCAGCCCTGATGACAATCTGGCAGTCAACCCTCTTCATGCATCATCCCATCATCACCGAACGCCTGACACGAATCCTCCTCGCCATCGCACCCCAATTCTTGAAACATTACATTACTCCCAATGCCACCTCAACCTTCAACCTCTTCCCCTTCAACACCAACCCATCCTACCAAAACGTCACATTGACAACTCAAGATCACTCGGTCAAGACTCACATCAGTCCGAATGGCAACATCTGGTGGACCTGCCCAGGACCCGGCACCAGCGAACGCCGCCTGCAGATCACATTTAACCCATAAGCAGATTCAAAGAACCTTATTCTAAAGAGATGTGGTAGGTCTTCTCCGGATTCCGTATATGGATCGTCTCAGCCTGCCCCTCGGTCATGACACCACGCGCAAGCAACGTCTTCGTCAACGTCGGCACCGTCGCAGGACCCAGCACCGCACCAGGCCGCTTGAGATCGTCGATGTAATCCGTCTCCATAAGAAACCGCGAGCCTTTCGTTAGCGCAGTCACGATATTTTTCTTACTCGCAAGCACCGACGGCATCAACCCACTATTCTCCGCAAGGGTGACCAATGGTGGTGCGAAATGCTTTACGATGGCATCTGCCACTAGACCGACGGATTTACCAAGAGCGACAAACTCCTGACAGCTCTCCGGCGTCGTCGTCTCCGTATGCAACACCACAGGGACGCCAGTCTCAGCGGCACACCGCATCCCGTACTGCAGAATCTCGTTTGAATCACGGATGATATCAGAGGCAACCGGGAAATGCGGCCGACCGATCTCGCCGATGGCGATACAGCGATGCTCCGCACATAACTTCGCAGCCTCATCCATCCCCTTCTTCATCAACGCCACTGCAGACTCACGATCCATCGTCTCCCGAAACGTGAGATAATCGACAGGATACGGACCCAAGACAGCAAAGACCGTGACCGGCACCGCCTTCATGATTTCCTCCGTCATCCTCAACGTGTCAGCATAGACTGACAGATAGCTTTTCTCAGAGAGGACTTGCTGCGGCATCGGATACTGCGTCAGCACAAGATGCGTGCCGCCGGCAGCAGCGAACTCCTTTACAGCTTCGATGTACCTACCGTCGCGCCGCAGGTGCAGATGATTCTCAAAGATGGTCACAAAAAAGAAGAAAGAAAAAGTGGTTCAAAAAGATAGGGGGTGAGGCAATCCTCTTATTGTGCCTCAGGGGTCGCGTCTTCGGAGATTTGCCGATGCCTGCTGATCTGCTCCAGGACATCGCGGGCGACGATCCAGCCGAAATAGGCCATGAAGAACGTCGCGAATGCCATGACGCTATAGATGACGATGGTCCGCATTGTATCCGTTCCGTCTTCGATCATCAACGCCGTTCCAATGACCAGGTAGAGGAACAGCACGAGGATGATCCAACGCAAGGACTTGAACGTGAAGCGGACCGTCACGAACGGCCGGATTGAGACAGGCAGGTGATGGCGGTGGTGTGGCTCGTGGTCGTCGATATCACAGACCATCGGTGGCGAACAGACTGGATTCGGCCGGGGTTCAGAGCGTTTTGCTCTTTTATCAGTGAGGGCGTGGAATTCGACCGGAGCCCGGGTGGACTTGAAATTTTTCGATAGCGTCTTCGTACTAATCCGTTTGGCAATCATGCGTCTCTCCTCCTAGCAGTGACGATGTGAGAGTTGACGATTCTATTCTATTTTTTTATTTATTGAGTGATCCCAAACGAAGAAACCCGCATGGTCTTTAAATGCTTGTTTCGTAGCTAGATGTGCAACTACAAGGCAGCCTGATGTGCAACTGCCCACCCCGCCTCAGGAGCCCATCAGATGTCCGCAATGATGCTGATGATGTCGCCGTCCTTGACGGGATGATCCGCGCCGACGACCCGGTGCGCCCGCGCATCGATGGCCCGGATGAAATGATTCCCCAAGTCCGTATGCACCCGGAACGCAAGCTCCTTGGCCGTCGTACCCTTCGGCACGAGGAACGCATCCGGCAGCACCCGACCCTCCTTATCCGTCAGCTTATGCTCATCAGCCACCGGGTACACCACGATGAGATCCAGCATCCGCACCGCCTCATCGATGCACCGGTGCACACCCGTCGACCCGTACTTATCCAAGACGTGGGTCTGGATGTAGCCGAGCGCCTGCTTCTGCTTCTCAGACAGCGTCTCAGGATGCAGGATGGTGAACTGCTTGGACCCTGGGACGTAATCGATGACTCCCTTGCTCAGCGCATTCTCCAGTGCCAGTTCGCTTTCTGCACTCGTCGGAATCATCGTGTACCCTGGCAACGCCAACAGCTTTTGCATCAAGGCTTCCGGCGCCTTGTCACTCTTATTCAACGCGATAATCATCGGCTTGCTGAAGGCCCGCAGGAAACTCGTAAACCGCAACACATCGGCATCATGCCACTGCGCAGGCTGCTCACGATCCAAGTTCAACTTCCGGATCGCAGCCGTAATATGCGCCTCCTTAATCCCCAGACCAGTCAACTGCTCAGAAAGCATCTGCTCGATCTTCTTACCTTCCAATCCGCTCTTCCGCACATTCAAATCCCACGTCTTTTTAATAATCCCAAACAACCAATAATCAAGCTCCTTCTCCAAGAATTTAATATCCTCAACCGGATCATGAGCACCCACATTCGTCGGATTGCCCTCCGCATCTGTACTGCCCGACGCATCCACAATATGGATGAACGCATGCGCCTGACGCAAATCATCTAAAAACTTGTTCCCCAACCCCCGGCCCTTATGCGCATCCGGCACCAGGCCCGCCACATCCAACGCCTCAATAGGAACAAACCGGATACCATCGATGCACTGCGCATTATGCGGCGTACACGTCACATGAAGCTCACGACACGGACACGGCTTCCGAATAAACATCACACCCCGGTTCGCCTCAATCGTCGTAAACGGATAATTCGCAATCTCCGCATGCGCCTTCGTCGCCGCATTAAAAAACGTCGACTTCCCCACATTCGGCTTCCCGACAATACCAAGCTGCATAATCCAACTCTAATCCATAAGGTAGACAAAAACCTATTATAAAACCAACGACACCCACCACCACCCCCATTATAAAGAGAACACACACCCAAAAACACCCACGACACCAACTCCCAATCCATAAGCCTTATAACCACTGATTCTCTCACGACAAAAGAAGAAACGTATGACCACAAACAACAAAGCCAGCGAAGACCCCGAACAGACCGAGATCCTCCTCCCCATCAAGGAATGGATCAAGAAAGTCGACTTCAAGACCACCGAAGAAATCAAAGTACCCGACAGCCTCCTCGACCAAGTCATCGGCCAAGACCAGGCCGTCAACATCATCAAAAAAGCAGCCGAACAAAAACGCCACGTCATGCTCATCGGCGACCCCGGCACCGGCAAATCCATGATCGCCAGAGCCATGACCGAATTCCTCCCCAAAGGCGAACTCGAAGACATCATCGTCTACCCCAACAACGAAGACACCAACACCCCCACCATCCGCGTCGTACCCTCAGGGAAAGCCCAAGACATCATCAGAGCCCAACGCGAACAAGCCAAGAAAAAAGTCGAACAACAAAACAACTTCATGCTCAGCATCGTCCTCATGATCATCGTCTTCAGCATCGCCGCCGCCTTCATCCTCAACCACCTCGAATACGCCCTCCTCGGCATCTTCGCCGCCGTCTTCATCTACCTCATCATCGCCCGCGGCGGACTCAACCAACGCAAAGAAATACAAATGATCCCCAAAGTCCTCGTCGGACACGAAAAAAACGACCTCCCACCCTTCATCGACGCCACCGCAGCACACTCCGGAGCACTCCTCGGCGACGTCCGACACGACCCCTTCCAATCCGCAGGCCTCGAAACACCACCCCACCAACTCGTCGAAGCCGGCGCCATCCACCGCGCACACAAAGGCGTCCTATATATCGACGAAATCAACACCCTCAGCCTCCCCTCACAACAACACCTCCTCACCGCCATCCAAGAAAAGAAATTCCAGATCACCGGACAATCCGAACGCAGCTTCGGCGCCATGGTCAAAACCGAGCCAGCCCCCTGCGACTTCATCCTCGTCTCCGCAGGTAACCTCGACGCCCTCAACGGCATGCATCCCGCGCTACGGTCCCGTATCCGCGGCTATGGCTACGAAAGCTACCTCTGGAGCTCAATGCCAGACACGGAGGATAACCGCCAGAAACTCATCCGCTTCGTCGCCCAAGAAGTCAAAAAAGACGCCAAAATCTCCCATTTCAACAAAGAAGCAGTCGGCGAAATCATCCACGAAGCCCAACGACGCGCCGGCCGTAAAGGCAGACTCAGCCTCCGCCTCCGTGAACTCGGCGGTCTCATCCGCGTCGCCGGCGATATCGCCTACGAACGCGGCGACAAGCTCGTTACTCAAGACCACGTTATCGCAGCCAAACTAATCGCACGCAGCCTCGAACAACAAGTCGCAGACCGCGCCCTCGAAGGACAAAAAGCCTACCGCTCCTTCCAAACCGAAGGCGAAGAAGTCGGCGTCGTCAACGGACTCGCCGTCCACAGCGCAGACCCCAGCATGAGCGAATTCTCAGGACTCGTCCTCCCCATCGTCGCCGAAGTCACCCCCGCCGGCAGCCAATCCGAAGGCAAAGTCATCGCCACCGGCAAACTCGGCGAAATCGCCAAAGAATCCGTCCAAAACATCAGCGCAATCATCAAGAAATACATGGGCCGCGACATCTCCACCCACGACATCCACATCCAGTTCATCGGCACCTACGAAGGCGTCGAAGGCGACAGCGCCAGCATCAGCCTCATCACCGCCGTCATCTCCGCGATGGAAAACGTCCCGGTCAGACAAAACGTAGCCATGACCGGATCCATCAGCATCCGCGGAACAGTCCTTCCCATCGGAGGTGTCACCGCCAAGATCGAAGCCGCAGCCGAAGCCGGCATGACCACCGTCCTGATACCCAAGAAAAACGAAAACGACGTCCTCATCGAAGACCGTTACAAAGACAAAATCAAGATCATCCCGGTAGAAACCCTCACCGACGTCCTCGAAAACGCCTTAGTCGGACCCGGCAAAGAAGAACTCCTCAAAAAACTTCGACTCATGAAACCACCGAAAATCACCGGCAAAGTCGAAATGGAATCCGAACGAAAGGCAACCCCCCTAGTCAAGATTGAAGACCGACAAAAACCACCAAAAGAGATCGAATACCAGCAAGCAAAAAAAGCGGACGACACGCAGCCCTAACAACGGGAGGCGGAATCGCTATGAACGCACTCCTCATCGGCCGATTCCAACCGTTCCACAACGGCCACCTCCACCTCATCCAAAACCTGAGTAAAACATACAACGAAGTCATCATCGGCGTGGGCTCCTCCCAATACAGCCACACCGCCGAGAACCCTTTTTCCTTCAACGAGCGCCACGAAATGATCGCCCGATCGCTAACCGATGCCGGTATCACCAACTACCGTATCGTCGCTATCCCCGACATCCACGACCCACCACATTGGGTGGATCACGTTCTCAGTTACGTCAATGACTTCGACGTCGTCATCTCTAACAACCCGGAGACCTGCCGGCTGTTCACCGCCAAAGGGTATATTGTCCAACGGACTGTGTTATTCAAACGAGTGCAGTACTCCGGCCAAGAGGTCCGTCGACGTCTGGCTTCAGGAGGACGATGGGCATCACTCGTCCCAGCGGCTGTCGCAGCCATCATCCGTGAGGTTCACGGCCAGGAACGACTCGCTGCCTAGGATTTCGGTTATTTTGGATACCGTCCGTCAAGATAGTTTTATAAGAATGAAGGGGCGCAAATGAGTATTGATGAGGAAGATGTCGCGTTACCTAGTCTTACTGCGTCCTTTTACCCTGCTTGCTCCCTTGATTGTCAGCCTCAGCGTCATGGTCGCCAGTTACACGTACGCCTCCTCTCACTCTCTTCCGCTGTTATCTTTGCTTATTTCGATGCTCCCTGCCTGTATTGGTCTGGCGGTGTTGAACGGCGCGTCAAATGCGTTGAACCAGGCGGCTGATTATCGAGAGGATTGCCTCTCCAAGCCGTATCGTCCACTTCCGCAGGGTCTTGTCACGGTGCGAGAAGCCTACTGGGTTGCGTTTCTATTGTACCTTGTTGCGCTTGCCTGTGCGTGTCTCGTCAATTTCGTTTTTGTGTGTTTTGTGGGCGGCATTACCTTGTTTTCTGTGACGTACTCCTTGTGGCCGAGGATGAAACGGTTTTTGGTCATCAACCAGTTGTGGGTGGCGGTGCCTCGTGGTCTTCTGGGGATCCTGGCGTCATGGAGTGTGTTTGCGGATCCGTTCCAGAGCCTGCCTTTGGCTATCGGTGCGATTGCCTCGGTGTTCTTGTTTGGAGGGACTGCGACGAAGGATGTGTTGGATGCCGCTGCGGATTCAATGGTTGGAACCCATACGTTGTGCAATGTGTTAGGGGTACGGAAGACGGCGGTGGTGTCCTCGGTGTTCATGGTGGCGGCGTTTGCCGCGGTGATTCCGTTGGTCGTCGTCGGTGTGTTTCCCGGGATGTTCATCCTGCTTGCTGCGATGATGCTGTGCGGGGTTCTTATCGGCGTGTTGCTGGTGCGTGGGACTCGGAGTGGGTCATGGGAAAATACGAGTGCATGGCTGGCGATGTATGTGACGTATTTCTGTTTTACGATTTGTTTTTCGTTTTTAACGATTGTCTCGTCTTTCGCCAGTCATATATAGTTAGGCAAAGGGCTGCGATGGTCGTGAGGGCTGCGAGGATGAGGAGTTGGTAACCGCTGCTTAGTCCCCATGTTGACGGCATGGTGAGGTCGGCGCCGCCGATGATAACGTGCAGTGGGCCTTGTCCTTGGAGTGATCCGATGCCGATGTCTGTGAGTTTTGCTGTGCCATAGACGTAGATGATGGCGGTGGCCATCAGGAGGGTGAGGAGGATTGCTTGGATGACGAGGCTGAACTTGAGTTTTTTGTAAATGGAGATGGTGGCTGCTGCGGCCGCGAGTATGCCGGTGACGGTGAGGGCGAGGGTGACGATGTTGAGGAAGGAGGTGAACTGCGCGGGCATCTCGGAGATGGTCCGTTGGGTGGTGGTCTGGTTCGTGAGGGTTTCCATGAGGCTGCCGGGTTGGATGTACATGGCGATGTGTCTGGTGGCTTGGGGCGTGGTCGTTGTTGCGCCGGAGAGTTCCCACCAGGGCATGGTGAGGGTGAGGAGGATGAGGCTGAGGCTGAGGGCGAGGAAGAGGGTGCGGAGGTGGATTTTTCGGAGTGCTGTTAGGAGTGCGGCGAGGAGGATGAGGATGAGGCTGAGGCTGGTGATGAGGGTGGGGAGTTGTGCGTCGAGGCTGGTGACGATGGTGGCGTGGTGTTCGTTGGCGAGGTCGATGGTTTTGGTGGCGATGAGGGTGGTGTGGTCGTAGATGAGGAGTTGGTAGGTGGCGGGTGGGAGGTTGAAGTTTTGTTTTGGTGAGTTTCTGACGAGGGTGTTGTTGCGTTGGACTTTGATGAGGATGTCGGGGCTGGTGATGGTGTTACCGCGGAGGTCGTAGAAGGTGAGGTTGACGGGGTAGGTTTGGGTGAATTGGAGTTGGGTGGCGGTGGTGTCGCCGGGGATGGTGATGGTGAGGGTGTCGGTGTGGGTGCGGTATTGGAGTTCGGCGGTGTAGGTGCCGGCGAGGAGGTTGGTGAAGCGGTAGGTGGTGCCGTAGGTGCGGTCAGGGGTGATGGGGGTGGTTTGGTTGTGGAGGAGGAGGTGGGGGGTGATGTTGACGGTGGGTGGGAGGTTGAGGGTGTCGGTGACTTTGATGGAGTAGTTGTAGAGGGGGAGGGTGATGGTGGTGGTGGCGTATTGGATGGTGGGGGCGAGGGTGGTGGTGGCGATGGTGTGGTTTTTGTAGGTGGCGACGATGGTGTAGGGGTCGGTTTGGTTGTAGGGGGCGCGGAGGGTGAGGATGCCGGTGGCGTCGGTGGTGTTGTGGTCGAAGCAGTCGTGGTTTTTGTTTTGGAGGTGGAGGGCGACGTTGGGGATGCCGTGGGTGTGTTGGTTTTGGACGGTGATTTTGACGTCGCGTTCCCAGGTGCAGGTGAGGGGGGTGGTGGTGGTTGTGGTGAGGTTGGTGATGGTGGCGCCGATGAGGTAGCGGGTGCCGGCGATGGTGAGGGAGACTTTGGTGAGGTAGTGGCCGGTGGTGAGGTTGTGGAAGGTGGTGGCGGCGCTGATGAGGAGGCTGCGGTTGGCTTGTTGGGTGGTTTGGTAGGTGTTGTTGCGGTAGAGGTCCATGGTGACGGCGGGGTAGGTGGTGCCGGTGTGTTGGCCGAGCCAGGGGAAGGCGAGGAAGGTGCCGCCGAAGCTGGCGTTGACGGTGAGGTTGAAGTGGGTGGCGTTGTGGGGTGGTTCTGGTGGTGTGATGTGTTGGTTGATGAGGGCTTGGTAGAGGTGTGCTTCTTGTTGGGTGGCGGTGTAGCCGCCGGTGCGGCTGTAAAATGTTTCGGCGTCGAATTCGACTTTGAGGTTGGCGGGGATTTGGGTGTCGTGGATGTTGGTGGTGGGGTCGTAGCTGTTGCGTCCGAAGTTGATGCTGGCGTAGTCGACTTGGGTGCCGAGGAAGTTGAAGTATTGTTTTTCGCAGACTTTGAGGCTGATGCCGTCGTGTTCGTTGGTGCCGGTTTTGATGAGGCCTGTGTTGTTGGCGAAGATGATGGCGTTGGCGATGCCGCCGGGTCCGTCGCCGTAGCTGATCCAGGCGTGTGGTCCGAGGTCGGCGTTGTCTTGGTAGGGGATGATCCATTCGCGGTCTTGGGTCTCGGGGTTTTGGTCCATGTGGTATTCTTCGATGGCTTGTGTGGTGCTGTTGAAGTCAAGGAGGGGGCTGATTTGTCCCATGTTGAGGGCGTCGATGGTGCTGCTGCGTGCTTCGACGCTGATGATGCTGCCGAATCTGCCGTCGATGTTGTCCATACCTTGGACGGTGGCGTCGTGGAGCATCTGGTGGGTGGCGTGGACGTAGAGGCGTTTGTCGTCGCCTGGTGTGTAGTAGTAGCGGTATTCGTTGGTGGTGCGGATGTCGCCGAGGTTGGATTGGCTGGTGATTTGGACGCTGGCCATGAGGGTGCCGTCGACGAGGATTTGTTTGGAGACGTAGACTTGGTCGCTGCTGCTTTCGTCTTTTTCGTTGGGGCCGTAGTAGTAGCTGAAGGCGAAGCTGACGAATTGGTCGGCGTTGAGGGCGTCGAATGTGGTGGTGTTTTTGGGTTGTTTGACGACGACTTGGGCGCAGGCTCTGTCGAGGATTTTTCCTTCTTGTCCGATGCCGAAGATGTCGTAGTTGTCTTCGATGATGCCGTAGAATTGGGCGTTGGCTTGGATCTGTTGGATGGGGTTGAATTGGTAGGTTTGGTCGACGATTTTGAGGTGGTCGGGGTAGGTGGTGGATTGGGTTTGGTTGGGGCTGTAGTGGAGGATGTAGTGTTCGTGGCCGTTGGCGATTGGTGGGATGAGGAAGACGATGTTGCAGCTGCGAAGGTGGGTGGTGTCGGTGAAGGCGAGGTTGTAGATTTGGGAGGGCAGTTCGGTGTAGCCGGTGCCGTTCCAGCAGACGATGCGGATGGAGGTGGCGAGGGGGTCTTTGGTCCAGCAGGGGGTATGGAAGAGTATGGGGAGGTCGACGGGTTGTCCTTTGGAGCGGGCGAGGCTGGTGTCGATGGGTAGGATGATTTCTTGATTGGTGGGGAACGAGGTGTTCCAGATGGGTAAGGCTTCCTGTGCGCCGTTCGCATGGAGGCTGAGGCAGGGCAGCAGTAGCCCCAGGATAAGGAGTGTGGTGAGGATGGTTTGTTTCATGCCGGTCTTCGGACGGCAGCATCCGGTGCCGTGGCGAATGGGTGAGGGATTCATTGAGCTCCTAGCTGGTCATTAGGAGTTGTTAGATGTTGGGGAAGAAGGGGATGTACCCCATTTCTCCGAGGATGATGAGGGTGGTGAAGCTGATGGCGTAGAAGAGATAGGTGATGTACATCAGGGACCAGGCGGAGACGTTCTCCATGGTCTGGTTCTCGTGTTGTCTGAGCATGAGGTAGAAGACGAAGAAGGCGGGGATGATGAACAGGGTGAGAGGGAGGAAATAGGGTTTGAAGACGTCGAAGTGGATGAAGACAGGGACGGTGGCGAAGGGGATGACGAGGAAAGGCAGGCTGATGTACGCCGCTTTTTTGAGTCCGAAGGTGTTGATGAGGGTGCGTGTGCCGGTTTGGCGGTCTGCTTCGCAGTCGACGATGTCTTTGGTGGTCATGGCGCCCATGAAGAAGACCATGGCGATGCCGCCGATGAGCAAGGGTGTGGGCGTGAAGGGATTGATTGCGAAGACGCTCCAGCTGGCGAGGACGGCGAAGAGGCCTCGGGGTATGGCGACCCAGACTTGGTTGATGAAGAGGAAGCGTTTCATCCTGGGTGGGAGGCTGTAGACGACGGTGAACATCATGATGAGGAAGACGAAGATGCCGAAATACAGGTTGATGGTGACCGCTCGCAAGAGTGCGAAGAGGTAGAGGAGGTAGGCGATGCTTTGCGCTTCGTCTTTGGCGACGAGGCCTTTCGGGATGGGTCGGTAGGGTTTGCTGATCTTGTCGGCTTCGACGTCAGTGGCCTGGTTGAGGGCGTTGCTGGCGCCGTTGAGGAACGCAAGCGTCAGGCTTGCTTGGCCGATGGTGATCCACCAGTTCGCCGGGTAGTCTATGAATCGATACCTGGTGACGAAGCTGGCCAGCATGATGAACATGGCGACGAAGAAGGGGGCGATGAGAGTGAAGGGGCGCAGCAAATAGATGTATGCGCGGAACTTCAAGGAGAGGAAGCGGGTCGGCCCGTACGGCTGTTTGACTGTCTTGACTGTCACGACAATTGTCTCCCCATGCCCGGATGACGCTCCCTGTAGGGAGCGGGTACGGTTTGGTAGTGGAAACCGGGTGTTCGTATACCTCATCCAAGGTCACCATATAAATAGTTTGTCGTTTTGACAGGGAGAACAGGTAGAGTCAAGCATCAAAAAAGTGCTTTGCTGCATCAAGACCTTTGCAGATGGATCAAAGCCTGATTTTTTTTTTTCAATGCCAAATCTTTAATTACCGCCTACTCCATGGTTTGCCGCCATGATTATCACCCGGCAAAAAGACCTTCAGGAGATGCTCGCTCTGATAGGGTCGGGCCCAGTCTTTCTCGTGGGCTGCAGCGAGTGCGCCACCCTGTGCGGCACCGGGGGGAAAGACCAAGTCGATGAGCTTGCCGCGATTCTTGCTTCCAAGAAGATACCCGTGACTGGCTCCGTAGTCCTCGAGCCGGCATGCCACCTGTTGAACTCGAAGCGTTTACTGAAAAACCATGAGGCCGCTGTTCAAAAGGCTCAAACGCTCCTCGTCCTGGCTTGTGGGAACGGCGTGCAGACCGTTGCTGAACTGTTTCCTGAGAAATCCGTGATCGGCGGGACGCATGCCTTGTTCATCGGCGAGGTCGTCCGTGCTGGTGAGTTTGAGAAACGTTGCACCCTGTGCGGCGACTGTGTCCTAGAGGCATACGGTGGTCTGTGCCCTGTTGCCCGGTGCCCGAAGTCTTTGTTAAATGGACCGTGTGGTGGCGTCGTCAAGGGCAAATGTGAGATTAGCCCTGAGATGCCGTGTGTCTGGGATCAGATTTACACGCTGCTGAAGAGACGCAACCAGTTGCAGCTGTTGAAGACCATGCAGTCGCCCAAGGACTGGTCCAAGGCTCGAGAGGTGAAGGTCTCCCGTGAGCATTAGTTCTTTTGCGGACGCCCTGCAGTCGGGACGCTTCGTGGTGACCGCCGAGATCGGGCCGCCCAAGGACAGCAACCCGGAGAAGATTCGGGAGAAAGCCAGACTCTTGCATGGCTGTTGCGCTGCCTTCAACATTACTGACAATCAGACCGCTGTCACTCGAATGTCCAGTCTCGCCGGCAGCATCCTGCTCTTGCAGATGGGCATGGAGCCGATCATGCAGATGACCTGCCGTGACCGCAACCGCATCGCGCTGCAAAGCGACGTCCTGGGTGCGGTCGCCTTGGGTGTGCGCAACATCCTGTGCCTGACTGGTGATGCTCCAAGCTTTGGGAACCATCCACAGGCGAAAGCCGTCTATGACATCGACTCGGTGCAGCTCTTGCAGATTATATCAAATATGATACAGAAGGGTGAGTTTCAAAGCGGGGACAAGCTCAGCGAACCGTGCCCAAAGCTCTGCCTTGGCGCCGCGGTCAACCCGTTCGCAGAGCCCACAGAGCTTCAGCTGATGAAACTTGAGAAGAAGATCGATGCCGGCGCGGTCTTCGTGCAGACGCAGAGCATCTACAACCTCGAACGGTTCTCACAGTGGCTGGATACGGTCCGATCGCAGGGCCTCGATCGTCGGGTGCGGATCCTCGCCGGGGTGACGCCGTTGAAGTCGGTGAAGATGGCGCAGCGGATGAAGTTCCATGTCCCCGGCACCGACGTCCCAGACGACGTTTACCAGCGGATCACGCAGGCAGCGGACCCCGCCAAGGAAGGCTATCAACTCGCGGTGGAAACCATCGAGGCGTTGAAGGAGCTACCCGGCATCCACGGCATTCATATCACCGCCCTGTTCTGGGAGTCGATCATCCCCCGCCTCATACAGCAGACCGGCCTCGCCCCTTAAAACACCACGAGACCTGGTTTTTTGTCAGATTGTGATTTTGTCACCGTCGCTTTAAATACCAAGTGTGTGAGAGGCTAACATGGGTCCACCTCATGCGACATATACCCTTTAACAAACGCCTCCTCCTCCTCGGTCTGCTCCTGCTTCTCTGCACCATGGTCCTGGCCACCCAGTTCGCCGTCACCCAGGTCAGCTACGACTTCAACATCGTCCATCCCTCCAACGCGAACATCCGCCTCATCGGCTCCGACAACGCCTCGGACAACATCCGACTCCTACGCGTCGCCGGCTCCAACACCACCAACATCGCCCTCAAACTCGCCTTAGGCAACTACACCATGAACCAGACCAACTACTACACCGCAGCCTTCGGCATCGTCAACGAAGAAAACTACTCCGTCAACATCACCCACATCAACGTCTCCAGCACCAACTGCACCTACATGACCATCCGCCTCCACGGCAACCGCGACGCCAACGCCAACACCACCCTCAACGACCCCACCATGGTCCTGATGTATCGCAACGGCACCGTCATCCACCCCGCCAACACCAGCGCCTGGACACTCGCCGCCGGCAACCACAACCCCAACGACATGTGCAGCAACATCACCAACCGCACCCTCTACACCATCCCCACACCCTGGGACAACCGCAGCCACATCCGATGGTCACGCAACGAGACCAACGCCTCCTCCAACTACTCCGACTTCGTCTGGGTCCAAATTGACATCAACATCCCACCCTCCGCGGACTACAGCGGCCTGCACCAAGGCGTCATCTATATCCACTTCAAAGCAGACAACGCCTAACCCCCTCCTCCCCTCCTGTTTTCCTTTCTTTTTTTCCCCTCCGCAGCAGCAATTCGGGCTGATCACCGCGATAACCGTGTTGGATGCGATAATCACCTCGATTTTCATCCTGCCACTCATCCTGGCACGATGGGCGAAGTGGCGACGTAAACGCCTCGGTTACATCATGTCGGTGGGCGCGCCTAAGGAATAGCAAAATATCTAAAGGTCATCCTAATACAGGCAGGTAAAAACATTGGGGATTGACTAGTTATGGCTACCAAGAAGATGAAGCGTATTTTAGTGACGGGTGCGGTCGGACAGATCGGCTCAGAACTGACCATGGTATTACGGAAGAAATTCGGCAACGACAACGTCCTGGCCACGGGGCGCAAGACACAACCAAGCGAGACTTTATTGAATTCCGGTCCGTTTGAGATGATTGATGTCGCCAAGCGGGAGACGATCGAGAAAGTCGTCAAGCATTACGACATTGACACCATCTACAACATGGCCGCCATCTTGTCTGCGACGGGTGAGGAAAAGCCGTTGCTCGCCTGGGATGTCAACATTAACGGGTTGTATAACTGCCTTGAAGTCGCTCGGGAGCATGAGATGGCCCGGGTGTTCGTGCCGAGTTCGATTGCTGCGTTCGGTCCGGAGACGCCGCGGGTGAATACTCCCAATGAGACGATTCTGAAGCCTAAGACCATGTACGGTGTGACCAAGGTCGCTGGTGAGCTGCTCGGAGATTACTACGTGAAGCGGTTCGGTCTTGACGTGCGTGGCGTGCGGTATCCTGGGATTATCAGCAGTGAGACACTTCCGGGCGGCGGCACCACTGATTATTCTGTCGAGATCTTCTACGAAGCTCTTAAGAAGAAGAAGTACACCTGTTTCCTGCGTGAGGATACGACGCTGCCGATGATGTACATGCCGGACTGCCTGAAAGGCACGTTAGATGTGATGGATGCGGACTTCGCCAAGCTGAAACACCACTGCGATTACAATCTTGCTGCCGTGAGTTTCTCAGCGGGTCAACTGGCTGCGGAGATCAAGAAGCATATCAAGGATTTCAAGGTGGATTACAAGCCGGATTTCCGTCAGGCGATTGCGGATAGTTGGCCGCAGTCCATTGACGATACCGCGGCTCGCAAGGAGTGGGGCTGGAAGCCGAAGTATGACCTCGCTTCGATGACTACGGATATGTTGGAGAAGCTTGGCGAGCGGCACAAAGCCGGGAAACTCTAAGAGGGGTTTTTCCTCCCTCTTTTCCTTCTTTTTCTCTTCGAAAGTTTTATCTGACGGCTTCTATTGTCTTTTTCTAGGTTGAGAGGTGGAGAAGTTGTCTCGTTTGGAGCCGCCTATGGGTGTGAGTATGAAAGGATCTTTTGAGCAGATTCGTGCCTATCTTGGGAGTGAAGCCGATTCATTGTTGAACCATTCGTGTAAGGTCAAGAAAGAGATGTTGACGTTGCCGGGGTACGATTATGTGGATCGGGTGTTTTTGCAGTCTGACCGTTCGACGCAGGTATTGGTGAACCTGCAGTCTATTTACAATCATGGTCGGCTTGCGGGTACCGGGTACCTGTCGATTCTGCCGGTTGATCAGGGCATTGAGCATTCGGCGGTGGCGTCGTTCGCCCCGAACCCGTTGTATTTTGATCCTGAGAACATCGTCAAGCTCGCTCTCGCGGGCGGCTGCAATGCAGTCGCGTCCACGCTCGGTGTGCTGGGGTGTGTGGCGCGGAAGTATGCGCCGAAGATCCCATTCATCCTGAAACTGAACCACAATGAGATGTTGACGTATCCGAACCACTACGATCAAATCATGTTCGCTGGTGTTGAACAGGCTGCAGATATGGGTGCGGCTGCGGTCGGTGCGACGATCTATTTCGGCTCAGAGGAGTCCGATCAGCAGATCCAGGAGACCAGCGAGGCTTTTTGTTATGCGCATGAGTTGGGGATGGCGACCGTCCTGTGGTGTTACCTGCGCAGTGACGCGTTCAACACCGATGGTAAGGACTTCCATACTGCGGCGGACCTTACTGGTCAGGCGAACCATCTGGGTGTGACGATTGAGGCTGATTTGATTAAGCAGAAGCTGCCGACATGCAACGGCGGGTATCTGGCGTTGAACAAGGGGAGTGTGAAGTTCGGGAAGTATTCCCAGCAGGCGTACACAGACCTGGTCTCAGATCATCCCATCGACTTGACGCGATATCAGGTGTTGAACTGCTACTCCGGTCGCATCGGATTGATTAACTCTGGTGGACCCTCAGGCAAGGATGACTACGCCGAAGCCGTGCGCACCGCAGTCATCAACAAACGGGCAGGCGGGACCGGACTGATTACGGGTCGGAAGGCGTTCCAGAAGCCGTTTGAGGATGGCGTGCGACTCCTGCATGCGATCCAAGATGTCTATCTCTGCAACGAGGTCACGATCGCCTAACAGCCTCTGCTACTCGTAAAAAAAAGTGGCCGGACCTTTCCTGGGTTTATATCATTGGTTGAGTATCAGAGAATCATCGTTTGTCAGGGTGGTTGCCGTCTTGTGTCGTAAACCAAGGAGATCTCTCATATATATTGATGCGAAACGGCGCATGATCTTCCACTGATGTTGCTGGATTTTACCGTCGGTCTCAGCGATGGCAAGTATGTCGTCTAGGAGCGTTAAATCTTGGGAGACGAGTCTGATGTATTTTTCGTCACGATCCCCTTTCAACAGCAGTTTCAACACGCGGGCAAAGAGGGTGATTTCTCCGCCGAAATCATCGGTCCACAATGTCTGATATTGTGATAAGAAGGATGCCGTGGGAGTACTAGCGTCGAGTGCCTTGGCGCATACGTCGGCGGCG
>Ga0209777_10002386_pt1 | contig 24857 bp, 21 predicted proteins | sample FrelakmetHBP12HB_FD_187147 | JGI IMG/M metagenome (GOLD analysis project Ga0209777, IMG submission 187147) | Freshwater lake sediment microbial communities from the University of Notre Dame, USA, for methane emissions studies -HBP12 HB (SPAdes)... | ecosystem: Environmental > Aquatic >... | reverse complement strand
ATCTCATCCTTATTCGCGCAGGCCTAGAACGCATGGTTGACGAAGCCGAACGCGCCATGACCGACGCACTCTCAGTCGTCTCCGACGTCATAGAAAACAACAATATCGTGGCAGGCGGCGGCGCAGTCGAAATTGAAGTCGCACGCGAACTCCGCAAATATGCCACCAAAGTCGGCGGAAGAGAACAACTCGCCATCGAAGCATTCGCAGATGCCGTAGAAGTCATCCCCCGCACACTCGCAGAAAACGCAGGCCTCGACCCCATAGACATCCTCGTCGCACTCCGCTCAGCACACGAAAAAGAAGACGGCAAATTCATGGGCATCAACGTTTTCACCGGTAAAATCCAGAACAGCATCGACAATGGCGTCATCGAACCAGCAGTCGTCAAAGAACAAGCACTTAAATCCGCAGCGGAATCAGCAGCCATGATACTACGCATAGACGACGTGATCTCCTCGTCCAGACCCAAGAGCGGCCCAGGCGGTCCACCACCAGGCGGAATGGGCGGCGAAGAGTAAACTCCCCTAACCTTTCCTTTTCTTTTTAAACACTATTTTTATTAAACCAGATACAGTAGAATACCGTTCGCGTTTAATGCTCCGGTAGTATAGTCCGGTCAAGTATAGTGGCCTCTCGAGTCACGGACCCGGGTTCGAATCCCGGCCGGAGCACCACTACACCCTCTCTGTCTTCCCTTTGCGTTCTTGCTGCTCTGAACGGCTAATAACCTTACCTTGACCTTTCCTCAAATGTGGGAAGAACGCTGGCACTGCCTGCTTGTACTTCCTGAATTCGTCTCCGAACTTGGCTTCCACGTCTCTATCCTCCGTCTTGGCAAGCCTGTAGTACAGCAGCGCCAGCAACGGCCAGAGTGCGAACGTGATGATGGTCAACCACTGGATGTTCAGTCCCAGCGTTATGAGCAGGAACCCAACGTACTGAGGGTGGCGGATTTTGGCATAAAGGCCCGTTGTTTCGAGTTTGTCTTTTGCTTGGTAGATTTGCTTCCACCCATAGATGACGAGTATCATGCCGACGCCCATTATCACCTTGGAGGCGGGGAAAATGTAGAAGTGGAAGACGTTGTAGAAGAGGTTCTGCCCCATCACACCCGTCAAGAGAAACTCCAGCGAGTACACCTTGCCCAAGCCGAAAACACCCATGAACAAATACATCGTCAACGGGAATCCATACATCTCCGCAAACAAAGCTGCGATGAAGGCAACATAGACGCTGTTGGGTAGGCGAGTCATCTTCTTTCGGTACCCCGTCAACAAGAAGAACAGGCTGAAACACACGATGTTGAAAACCACGAAGACCCAGTTCCCGTAGCCAAACGACGTGAACGTGAAAAAGTAAAGAAAAGACACCACGAAAGCAGTCACGGCGACAAAGAGCAGCCCGTCTTTAAGTTTTGCCATGTGCCACAGCCACCATTATTTTCCTTTTTCAAGGGTTGCTTAGAGTCTGACCAGCACGCCAACTGGGTTATTTTACCCACCGCAACCATGTAACTTCAAGCTTAGCCTACCCTAAAAGAATGTTTGTAAAGGTTTCTTGACACAAGAAACCTGCCAATGCAGAATTAAGTAGCTAGTAAACCCAGCTTTCGTCTGCCCGCTTGTAAGCCAAAATTTCTTCGGGCGCGAAGAAAATTGCCATTTCGCATTTCGCGTTCTCAACGGAGTCCGAAGCGTGAACCGCATTTTTCTGGTTGCTCAAAGCGAAATCGCCCCTTACCGTTCCTGGCTCGGCTTCCTTGGCATTTGTGGCGCCGATGAGTTTACGCGTAACTTTGACAGCTTCGTCGCCCTCTATGACCATCGCCACGATTGGGCCTGACGTGATGAACTGTACCAGCTCACTATAGAATGGCTTTTCTTTGTGGACAGCGTACAGCCGCGGAGCTCTCTCCTGCGTTACCCACGTTAGCTTCAATGCGACGATCTTCAGCCCTTTCTCCTCGATCCTTTCCACGATTTTGCCTATCATACCTCGAGCCACGGTTGAAGGCTTAAGCATAACGAACGTCTTTTCCAGCTTCACTTGGTCCACCTGCATCTGGTCTTCTTGTTTTGCTGTTAGGTTATGTTTTACATCTCATTAATCAAGTTAATGCCATAATGGCATTTTTGCCTTCGAAAGCGGCTTTTCTCTTGCACGCTTGAGGCTGCTGTCCAGAAACCGATTTAAGAACGATATGTGCTCTATCCTTGAATTGTTTCATAATAGCCAAGAATCTGCTTGCGGAGACGAACGGTCACGGCAAATGGAAACCGCCAACATAATCCCGAAATATTCACGGTGAAAGAGAACGTTCCCACAGCGCAACCTCCTGTAACCACTGAAGACTCCTTGACTTTGACGACAGATGAGTTGATGTCGCGGCTGGAGAGCTCGGCTCAAGGTCTAAGTTCTCAAGAAGCCGAAAACCGCATCCAAACTTATGGGACCAACGAGCTGGCGAGAAAACAGAAACGTTCGGGCATCGTAAGTTTCCTTCTGCATTTTAAGAGCCCATTAATCTTGATTCTGCTGTTTGCCGCCGCAATCGCGGGCTACACCGGTGACATACCCGACTTCACCATAATAGTTGCCATCGTACTCATCAGCGTCAGCATTGACCACTACCAAGAATCCAAAGCGGAAAACGCCGCTGAACTGCTCAAAGAAAAGGTCAGTACGACAGCAACCGTCCTTCGCGACGGCGTCAAACAAGAAATAAAACTCTCCCAGATAGTCCCAGGCGACATTATCTACCTCTCAGCTGGAGACATAGCCCCTGCCGACGCAAGACTAATCAGCGCTAAGGACCTGTTCATCAATCAGAGCGCTCTGACAGGCGAGTCGTTTCCAGTTGAGAAGACAGCTAATAGGATGGAATCCGTGAACGTTTCTTCTGGCTCCATCACTGAATGGACTAATTACCTTTTTCTCGGCACCTCAGTCGTTAGCGGCACCGCCTCAGCGGTTGTAGTCAAAACCGGCGGCTTAACAGAATACGGGAAAATCGCCAAAAAACTTGTTGCAAAGCCGCCTGAAACCGAGTTTGAAAGAGGCGTCAAAGGCTTCAGCTACCTCATTATGCAAGTCACCTTTATTCTCATAATTTTCGTCTTCATCGTCCTTACTGTGTTTAAGCAAGACAAGTTCATTACGTCGCTCCTCTTCGCTGCCGCCCTAGCGGTCGGTCTCACTCCTGAGCTTTTGCCAATGATAATCACAATGAACCTTTCCAAAGGCGCCATAAACATGTCAAAGAAAGGCGTCATCGTAAAACACTTGCCTTCTATCGAGAACTTCGGCAGCATGAACGTTCTGTGCACGGATAAGACGGGAACACTAACGGAAAATCACATTTCACTAGTGCTTCACGTCGATTATGAAGGCAAAGACGACGACAAAGTTCTGCAATATTCATACTTGAACAGCTATTTCCAAACCGGGCTGAAGAGTCCGCTCGATGATGCTATCCTTGCACACAAGGAAACCAGCATTGAAGGCTTCCAGAAAATCGACGAAGTCCCGTTTGACTTCGTGCGCAGACGCGTCTCGGTTGCGGTCGACCAAGAGCGTCTACGGTTCTTCATAGCCAAAGGCGCCCCCGAAGAAATCTTGAAGGTTTCATCTTATTGCGAAATTGGTGGCCTCGTAGAAGACATCAGCGAAGAATCGCGAAAGAAAATTGACCAGAAGTACCTTGACCTCAGCTCCGAAGGCTTGCGCGTCCTAGGAGTTGCTTACAAGAAACTCAGGGAAGACAAAGCCACGTACACCGTCAATGACGAAACCGACATGGTGTTCCTAGGCTTCGTCGCTTTTCTCGATCCACCAAAACAAACCGCAAAAGAGTCCCTCCAACTTCTCGCCAAAGAGGGAATCGAACTTAAAATCCTCACCGGCGACAACGAATTAGTTACGAGAAATATATGCGAGCAGCTTGGCTTCGAAATCAAAGGAGCAGTCCTCGGAAGCGAAATCGCCCAGATGCACGATGACGCGCTAGCCCGCGTCGTAGAAGAAGCCAACGTCTTTGCACGCGTGAACCCAGTTCAGAAAGACCGCATAATCAACATGCTAAAAAGCAACGGCCATGTCGTCGGCTTCATGGGCGACGGCATCAACGACGCTCCCTCGCTGAAAACTTCAGATGTTGGCGTTTCTGTCAACAACGCCGTAGACGTCGCCAAAGAAGCTGCCGATATTATTCTTCTAGAGAATGACTTGACGGTTCTAGCTGAAGGTGTCATCGAAGGCAGGAAGACTTTCGGCAACACAATGAAGTACGTCATGATGGGGATAAGCTCCAACTTCGGCAACATGTTCAGCGTCGCGGGCGCCGCGCTGTTTTTGCCGTTCCTTCCAATGCTGCCAATTCAGATTTTGCTAAACAACCTTCTGTATACGCTTTCGCAAACCACTATAAGCACGGATAACGTCGACGAGGAGTATATAGAGAGGCCAAAGAGGTGGGACATATCCTTCATCAGAAACTTCATGGTAGTGGAAGGCCCCATCAGTTCAATTTTTGACTATGCAACATTCTTTATCATGGTTTTCATCTTTGGTGTTCCTTTGGTTGCCAGCGCTCCAGGTCAACTGGTCTCGCAATTCCAGACCGCTTGGTTCGTTGAATCCCTTTGCACACAGACATTAGTGGTATTCATCATCAGAACGAGGCAGTCGCCGTTCTGGAAGAGCAAGCCTGGCAAGTATTTGGCTTTTAGCAGCCTTTCCGTAGTTGCCACGGCGCTGATAATACCCTATACTGCTTTGGGTCGCCTGTTTCAATTTACGCCTCCTCCACCATTATTCTACGTTTTCCTAGTAGCGATGATTGGAACTTACCTGTTTCTGGCTGAGGTGGTTAAGAAATGGTTCTACCGGAGACATGCATTTAGAATCGAGCAGGTCCTAGTTCCAAAGAGAAAAGCATTTTATCTAAGCAGAAATGCGCGACTTGTGCAGGACATAGTGGCGACAATATGCCTACGTCCTGAGACGGAAATCGCGTTCGATTCGCTGCTAGAGGACCTGCGAAACACAGTGAGCTACCCTGTTGATTCAGACCAAGTTCTACAGAGCCTGCAGTACCCACGCCGCGGCGGCTTAATTAGCGTGGATTGGAACAAGCGAACCATCAAGCGCGAAGGTTCCCTAAAAGAATATGTTACGAAACGGGTTGTAGCCAGCGAGATGTGGCCCAACGTAGTTGACGATTGGCTAAAGATAGGCAGGGCAATCAAAGAAAAGTATGGTGCCATCAACCCCGAGTACCAGGACATGATTTCCCCAAGACGCCAGCAGTAGTCAGCTTCTCATTACTTCTTTTCTTGATTCTTAATTTCGATTTTTTCTTCAGCAATTCTCTTTTCCAACATCTTAAGCCTCTGCTGCATCATCGTAATTTGCTGTCGAATCTGTTTTCGTTGCTGTTTCAGTTTCTGCATGTTTACTTCGTTTTTCTCTTCTTCGAGGAAAGCTGAAAAAACTGACGGTAGGGGAGGGGTAGGGTGCATATCGGTCTCTACGTTGAGAACGTCTCTTGCGAATTCCTTGAAGAGGGCGCCCATATTTGTCGTGATCTCGTTTTGCTTCACGATGACGCGCTCAAGAATTTGCCTACCAGAATCCGTGATTCTATACGTTTTCAGTTTTCGGTTCTTATGGGTTTCCCATTTTCCCACAATATACTTTGAGTTCTCTAGATCGCGCAGAATGGGATACACGCCGCCTGCGGTAGGCGTCCAGAAACCCCCTGTTTTCTCCTTGATTTCCTTCATGATTTCGTAGCCGTGGGCGGGTTGCTTGTTAATGAGGATGAGGGCTGCGACGCGGATGTAGCCTTTCTGGGCTTCTTTCATCCAATTTGAGGATATCTTTTCTTCTTTGCTTACCAGCATTTGAACTTCAGAACGAATACAGTATGCCGCAATACTTATATTTTGCTTCAATATATTGCAACGAAATATATTGCGAAAAAAGGCGGTCATCAATGGAAGCCCAGTCTATCATTAAAGTGCAGAACCTCACCAAGATGTTCAGCAAATTCACTGCCGTTGACAACATATCTTTCGACGTGAAGAAAGGTGAAATCTTCGGTTTGCTGGGTCCCAACGGGGCAGGCAAAAGCACAACTCTCCGCGTGCTCTCCACACTCGCTAGACCCACGAAGGGAACGGCTAGTATCGGCGGCTTCGACATCGTTAAAGACGACACCGAGGTGCGTAAGCTTATCGGCATAGTCTCCGAAAAGATGATAATGTACAACCGCTTGACCGCCAAGGAAAACTTGTGGTTTTTCGGAAGCCTCTTCAACATCCCCAAAGATGTTTTGACCAAGCGAATCGATGAGCTTCTTGAGCTGGTGGAACTTACCAAATGGAAGAACGCTCAAGTGGGCACTTTCTCAACTGGCATGCGCCAAAGAATAAACGTGGTGCGCGCACTGCTTAACCTGCCACAGGTGCTTTTTCTCGACGAGCCAACTCTGGGGTTGGATCCTCAGTCATCCGTGGAAATCCGCGAGTTTATCAAGAAACTCAATCGGGAAAACGGAACTACAGTCGTCATCACGACACACATGATGGTAGATGCGGACCTTCTATGCGACCGCATAGCCATTGTGGACCATGGAAAAATCGTGGCCTTAGATACTTCCGTAAACTTGAAGAAAACAATTTCGGGAGCAGATACTACAATCATAAAACTGGAAATCTCTAACCTAGACTCAGTGCTTGTTGAGTCTATCCGCGCATTGAAGTGCGCAGATTCCGTAACTCAGGAAGACGCAACACACCTGAAACTTCTGGTTCACGGCAACGAGGCATTCGACAACATTATTGATGCTGTCAGGTCTAAGAACGGAAAAATAGCTTCTATGGAAAACCTTCAGCCAACACTCGAAGACGTATTCCTGCACATGACAGGCCACCAAGTGCGAGATGCCGCAGACCAGAAAATGCCTGCGGAGATGAATAGACGGTTTGGACAAAGACCGCAAATGAGAGGTCGGTGATAAAAATGGGCGCAAAAACAATGTTTTCACATACCATGCGAATTGCTTGGAAAGACTTAACAGAACTGTTCAGGAACCGCCTGGGTTTAGTTTTGCTTATCGTGATGCCTCTGTTCATGATGGTTATGGTAGGTTTCATTTACCCATCAAACGGCAGCTCGGTAAGCAACCTGCCCGTCGGCTTAGTAAATGAAGACTCGGGTTTTGCAAACTCGACCGTTCCAAGTCAGACATTTCTTACAATGCTGCAAGGAATTAATACGCAGAATAGCATGTTGACTCTTTCAAACGTAGCAAGTGTAGCTAACATAAAAGACCAAGTGCAGAAAGGCAGCCTTGAAGGCGGCATCGTGATTCCAAGCAACTTCTCCGAAAGCGTCCTAACCGGGCAGCAAGGAACAATAATCATCGTAACTGACGAGTCTAATCCACAGATATCGGCTGAAATCCAGGGCGTGCTACACACGGTTTTCGACGAGATGGGCACGGTAATTGCGCAGCAGAAGGTTCAGATGCTTAACCAAACGGTGAATGCGACGAACTCGCTGCCGATAGTGAAGCCCTACGACATTCAGACCGAAGGTGTTGTTTCAGGCAACCCGAGCTACTTCGATTTCATTGCCCCAGGCATAATGGCCATGACGGTTATGATGAGCGTCATGACTGGACTTCCGGTTGCCATTTCTCAGGAAAAGGAAATTGGCACGATGGACGGAATGATGGTTGCACCGATTAATAGACTGTCCATAATCCTTGGCAAGACCTTAGGTCAGACTGCAAGAGGACTAATTCAAGGAGTAATAATACTGGTACTTGCCGTTGGCATATTCGGAGTCACGATCCACGGCAGCATTCTGCTCGTGTTCGCCTTGCTTCTGTTGGGTGTGTTCGCGTTTGTCGGACTTGGTATAGTGATTACGTCTTTTACGAAGGATCAGGAAACGGCGCAGATGCTCATGATGACGTTGATGTTTCCGATGATGTTCTTGAGTGGTGTGTTCTTCCCGATTCAGCAGATGCCCTGGTACATGCAAGACATCTCAAAGTTCCTGCCGCTCACCTACGCTTCGCAGGCCCTCCGAAAGGTCATGGTACTCGGCGCAGGCATACCCGCTATCTCTACCGAACTCATCGTCCTGATCGTGTTCGGCGTCGTTATGACGGCAATCGCAGTACCTGTATTCAGAAGAATGATGACCAGGTAAGCGACAAGGCAAAGATGGAAAACACCTTGAAGCGAATCGTAGTCTTCGGCGCCACAGGCAAAACGGGTAAGTTAATCGTGGAGCAAGCGCTGGTTTCAGGGAACGAGGTGGTTGCCTTCGTTCGCAACCCCTCAAAGCTCTCCATCGTGAATGAGCATCTGTCGGTTACAAAGGGTGAGTTGTCTGATGCCGCATCAATTGAGCATGCAGTCGCAGGCGCCAATGCAGTTATTAGCGTGTTGGGACCGCGCGGAGGATCAAAGAATCAACCGCTCACTCAGGGAATGCAGAACATCGTTGCAGCCATGAAAAAACAGGGCGTTCGTCGATTAATCATAATTTCAACCTTGAGCGCTAAAGACCCTGCCGACAAACCCGAGTTCAGAGCTAGGTTCTTGGTCGGACTCATCAAGCTCACCATGCATAACGCGTACAAAGATATTGTTGGTGTTGCCCAAATGGTCCGCATGTCTGATCTCGACTGGACAATAGTGCGATTAACGCTGCTCAGCAATAAGCCAAAGTCCGGAGAAGTGAAGGTTGGCTACGTAGGCAGCGGTCAAGTTGGAACACGGGTTTCACGCGCTGACGTAGCTGATTTTCTGCTAGTCAAGTCGAAGATGTGAGGTATTTGAGACAGGCACCGGCCATCAGCAACTGACACTCGGATAACGATATCGGGGTTATGGCAAGGTAAAAAAAGCAGAGTATGCTCTGGATGAGTGAGGCAGCCGCTGTTTCGAATTTCAAAGCTCCGCTTCCGAAACGCGGGTAATAATAGCCCTGAAAGCAAACAGGCATGGCTATCTATGCCTTAACCATCTAAGATCACAGTAGACTGTCTTGGAGACAATCGCTCTGCAGTACAAAACCGTTGCCAAAACCGTCGGCAACTTCCTCAAGAATCGGTGTGAGTTGAAATTCGCCTTTATTCAAGTGACAACCAGATGCAACGCGATGTGCACAGACCGATGCAACATCTGGGCATCGAAACCGTTTGACATGTCGTTGGCTGACGCCAAGTTTGCCATAGATGTTTTGGCGAAGAACGATTTTTCCATCCTGTACTTTACTGGCGGAGAAACGGGCCTGTACCCGCATTTGTCCGAAGTCGTAGAATACGCGAAGAGCAAGGGCATGATAACTTCCCTAACCACTAACGGAACAATAGCAAAGGGCATGCTGAGGCGGCTGAGCAAGAGTTTGGATTTTATCTCGGTTTCTGTGGACCACTGCGACGAATGCATCTGGGACAATGCGAAGCATGTGGCTGGCATATCGAAGAAGGCACAGGAGACAATCAGGACAGCAAAGACTTTGGGCATGAAGGTCTATGGCATCACCTTCCTTAACCCCGCTTGGGCGGCTGATGATGTGGAACGCATAGTCAAATACGTCAATGAAGACCTGGGCGTTTCGTTTGCCATGTCCTACCCTTACGTCTCCTCGAACGAAAGTACATTTGTTGTCGGCGGGGAACTGCGCAGCTCGCAAGGGCAGGCCCAGAGGCGCGTTAGAGACATGTCTGCCAAGGTGCTGCAGATGAAACAAAACGGCTCAGATGTAGCAACAGTCTCAGGCTACATGAAAGACGTTCTTCGAGCACACGATCGCTTGCCCATGAAGTACCCATGCAAGGCAGGTACTTCCATCCTTACAATCGACTGCTATCTGGACGTTTACCCCTGCTACAAACGCAAGAAACTCTTTAACCTAAAAGACCGGCAAGACCTCAATTTGCCCGCCCCCAACAACTCCGTGTGCGACGACAAAAACTGCCTCGTGAACTGCTTCAAAGAAGCCTCCTTAGCCTCACGAAGAGTTGTACTAAAGTCAGTCGCTGAAGAGTTTCTGAGTAACCCTAAGTTTTACCTGAAAATAATCACGAAAAACGTTTAGCCAAACGGCCTTCCCTCAGAAGGAGGAGCCTCTTTGAGTTGCACTTTTTTCGGGGACCGCGTTTACTGCATTCTTTTTTTGTCTTGTTCTCGCTGCTGTTTTAGCGCTTGATTTGCTATGGTTGACACGAAGATCAACGTGAACACTAGTGCGCCTATGCCGATTTTGTAGGTCAAGTCTATGCCTGAGTAAAGAATGGCAAATATGAAAACCAGCATCAACGCCAAAACGAGAACTTCTTGAACCGCGTCCATGTTTAACTTGAAAAAGCTCACTTCTCTGCACCTTTTTAAGGGTGTTTTCTCAGCGCCTTATTAATAATTTGTGCGTGCCCTGAAGCGGAATATATGGATATTCTTGACACTTTGTTCACCGCTCTGGGAGACACGCTCTCCTAAGAAATAAAGCTCTCCCTATCCAAGCGCGCTCTCTCGAAAACAGAAGCCTCTGCAATTAATGCTCGCCTCTTCTAGAATTAAGTTGCTGGCACATTCGGGTCACATTCGTACCACATCTGGCATAGCTTTTTGCTTTTTCTGCCACCCCTGTTCGCCAAGCTCTGAAAAAGCCTTTTTTGGTCAGTCCCGCGCACAGAGAGTATTCGCGCGTCATTTGGCGTCTTGAGGCTTTTGAGGCTGAAAAGGCTGCGCCATAGCCAGCGGAAATCCTTTAAGCAAAAAGCGCCTGCTAAACTTGCATGAAAACTTGGATAAAATCCTCAAGCAAAAGGCGGTTTACTATGGGCTCTGGCAAATGGTGCAAAAAGACTCGGGCGAATACACGGTCGGTTACTGGGAAAATAAGCCGCCTTCCAAGAGGCGATTTTGTGGGCGCAGTTTTGAGACGCTGAAAGAGGTGGAAGACTACTGGAAACTTCAGGTCGAAACTTAGGCTAATTTAGACGAAGTTATTGCTGGGGTTGTACGCCTTTTCTTGGCGTTTTAACCTAGCCTAAACCCAGTTAAAATACTACTCTAAAAGAAGAGAATTAATTTAAACTCAGGTTTGTCAAGTAATCGTTTGGATTTCAGTTTGACAAAGTATTCTTCAAAGAACTGAATTGCAATTACTGCTGCTTCCACTCCTTTTTTCCTTTGTTTTTTGTTTTGTTTTTAATTTTGGTTGCACCTCCACTCTTCTTTTCACTGTTCAATTGTCCCGCACCCTTATTCGTTTTGCCTCTCTCGAAGCCAGCAAATGGGTATGCATCCCTGAAAATGACATAGCTAAACTATTGACCCCCTAGATTTCTATAACCAATGCATTTCTTTTGTAGTTTCATACCGAGGTTTTATTCTAGAATTCCAATTTAGACCAAAATCATAACGAAAAGCTTGTAAGATTTCAGTTTAACTTGTTTCGGGAATCCAATCAAAAATAAATTAGAAAGCTGGGGGTTGATTTGACCCCTGCCAAATTGGAAATGTCAATTCCTCTTTTTCTTCTTTAACGGGAGTCAGCGAGCGCGAAGGTCAAAAGATTACTTCTTTAGCTCCACCACTATGAGGTCTAATGTTGTTTTTCCAATATTCTTCACTTCGTGGTCTTGCGCCTCGAGGAAAAGCACCGAGCCAGCCTTAATGTCCATTTCCTGAGTCTTGCCTCCAGACGTAAAACTTCCTTTGCCGCCCTTCAAAGCATAAACCACGTGGTCAGGATGATGATGCATCTTCGCAACGTCACCCGGCTTAAAAACTACCTCCAGAACGCGCACCCTATCATTCTCATTCAGACACTTGTATACATTAGACGCCGCCATTAAAGGATCCATTTCTTTCTTCACCAAAACATTCACCTACCTAAGCATGAGCCTAACAAAGTATTTGCCACCAGAGACATAAGAGATTGTGACTAACATCACACTACCACAAACAAAACCAAAAGAATCTGACAGAAGCACATTTAATTCGGATTGACCCAACTAAGAAATATCCTGATTAGTCTTTTTCACTTCACAAACATTCCAAGAAAACTTAACCGAAGAAGTTGTTGCGCTGCTAAACTGATTTAAGGCATGAAGCTATTAGAGTGGTAATCAACAAAGTGAGGTAAGTTGGATAGACTGCTTGTTTTCAGCTATCTTGTGTGATTGCCATGAAATTAGAGCTTTCAGTTTCAAAGAAACCCATGAATAGAGCTTCAGGGTTTACGGAAGAACTTGTTTTTGCAGTAGTTGATTTGGATAAGGCAGACAGCTATCCTAGAAATTTTGTTTGTCTCTTACCAAAAAATCTTCAAAGAGAAGGCAATCCCGCTAGCAAGTTTCCTAAAATCTACGGAAAAGAAAGCAATAGAATCGCTACTGAGCTTCTAACTAAAGCTCTCAGGAGCCAGGGTGACCTTGGAGTGAGAGCGGAGATTGAGAAGCGCTTGAAAGCTCTTCAGCCTAAGCCAACGGCTAAATGTGCCATTTGCGGTTGTACATTTGAGCCTATGAAGTTTGGTCATTTCTTGCAGAAAGTGTGCAAAACATGCAGATACAAAGGTAAAAGCCAACAATTATGCTAGAGGCAAATATGGAAACGATAATTATTGTGGCAATGACTGTTTTCTTACTCAACGCAATCATGTAACTATGGGTTTAATCACCCTAAAAGAATGCTTGTAAAGATTAATTGCCTCAAAGTTTCTTGACTAGGGCTTAGGCTATTTCTACGCTATGCAGATTTAAGACTTATCAGAGTTAGAAAAATAAACCGATTATCTGTAGTGCCATGCCAATTAATAACAAACTCAAAGAAAACAATGCCGTCTTCTTGTAATTATTTACATTAACTCTTATGCCTACCTGCCTTATACTTCCCCATTCTACAATCAAGACACTTAACGACATCTTCATCTTCTTCAAGGCGAGTGCTACCACAATAAGAACACTTTGGACATAAAACGTTATTCAAGTTTTTCACAGGTTGTTTAGCGCGTGCGCCCCTTATTTTAGTGTTTGGCTATTTCTCCTTCCTATTTTTTGGTAAGTGCTACGCGATAGTTTGCGTATATTTCTGCTTGGGTTAGCCCCAAAAACTCTGCGTACGCCTGCGCAGGTGCTTTCTTGTTTTCAAGGCATTGAGGATTAATGCAGATGTACTCGCCGCATACGCCCTCTATTCGTTAAGTATTTGACTGCAAGCAGGACATTTCATAATCACACCTTCCTATTAAAACCGAAATCACCATTGCCCAATTCCTTCATAAAGAAAATAATGGCCTGTTTTCCTCGAAATTCTTTCAGATATTTTAGTGGCTGACGTTTGGTTCAAGCTATATTTATGCCTAGTCATCTCTGTTACGTCTCCCCCTTGTCCAAGATATCCAAACCGTATCAACCTATCCAGACATATCGGGAAGCTGCTCAAACACTTTTCGCGCGCCGCGCTTAAAACCTAATATAGAGGACTCGCTGAAAACACTTGATTGAGCGATTGGAATGTCTGAGAATAAGTGTGAATATCCAAATTGCCAAAATAAGGTAGAACATTTGTTTGCCAACAGAAAAATGTTGTATGGAACGATGTTTGACAAAATCGCTGTGTGCAATGAGCATTATGACTTATTATTGTTCATTGATCATGCTCGCGAAAACCGTTAAAAGTAGAGAACCTTGCAATTGGTGGTCCCACGATAATCAACAGTTGGATACTCATAGAAAATATAGATTTAGAAGAAACTGAGGAACAACGGACAAAATGAAAGCTAAAACGAAAGATGGAAAAACAATAGAAACCGAGCAATTCGATAAAGATGGAAACTTTGCTTGTCCAACGTGCAAGAGACCATTAAAAGGATTAAAAACCGACGTTTCAGACTCATTGATTGCATTTGACAAACACACAACTAAAAAACATAAAGTACAATGCTGTTCAGAAGGATGCACAGCTAAATTCCAATGATAAACAGCTAAAAGAGCTTTGAGGAATAAGATCATCAACGTAACCCAAAACACGGCGATTGAGACGCTAACCGTCTCTAGACTTGTGAAAACAAAACACCTACACTTTAGCTGTATATCTCATATACTCACTTTGCTTTCTAGCTTTCTTCACAGTTTTTCTTTTCTTCATTGTCCCTTCGTTATATTTCGTAAGAAGACGTTCTATTTTTGTATAAGATTCTTTCTTTTTCTCCTCATTGTAGAATAATTCTCGCCTCTTAGCTTCTTCTGGATTTTCGGTCGGTCGGTTAGTTTCCGTGCTAATTTTTGGAATTGTGATTCCACAGTTTGGGCAACAAAATTCGTTGGAATCTTGAATTAAGAGCATAGGAAAGAATGATTTGGTGCTGTTAAGGCATTCTAAGCAGAAGGGTTTTTCGGTTTTGTTGAGAAGCAACCGCGGCGTTACATCTTCATTAAATTTTACTAATGTGTCAATTAGGTCATCATTCGACGGGTCTTTAACAAGTTTGCCGAACCTTTCACGCAGATTTGATATCCTGCCATCTAGTTCTTTTCTAAGAAGACCTTTGCTCATTTGTCTTCTAACTTTTTTGCGGGTTGACGGTTCTTCTTTTGGAGACACCAACTTAATCCATTCCTATATTTTGAATAGTCCATTTTGCACCAGAAAGCTCAATGCATCGTTCAGTTTTGAGGATTCGATGTTCGCAGATTCGATGCCAAGACTTCAGTTCCTAACGCGACAAGAAGCTTGAACGTATTCCAAAGCTTCTTAACGCTCAAATTATGCGAGAACAGAAAAGCAGGTGCCTTCAGCAGATTCGAGCTGCTTGGTTCAGCTAACAACGCCAGATCAACATCAAGATTTATTGTCGAACCAGCCTGCCTTCCTTGAATAACTCGTACGTACTCAACTGTCTTGCTGGTTGTCTTGAACACAAAACTAATCATGGCATCTTCGAGGCTTAGTGTGCATTGAATCTTTTGAGGGCCAATTATTCGCAGGAACCGGGTCATTTCTAAAACTTCATGGGCTCCCACTCTTCTTGTATAGGTTTCCACGCGGGGGTCTACGTAAGCCTCAAGAAACGTCTTTATATGTTTCCCAAAGTTGCCTTTCTGTAATTCATTTCCGTTATTTGCCATAAAACCAAGATTCAGCGTTCTCTCACGGGTGAAATCAACTATTGTCTTTTTTCGCATGGTTCTTTTCTGGGATACTACTTCATGATCGATGAAGGTGTCTAGATTCCAGAACTTTGCCATGCAGTAGGTCGCCATCTCTTCAATAACCTCTTTTGATAGATGCTTAGTTCTATAAACGGAATGCATTTCGTCAAAGTTGTCCCAGTTCGTCTCGAAAATCAAGCATTCTCTGTCAAGTTCTTTGTAGAAGTCCGTCCCGGGAAAAGGCGTCGCAATGCCAAAAGCCGCAGCTGTCAAGCCAATCTCTTTTGCGTAAGTTGGAAAAGCTTTGATTTCCTCTGCCGTTTGATCCGGTAGACCTATCACGAATGTGCCGCCTGCCCTGCCGCCGTTTTCACGAATGTTCCGAACGGCTTCCCCGTGAACTCTATTGGTGATGCCTTTTTTGGTAGATTTTAAATCCTTAGAGTTTGAGCTTTCTATGCCCATCTCAAATTTGAGAATACCCGCCTTGCACATCTTCTTCACGATTTCAGGATATTTTGCCATCGCGTCTGGTCTAACTAGGGCACAGAATTCTATTCTCAAATCGTGTTCCATCAGCAAATCGCAAAGGCGTTCAACTCCGCTGGGATTACCCATAAAATTGGGGTCGGCGAACATTACACTTAGAGGTTTTCTTTGGTGGTATTTTGCCATCTCCAGAATCTCTTTCATAACATTTTCTGGTGATCGGCATCTTAAACAGCCATCGCTCATGCTGGGTTCGCAGCAGAAGCTGCAAAATCCGTTGCAGCCCCTCGACATTACTATCACGTCGCAGTCGGTTGTGCGGTTTTGGCTCTTATAGGAGTATTGTCGTAAATGCCGTGCAGGAAAGGGAAGAATATCCAAGTTTTCAATTCTTGGTCTATCCTCATTATGAATAAACGCTCCGTTCTTTTTGTGAGACATGCCGAGAACATTTTCAGGAGTCCCCTTCTCCACAAGTTCCCTTAGAGTGAACTCCCCTTCGCCGCGGATAACCATGTCAATTTGCGGGGAAGAAAGCATCAAGTCAGGAACACTTGTCGGATGATACCCGCCGACAACCGTGGCGGCACCATTTTTCTTAGCAATCGACGCAAGACGTAACCCCTCGTTATGTTCAGCTGCCGATAATGAAATGCCCACTAAGTTAGGGGTGTAGAGGCTGATGAGGTCTTGGAATTTTCGGTGGTCCATTTCCATGTCAACGATGTGAACGTCATCAACAGCTTCTTCGATATACGCGGCGAGGTACTCTAAACCCGCAGGAATCAAATCGAACGCAAAACTCAAGCCTTTTCTTCCAGAAGGCTTCACCAACAAGATTTTCTTAAACGACACTCGGAACACCAATCTTAAGCCAAGATTTACACAAGGGCAACCCATAAAAACTAATCGTGTATCAGACACATTTGGCCACGGTGCATTGCCTGCTTAGTTTGTGGTAATAGAACTTTCTGCTTTGTGCCAAGCCAGTCCATAAAAGATTTCATTATTGCTCTTGTAGAAAACGCGCAGGCGGATTAAATAATTATAGCGTATATTAGGAGAGCCTGACCTCGTCATTTTGATGAGAAATGGAGAGATCAGGTTCTCCGATGCTACTATTCGAAAGCTTAGATTTAAGACCTATTCACTCCATCCTCTGGAAAGACTTGCACGTAGAGGGAGCAGGGCGGCCAGTAGAGTACGACCCTGAATGTGACCTGCGAGCTCTCATGCTGCGCCAGTTGGAGCAGATACCATACGTCATAGACCTCGTAAAACGCCTCAATCGAAACCGGGAAATGCGGTTGGCTTGCGGATACGACAGAAAAGTACCGACGGAAGCACACTTCTCCCAAATGAAGAAGCGCATAGGAGTCGAAGGCTTTTGCGCCATAGAAGAATGGCTACGCCACGAAGCCCTCAGGTTGAGAGAGAGCCAGCCTCTCTCCGCGGTCGGCCTAGTCCAGGCAGCATGTGTGGACGGCACCGACCTTCCCGGTTGGAGCAGCCGAGACCCAAATGACACATGCAAAGGCCGAGGAGACCCAGATGCTAGGCTGGGAAGGGGCAAGAAAGGCTTCATGCTGGGTTACGAGTCGCTTTTTCTGGTGGATATCGAAGGGTTTCCACTTGGCCATGTTGAGGCGTCGCTTAACGTGAACGAGAAAATGCTTGTAGAGCCGTTGCTGGATAAGGTTTTGGGCGAAGACATCGAGGTTGAGTTAGTTGCGGGTGACAGCCAGTTCGAGTCTGAGCAGGTGTTCTTGAGCCTTGAAGAAAGGCAGATCGCTAACATTATCGCTTGGAGACGCTTGAGGGGCCGCGAGAACCCGTCAGACGTGCTTACTGTGAAGGATCGTATTGATGTGGAGGGTCCTGAGTATCTGCGTATACTGTATAAGCGGTTGAGGGCTATGGTTGAAAGTTTTAACGGCAGGGTTAAGTCGCGGTTGGATTTTAGTCAGTTTACTTGGCAGGGTCTCGGGAACGCTTGTATCCATACGTGCCTGGTATTTTGCTTTGTCTACGCGGTTGTGATAGCGGCTGCTTTTTTGGGAAGGCCAGAGCTCCAGTATAGCATAGCGTACTTTGCTTAGAATCCAGAAAGGATGGTTAAGGAGAGATAGCGAAAGCCAGGCATGCAACGGCTAAAGAAGATAGCCTGTTCCGTTTAGTTTCATGTCTTTTTTAATATTTGGATGTGAAAAGACATTTCTGAGGCTAAATTGTTGTCAAAAGCGGGTCTCCAAGAAGAGCTTCTGCAGCCGAGAAGCAATTATTTAATTTGCCTGCGCGCGCTCAACTTCAGTCATGCGATAGCACCTAAAAAAATGGAAAAGGTTGTGAGTGATGTTAAAAATTGCACCCAAACGTGGAAAGGATACCTTACCCCGGCCACATTTCCATGGACTTTCTCCATGTGGTTCTACTATTAAACGTTAAAGGCGAATTGAAAAGCTTAACTGTGCTCTTGTCCATTTAGCTGTTAAGAGATATGGGTTACCGTGCAATATGAAAATGTAATATTTCCAGATTCAGTAGGCTTTCAATGCAAGAGTTGTGGAGTTTGTTGCAGAGACGAGCCATCAGATATCAATTTGAAAGAACAACAAAGGATAGACGCTAAGGGATTCGTGAATTTTTTGGAAGACCCTAATGATCCTCATAATAGGAACATTCGCAGAAAGAAAGACGGAAGCTGTTTCTTCTTAACCGCAGAAAACACCTGTAAGATTCACGACGTCAAACCAACAATTTGCATTTTGGCACCATTTATTATTACAGATTACGATTACAAAACAAATAGGATTTTTCTCGACTTAAATCCGCTCGCAGTTATAAACTGCAAAGGTATTTCCACCGGAGAAATAAAAGCTCCAGAAAAAATAGGAAAAGCTGCCCAAACCATAGTAAGAGAATTCTCAGAAATGGTCGCAAAGAAAACAGGGCTTCCGGTTACAGACAAGAAAGTTGCTTCATTAACAAGGAAATTATTATTAAGTTTATAGTTCATGTACTTGTGGAATGTATAAATTCGATTCGAAACTAGTTTGGAGGTGTAACTTGGGTGAACATTTTGAGGATCGGCTTCTTTGTTTACGAGTATTCACCGGTGTGCCTCCGGCAAAAGGCTACCGGCAGGTGCATTTGCCTTGGTTCATTGTTTACCATTCCTCTTCTTCGCCTTCTTCTTCGCTCTCTTCCCCTTCCTCGTCTTCTTCGATAAACACCATTTTTTTTCACCTCGCAATAGAATAGTAAAGTTTACCTTGCTCTGGCGCGGTTTAAACGTTATTATTCGTGAAATGACGTAGATAATCGCAGAATCCAAGATGAGATAGTAACTAACTTAAAACAGAAAAGTTTGCAGAAATAAGAAAGGTTGGAGCCAAAACCTGAATGCTCTCCGACGGACGGACAAGACGAAATTACTTGGCGGCATAGACAAAACGACGTTGTCTTGGTTTTTCCACGGGATTTTCAATCGGACGGCAGAAGACCAAAACTCGCCGCGCCTTAATATTTGCTTATCGCGCATGTTTCGCAAGGTATTCCCTACTCTTTTGTAAGCGTTATTTCAATTGTTGAAACCATCCGTGCTCTGGTTTCGCCCTCTCTTGGCGGCATCTCCTGTGTTCCTATCGCGATTTTGGTTACTTTTAGGTCTTTTAGGAAGCGGTGTCTCGTTATTTCAGCTGCGTCAACAGCTGTTGTTATTGCTTGTCCTCGGGCCTTCAAGGTTATCTCTTTACCATTGCTCGCCGATAGGCCTGTCATAATCGCTAGAACATAGTCCATTGGCATTTTGTTTCCAACGAAAACAATTCTTGATTTTTCCGACATTTTCCATCACCAGTTCATCATAACGCCACTGATCTATAATTCGCATCTTTCTTATAAAGCGATTAAACAACCATTACACGCTTTAACTGAAAAGTGTAAAACTAGAAGCCTTGCATTTAGTAATTTATTCTACATAGGTAGAATAATATAAAATGCTAGCTGATTTCGCCTCTAGTTCTTCGAAAGGCATTGCTGAACAAAATATCATGCAGATGATCAATAGGCACTATTGTAGCTATGCCCATGTGTTGCGGGTTCACCAAACCAGATTGAGTCTTCTGGATGACAGATTGTGCCGTAAAGTAATATCCAGTCATTATCCCAAACAAGCCATATCTCGCTTCTGTTGCGCGTACAAAAACGGGAGATCCGCTGTTTCCTCCAAATGGAAAGCACTCTGCCAAATGAAACCTTACGCTCCCTTCACGTGTCTCGAAATCTTCTGTGGATAGGAGAGAAATTCTTCCAAATCTGATTATAGGGTTGTTGCGTCTATGTTGCGGTATTTCTGGAGTAAAGCAAGGAAAGAACAACTCGTGGCCTTCAACAATTCCGTCTCTTTGTATTATTTCCTGGTTTACAAAAGCTGTAGTCGGTATCGTCTGAAAGTCATATCTGTCGGGCCTAGGATATTGTTGAATGACGGCGATGTCAACGGCTGGATTTGAATGAACACCCCACAATAGGTGCCCTTCTGTGCCAGATGTACTAACCTGGATAAATTCAACCCCGGCTCGATCACTACCTGGATTCCAATCGCTGAGATTTGCTCTGCAGAATACCTGTCTGTAATATTCCTCCGAATTAGATCTCAGCACGTGTTTTGCTGTCACAAGGTATATCCAAGATTGTCCTTCAACTTGCAGATGTGGGACAGCGACAAAGAAGCCCGTTCCCAAAGGATAGATAGAAGTTAGGCTTTGGCCACTGACTTCTCCTGAAAAAATGTATGTTATAGTTTTCTTGAGTGCATCGACTCTTGAAATGGCTGACATTAACTAACGAAAACTAAAAAATCATATTCTCTTAAAAACATTTTTCTATTGCATTACAATTTTCCTAGAAGTCTCTCTTGGTAGTCTCTTCATTGCGTCTTAACGTATGGCCTGAGACTCTCCAAATCAGAGTCACCAACAAAATTCCTTTTACCAAATTTAGATTATTCAGGAAATTGATGTTAGCGCGGGCTAAAACGGTTTTTGCGAAGCGCAATATGGCCCTATCGGGTGTTTGGATTTCCACGACTGATTGTTTGCGTAGATCTTTGGGTGAAATAAAACCGAATGAGATTTCGTCAACTACTTTCTGGATTAGTTCCTCAGTCATTTTATGCCCTCTCCTTAAGTCTTAGTTTAGTTGTAATGCAAAGGCTCTGAATCTCCTGCAACAAGAGCTTAAACGCATACGAAACGATAACTGGTGAAACTTTGGCTTTTTCGTCGCAGATTCTGCACACGTACTTGCGCTGCTTCATATCGTAGAAAGCGATTTGGCCGCAGTTCTCGCAAATGTAAAGCGTGTACTTGTCGGATTCTTCGAGAAGCCTATCTCTTAAAAGCATAGCTGCGCCGTGCCCGATGAGGCAGTCTCGTTCCATTTCCCCGAATCTGAGACCACCACCCCGAGCCCTACCTTCAGTTGGCTGCCTTGTGAGCATTTGAACTTGCCCACGGGCTCGGGCATGGATTTTGTCGGCGACCATGTGGTGCAGTTTCTGATAATAAACCATACCAACGAAGACGTCAGCTACAAATTTCTCTCCGGATGAGCCGCTGTAAAATACTTCGCTTCCGGTGTGGCTGAATCCCAGTTTTATTAGGTTCTTGCGAACTTCGTCTGGCCCCTCATTACTGAAAGGTGTGCCATCTACTGGCTTGCCTCTTGCAGCCGCGCATTTCCCTGCGAGCGATTCGATGAACTGACCGATGGTCATTCTCGAGGGGATAGCGTGTGGATTGATTATTAAGTCGGGAACTATACCATCCTCCGTGAAGGGCAAATCTTCTTGAGGAACAATTAAGCCTATGACTCCTTTCTGCCCATGGCGTGAAGCAAATTTATCGCCTAATTCTGGAACACGTTGGTCACGGACGCGAACTTTGACAAGTTTGCCACCTTCACCAGATACCGTGATGAATACCGCATCTACGACACCGTTTTCTGAGGGACGCATATCAGCTGATGTGTCTCGCATTGAGGGCCCCTTGACTTCGAATTCCTTGTATTCTTCGAGGAATCTTGGCGGGCTGACTCGACCTATTAAGACGTCTCCGCCGGCAACTGTGGATTCTAGGCCAATAATGCCGTCTGGCTCCAGAAGCCGATAATATTGTTCTCCTCGATATCCGCGTGTCCCAGGTTCTGGAACGACGAATTTGTCTTTGAGTCCTCCCAAATACTGGCGGCATTCAGCTTCATAAATCCTGTAAAAGGTGGAACGCCCTAGGCCTCTTTCTATCGATGCTTTGTTGAAGATGATGGCATCTTCCATGTTATAGCCTTCAAAGCTAAGAACAGCGACAACACAGTTTTGCCCTGTTGGACGTTGCTTGTAGCCCATTACTTCCATTGGCTCCGTTTCTACGAGGGGTGCTTGCGGATAATGCAGGATATGTGAACGTGAGTCTACCCTATTTTGGAAGTTTGTTCCGTAAACGCCGAGTGCTTGCTTAGCCATTGCAGACTGGTAAGAGTTGCGTGGTGACTGGTTGTGTTCGGGGTAAGGTATAGTTGAAGCACAGATTCCTAGTATAGTGAAAGTGGCTATTTCTGAATGTGAGTGCTCTGAACCGACCTTGTCCATGGATATTGCGATGTATGCGTTTTCTTCTTCTGAAGCGTCCAAGTACTCTATTAAGCCGTTCTTGACTAGGTCGTCCCAAGTCCATTCCCCCAAAGCTATCTTTTCAAGAGCCTGAGGTTGAAGTCTTGGTACTCCATTTTCGACGATTATCAGGGGTCTCCGGACTCTTCCTTCATCGCAGTTAGCGTGAAGTTCTTCCGCTTCAGCCTGCAGTTTCGAGAAGTAAGTTATGTTGACTTCTGTCGAGATTTCTCCGGCTCTTCTTTTTTCTCTTAGGATTTTCGCAAGCTCATTAGCCGAGCTGCAGTAGCCTATGATGGTTCCGTCGACGAAGACTTTGGCTCCCGAAACCTTTAAGGTCTGATTAGCCTCGTATGCCAGAACAATACCCATTTCGAAAAGAAGCTGCTTGATCTTTTCAGGGTTCACTCCTACGGAGATCGATGCGGACAAGGCTAAGTTCTTGACCAGACCGCAGTTGGATCCTTCAGGTGTTTCATTTGGACATAAACGGCCCCAATGAGTGGGGTGAAGGTCTCGTGCTTCGAAGTTGGGTTGGCTTCTGCTTAACGGTGACTGAAGCCTGCGCAAGTGGCTAAGCGTAGAAATGTAGTTTGTCCGGTCCAAGAGTTGGGTTATGCCTATTCTGCCTCTTCCCCAGTTCCCAGTCGCCAACGCATGCTGGAATCTCTGCGTAATTATTCCCTGACGCACCGCCACGGAGACAGATATTATGGTACCCTTTACGCCTATGCGTTCAAGTTGGTATTTCATGTCGCGGGTCAAGTTTCTGAATGTTACCCTAAACAGGTCTGCGAGGAGAGGACCGGCTAATCTCAAACGTTTGTTCTTGAAATGATCTTTATCGTCTGGTTGTCTCCTTCCGAGCTTAAGTTGGATGGCTCTGCAGGCCATTTCGCCCAGGAAGGTCGCTTTGTCTTTCCTGTTTTTCTCGCTTCTGCCAAGATGCGGCAAAAAGTTGTTGTCAAGAGATGTCTCTGCCCTTTTAATGCGGTATTCTTCTACTTGTCCATGGGCTACGCGGTTCCCGATGAATAGTATGGCGTCGTTGGGGGTATCTACGCCGAGGGCTTTTTCAAAAGAGGACCCCAATTCAGTTTGGATGTTTGAGTCGAATGAAACTGCTTCAGCGATGTCTTTGTCTTTTTCCATGGATAAAGCGCGCATAATAACTACGAGGGGGATTTCTGTTGGCACCCCTGGCATGGAAACGTATATCGCGTCGTCAGGCTTCAATTTCAACTCGATTCTTGCCCTGAAACCCACAGTAGTTGAGAATATTTTGGAATGATAAACAGGCGAAGCTCCTTTATCTTCTATATCGCAAAGTATGCGGTTGGGCGCCAGGTCTTCCGTAGCCACTATTACTCGTTCAGAACCGTTGACCACGAAGTAGCCGCCTGTGTCGTCTGGGTCTTCTCCAATGGCAATTAACTCTTCTCGTGATAGTTGTGAGAGAAAGCAAAGTTTTGATTTTAGCATCACAGGTATGTTTCCAATGTAAACAAGTTCGGTGTCCTGTTCTCTCCCATTTATCACGGGCGTCATTTCAAGCGCCACTGGCGCGGCGTATGCAAGGTTCCTGAGCCGGGCTTCCATGGGATAAATTTCGTGTTTAGAGCCATCCACTTCTGCCACGTACGACCCTGTTATCCTCGATTGAGGATCTATCACCCAAATCTGTCCGAACTTCACCTTGTACGGACTTTCAGGCACTTCAATATTGATTTCGCCAACCTCATCCACTACCTCTTGCAAACCATGGTCGATGAACTCGTTATAGCTGTCTAAATGTTGCCTAACTAATCCTTTCTCGTTGAAGAAAGATTTTAACAACAAATGCGTATCTTCTTTTGAAGTTTCAGTCAAAGTCATTTATCCCGGCAAGTTTAGTTACGAAACCATATTCATGTGAATGTGCTTTTCGGGCGGGACCCTTCTCCAACCTTTGATTTCCTCTGATGTTGGATCATCCAACTCGAAAAATAGTCTCCAATTTTTAAGAGCAACACACACATTCTGTGCAGTTCTAATAAACTTTATTGTAAAGAAGCCCTGCCATGGTTGCGTTGATAGACACTTTCCAGAATTGATCTATGTTCTTGAAAAAAGTCGGGTAGTCAATCTGATTCTGTTGGAGGGCCGTAATGTTCTGGTTTAGCTGTTTTCTGGTTTCGAGATTAGTTGTCTTGTCATAGATGTTAGAGTGTGTGAGATAGGCGGCATGGAGAGCCTTTTGCTCATCGTAAGACCTGTTCAAGAATAAGTTTAACTTGCAAGACAAGAAATTGGTCTATTGGGGAAAGTTGGTTGGTTGACGTCTTAACTCCTATTGTTGCATTCATAGGTTTCGTAATCGCACTCTCCTTTTTGAGCAGCATAAGAGTTCTAATAGCTAATTAGATAAATATTTGAACATACTGGGCATAGAGACTTCGTCTTCGAGTGCCTTACACAAATGATATTTTGCAGACGGCATCGACATGATGACTCGGTTTGAAAGCTTTTTCT
>Ga0209777_10002384_pt1 | contig 24862 bp, 29 predicted proteins | sample FrelakmetHBP12HB_FD_187147 | JGI IMG/M metagenome (GOLD analysis project Ga0209777, IMG submission 187147) | Freshwater lake sediment microbial communities from the University of Notre Dame, USA, for methane emissions studies -HBP12 HB (SPAdes)... | ecosystem: Environmental > Aquatic >... | reverse complement strand
CTTATACGGATTTTTTTCAAAAACAAATGCAATATCTCAAAGACAAAAGTTATAACACGGCGACAATGAATGATTTAATAAATTTTTTTGACAACGGAACACCCATCCAACCCAAAAGTGTTTTAATAACTTTTGATGATGGATATGAAGATTTTTATACAGATGCGTATCCAACGCTTCAAAACTTAGGCTTTAGGGCTACTATGTTTGTACCAACCGGTCTGGTGGATAATCCCGATTATTTAACTTGGGATGAAATTTTATCAATGAACGGATCAATTCTTTTTGCTAATCATACCTGGTCTCACAAAAATGTTATGCAGACAGGTGCCACAATGAAGTACGAAATTTCTACGGCGGACACACAACTATCCGATCATAGATTAAATTCTCCAAAAGTTTTTGCCTATCCTTATGGATTATCCACTGCCGAGTCAGAAACATTTTTAGCCTCGCTTGGATACAAAGCTGCGTTTACAACAGTTCCGGGAAATATTCTTTGTAAAAAACAAAGGTTTGCGCTTCCTCGTATCCGAATCGGTAGTACCAGTCTTTCCTCATACGGATTTTGAGTATATACTTTAATTCCAGGGGGCAAAAAATGCATAACCTGGAAAAATATTCAAACCGCGTTAAATGCGGTTGTTTTTTTAAAGAGCCGAAAGGCTCTTTTTTTATTGCAAAGGCTGCTTGCACTTCGAAGAAGTGCAGCACAGCCTCGCGATGTCAAAAATTTGGCACCAAAATTTTTGTCATGAAGAAAGGAGGTGAATAAACAGTGGAAGAAAGAGAAGCAAAAATAATAGTAAGCGGTCAGGAACCACAAGATGTAGTGATTGTTGATAACGGTGAGGATTATAAAAACGGCGAAGGTAAAATTCCAAATCATGATAAAGTCGAAATAGTTTATAAATCTAGTGAATAATCCCAATCTCTTGACTTTTTATCAATGTTCGTTTATGCTCTACGCTTAGAATGACGAAAGCGGAATTAATTGACCAGGTGGCGAGGAAAGCTCATCTTACAAAAAAGGCCGGAGAAGAAGCGGTTGAAGTTTTCCTTGACGAGGTTGGAAGAGTTCTTGCAAAAGGTGAAAAGGTTGTTCTTTCCGGTTTTGGAACTTTCAGGAGAATCAGAATGGACGGAAAGACTGTCAAAATCCCCAAGACTGATAAAATGGTTACGATCAAAGACCATTGGTCCCCCCGTTTTACCCCGGGTAAAAAGCTTAAGAGGCAAGTCACCAGATAATTCCCAAGTGTTATACTTCAGTTAATGAACCGTGCTATTGTTGTTGACCGTCTGGTTAAAAACTTTGAAATAACCGAAAAAGAACCGGGCTTAACCGGTGCTTTTAAATCGTTTTTTTCTCCAAAAAAAAAGGAAGTTGAAGCTTTGAAAGGAGTTTCATTTGCGATTCAACCGGGAGAACTTGTCGGTTTTATCGGTCCGAACGGGGCAGGGAAAACTACGACTCTTAAGACCCTGTCGGGCCTTCTTTATCCTACGAGCGGATTTGTGGAAGTATTGGAGTATGATCCATGGGAGAAAAAGCCGGAATTTCTAAAACAAATCTCCCTTGTCATGGGCCAGAAAAATCAACTTTGGTGGGATCTTCCTGCAATCGAAACATTTGAACTTAACCGCGCGATTTATGAAATCCCGAGCCGTGTCTATGAAGAAAATCTAAAGGAACTTGTTGAACTTTTGGAAGTTGAAAAACTTCTCACAACACCCGTGCGTAAACTTTCATTGGGTCAAAGAATGCGGATGGAACTTACAGCCGCGCTTCTTCACAAACCCAAGGTCCTATTCTTGGATGAACCCACAATCGGGCTCGACCTTGTGGCCCAGCAAAAAATGCGGGACTTCATTTATGAGTACAACCGTAAATATGAGGCAACAATTCTTCTCACATCCCACAATATGGACGACCTGGTAGACTTGGCGAGACGAGTAATTGTCATCAATGAAGGTCGTATTCTTTTTGACGGCGCATTGGAAGAATTGGTTAACAAATATGCTAAAGAAAAGATTATCAAAGCAACCCTTTCCAATGAAAACGGAATTGCAGATATCCAAAAAATCGGTAAGGTTAAAAAACTTATTTTTCCTCAGGTAATTTTATCAGTTCCCCGTGAAGCGACGGCTATTGCTGCTTCCGAACTTCTTCAAAACTTTCCCGTTGACGATTTAACCATAGAGGAAATTCCAATCGAGGACGTAATCCGTAAGGCATTTAAAAGCGGTCGCACAAATCTTAGATGAGAAAGTATTGGAGTGTCTTCAAAATTTCCTTTGAACAGGAATTTGCCTACCGACTTAATTTCATTCTCTGGCGGGTCAGGAACGTTTTTCAAATTCTTTTAACCTATTTTCTCTGGAGTACGGTTTTTTCCAATCCCCAAACTCAGATTTTTGGCTATGATAGGGCAAAAATTCTTACCTACGTTTTTGGGATTATGATAGTTAGAGCACTGGTTCTTTCGGCTCGGGCAATGGACGTTTCAAGCGATGTTGCCCGAGGGGACCTATCAAATTATCTTCTTAAGCCGATGAGTTATTTCAAATATTGGTTTACACGGGATATTTCGAGTAAAGCTTTAAATTTGATATTTGCAGCGGTTGAATTTATCGCCCTGTTCGTAATTTTAAGACCGCCGTTTTTCTTTCAGGGGAGTGTTGTTACTCTCTTTGTGTTTTTGGCAAGTATTATTTTGGCGGTACTGATTTATTTCTTTCTCCTTTTTCTTATCAGTTCGATTCCTTTTTGGGCGCCTGAAATCGGATGGGGATCCCATTTTCTGGTTACCGTTGTAATAATCGAGGCTCTTTCGGGGTCTTTGTTTCCGATAAATATTTTACCCGTTGGTCTTCAATCAATTGTTATGGCAACCCCGTTTCCATATCTGATTTATTTTCCGGTTGAGGTTTATTTGGGGAATATCGGAGGGAATGCGCTTATTGGGGGACTCATGGTTGCCGCGGCCTGGACGGGAGTATTGTGGTTAAGCTTGAATTTTATTTGGCAAAAAGGACTTAAGGTCTACCAGGCAATAGGACGATGAATATTCATATATGATGATAAAATTCAAAAAATATTTAAAAATCTGGTGGATGATGAGCAGGAATTCCTTTAGCGTGGTTATTGGTCAGAAACTTGCGCTTTCGGTTTTCTTGATTGGCAAAATCATACGTTTCATTTTCTTTTTCGGTTTTTTATATTTTCTTCTGTTGGGAAATACTACCCTCGCCGGTTATACGGGTAATCAAGTAATATTTTTCTTTTTAACATTTAATCTTATCGATGTAATTACCCAATTCTTGTTCAGGGAAGTCTACAATTTCCGTCCGATGATAATAAACGGGGATTTCGATCTGGTACTGGTCAAACCGATCAGCGCCCTTTTCAGAGTTTTAATGGGCGGAGCTGATGTGATTGATCTAATCACGATTCCCCCTCTTATTATCTTAACAATTTATTTCGGTATTCTTCTTCATCCCTCCGTACTGAGTACTTTGTACTACGTACTGCTTTTAGCAAATGGTTTTCTCATTGCCACGGCCTTTCATATAATTATTCTTTCGTTTGCAATTGTTACACTGGAAATTGATCATATGGTCATGATCTATAGGGATCTGACAAGTTTGGGTAGACTTCCGATAGAAATTTACGGACAGCCCTTGCAGGCATTTTTAACTTATCTCGTCCCGGTCGGAATTATGATTTCCCTTCCGGCGAAAGCAATGATGGGTCTGGTCGGGCCTGCCGGAATATTAACTGCGCTTTTGGTCGGAGCCATTGCTCTCTTTATTGCTTTTAGATTTTGGAATTACGCGCTGACAAAATATAGCAGTGCCAGTAGTTAAAAGCATGACAAACAAATTGCTCGTTATTTGCGGACCCACCTCTACGGGGAAGACTACGTTAGCTATAAAATTGGCCAAGAAATTTAACGGGGAACTTATATCTGCCGATTCACGTCAGGTTTATAAAGGAATGAATATCGGAACAGGAAAAGACCTGCCAAAGGGAGTCAAGATTAAATTGCCGTGGTTTCAAAAGTACGGCTACTATGAAATTAATGGCGCAAAAATTTGGGGTTACGATCTTGCTGATCCGCGTCATGAATTTAGCGTTGCCCAGTATATTAAATTTGCCGAAAGAATTGTTTCCGATATTCTCAAGCGAGGAAAATTACCAATTCTGGTTGGAGGAACAGGTCTTTATATCAAAGGAGTGGTTGATGGTATTGCAACGGCGGGAGTCCCTAAAAATAATCAATTGAGAAAGAATTTGGAGGGAAAATCTTCCGATGAGCTTTTCGAAAAACTTGCCCAGATGGATTCTTTCAAAGCTGGACAGATGAACGCATCCGACAAAAAGAATCCGAGACGCCTGATCCGGGCAATTGAAGTAGCAATGTGGAGGATTAATAATGTTAAGAAAAACAGGGAGTTGGAGAAAAAAAGGAAAGATTTGAAAATTTTGATGATCGGGCTAACCGCTCCCGAAAGATTTATATTCGGAAGAATTAAATTAAGAGTTACCCAAAGGGTAAAGGCCGGGATTAAAAAAGAGGTTCAGGATCTTTTGAGAAAACATGTTAATTGGGATATGCAGTCAATGTCGTCGATGGGATATGGGGAGTGGAAAGATTATTTTGATAATAAGAAAACTGAGGGGGAAGTTGTCAAAAGCTGGGAAGTTGAAGAGAACAAATATGTTAAAAGGCAGATGGTTTGGTTTAAGAAAGACAAAAGAATCCGCTGGTTTGATATAACGGGATCAAATTATCCTGAAAGTGTGGAAAAATCGGTCGAAAAATGGTACTCTACAGATGATGCCGAGAAAAATTGAAGTTTCCCACAGAACGATAATTTTTGCAGTCCTCTTTCTTTTAGGACTTTGGTTTTTGTATTTGGTCCGCGATATTATTTTGCAGCTTTTTGTGGCGCTTCTTCTGATGACAATTCTCGAACCTCTTGTGGTTATGTTAACAAAAATCAAAATTCCCAGGTCTTTGTCGGTTCTGATTACCTACATATTGGTACTCGGAGTTTTAGGAGGAGTGATCGCTCTTATTGCCCCGGCCTTGGCACAACAGACAACAAATTTTGTTAACACCCTGCCTTTTTATCTTGAGAATATCAGAATAAGTTCTTCAATAAGCGGGGACATAATCAGGGGAATTATAACCCAGTTGGGAGGAATCCCCGGGGATATTTTAAATTTTACTTTTTCGATATTTTCAAATGCTCTATCCGTCGTAACTGTTTTGATTTTTGCTTTTTATATGCTTTTGACTCACGACAAACTTCAGAATCAGACAGGGTTTCTGTTTGGGGAAGTTGGAAAAGAACGAGTTGGCAGACTTATCCGCATTTGGGAAAATAAACTTGGCAAATGGGCCAGGGGACAGCTTCTTTTGATGTTTTCAATCGGACTTGGAACTTATATTGGTCTTATCCTAATCGGAATTCCCTTTGCTCTTCCCTTAGCAATCCTCGCCGGAATACTCGAAATTATTCCAATACTCGGTCCTATTGTTTCTGCAATCCCCGCGATAATAATCGGGTTTGGGATTTCTCCCGTAATTGGACTTGGAGTAACTGCGGTTGCCTTTTTAGTGCATCAACTTGAGGGCTATGTGCTGGTCCCCAAAATTATGGAAAAATCGGTTGGGGTTTCGCCTCTTTTGGTTTTGGTTTCTATTACCATCGGCGCCAAGCTTTTGGGCATAATGGGAGTGATTATTTCGGTTCCTTTTGTAATAACTCTTCAGGTTTTGGCAAAAGAATACTTCATAAAAGAGTAAGAGAAAATATTTTTGCCTTAGTGTACAATTGCGGCGTGGTAGAAAGATTGTCAAGAAATACCCATCAAGAATTTGAAAACGAATATTGCAAATTCAAACCCTTTGATTGGGAAGAAATTGATGGGATTTTAAGGCCCATTCTATTTAAAGTAGTTACCCTCGATTTAAAATCCCTGGGTCTCCGGCACAACCCAACCATAATGCAATTTCCGATTAAGGAGTGGGTGAGATTGCCTGATGATGAACTTTTGGCTACCAAGAAGGATCGCGGCGGAATTTGGTCCGCCTTAAAACTTTCAGGAGCAAGGACCATAATTAAGTATATGCTTGAAGAGTACAACACTCCTACAAGAACCTTTCTGGTGGCCTTAGATACCCCCCTTTATACTAGTAGTTACTGAGTCAAATCTAAGGGAGTAATTTTGTTAAGAGAATTGGACTCCGACCTTCTCCACTAAAAAACCGCCTTTCGGCGGTATTTTAGTCTCTGGAGAAGAGTAAGCCAGGTTCTGTTTCAAGACGATCATCTATCTTTTGACGAACTTACGCCCGCCAACTAGATGGGCTTTTGCCCACCTAACGCCCTCGGTCTTTGGGACTTGGGAAAGCGCCTCAAACGTCCCTTTCGGAGGTTGCAGCGGGGAGGATTGCCCCTTTTCACTCGTTTTCTTCTACCTTTAGGGTAGAAGAACCGACATAGTTTCTGTGGCTCTGTACTGGCCAAACCCAAGGTTTCCCTCGAGCCTGTCCCGAGCTTGCGCTCGGCACCCTGCTTTCTGCTGCCTGGACTTTCCTCACTCGCCAAAGGCGAGCGCGATCATCCTTTCTCCAGAGTGATGACAGTGTACCACTTTTGGGACTGTATTTCAGGTTTGTGGAAGGTAAATTTTACATTTTCTGAATCCTGCTGCCTTTGCGGTGTCTTCCGAATCGAAATAAACCAGGTGGGGCATGGCGCCATAAATTTCATAATGTTTCAAATGATGTCTTGTTGCGTTTGGGCAGTATGTAGGACTGCCGTAGATATTTTCCTCGGGTGAGAGATAGCCTCCAAAGGCCGGAAGCCTGTGTTGGTATATAACTTTCCACTCGCCCTCAGCAAATGTTATGACACCGAAAGTTTTTACTCCTTCCTCGCTAAACTTTATTGTGGTGTAATCGGGAGGTAAAAATTTTAAGCGTGAGGATTGGTGGGGATGAGGATTTTCGGAATAAGTCATTTACCGGTCCCCGCTATTAAATGATTAAGCCATTCTTTTTGATCCTTTGTCATCCTTTTTTCCGGTTTCCAAAGTAAGGTCATATCGCCAGCTTCGTGACGAATTACCGGTATATTTAATTCCTTTCCGATAAGAATTGCACATTTGGAGATTATACTTTTCGTATCGTGATCGGTGAAATTTATTTGTCCTGTACAATCTCTTCCCTCAGTGCTGTCTTCTTCCCAATTTAGACATACATACCAATCCTGGTTTTTTCTATACTTATCTCGGGTATCAGGAAATGTGTGTGGACCGGGTTGAGACTGCCAAACAGAAATATGAGGCTTTTTATCTAAAAGTTCGCCCTCTCTGCTTAAATAATCGACTCTTTCTTGCATGAAGCTTTATAACTCTATTTAACATCTTTGTCAAGAAATTTTCATATTAATTTACTGACTGACTGATTCTACCGCAGTATCCTAAGGTTAACAAATGTTAGGTAACTGATTATATGGGTTTAGAATTTTTTGTGTCATTGGTTGTTGCGGTAGCGTTAGGTGTTTATGTTGGATTGCACCCTGAAATTATTAAAGCAATTTTTATTGTTGTAATAGCTTTGATCATTGTTTTTATAGTAGGAGCCTTAATACATAGGCTTAGTGTTATCCCTTTATTTTCATATCTACTAATAACGGTAGTCTATTACATTTTCTTTAAAATGGTGGTATTCGAAAGTGAAAATAAGACTATAAGAAAAATGGGAATTGTAGCCACCGTTTTATGGATAATACTTCTATTTGGTATGGTTGTTGGAACCTTTGGTGGTTTCTTTAAATAGATGGTTATGAGAACTGGACAAAAACTGCTTAGAATAACTGAAGCATCAGAAATTTTAGGTGTTTACCCCAACACGCTTCGTAAGTGGGACAGAAAGGGAATTTTGAAAGCTGTAAGCGAAGCTTGGCACCCGATAGGATCGGTTGTAAAATGGTTTTAGGATGAGTGAGACAACCAACGAGATAAAACGTCAGAAATTTAATGCCTGGATAGTTTTTTTAAGGCAATTTAAAAATCCGCTTCTTTTGGTTTTCATTATTGCCACGGTTGTTGCGTTTTTACTTGGAGAAAAAACCGAAGCTTTTGCCATTTGGATAGTAATGACGCTTTCCATAATCTTGGGTTTTTGGAATGAATACCAGGCCGAAAGGATAGTGGACGATTTAATTAAAAGAATCTCTTTTGATGTTGCCGTTATCCGCGGAGGTGTTAAACGGGTACTGCCTGCCGCCGATGTGCGTATTGATGATGAGGTATTTTTACAGCCCGGATCAATTGTTCCTGCCGATATCCGGTTAGTAACCTCAGAAAATCTGGAGGTCGATGAATCCATTTTGACGGGGGAAAGCCTGCCGGTAGTGAAAAATGACGGCGACGTCGTTTATATGGGGACGGTGATAACTGGCGGAAATGCGTGGGGAGCTGTCACCGCTATCGGAATGGATACGAAGTACGGAAAGATATCGGAGTTGGTGGGGAAAACCCGGCCCCTCACGGAGTTTCAGAAAGGCTTAAAGGATTTTAGTGTTCTCCTCGCAAGAATTGCCGGCGTAACCGTTGTTGCTGTAATTGCTTTTGGTTGGTTTTTGCACCACCCGATGATCGGAACGGTTCTTTTTGCACTTACGGTTGCGATGGGAATTACTCCCGAACTTTTGCCTCTTATCGTAACGCTTAGCCTCTCCTACGGTTCGAAAAAGCTGGCAAAGAAGGATGTCATCGTCAAACAATTTGTTTCGATAGAAGACTTGGGAAATATGGAGGTGCTTTGTACGGACAAAACCGGAACTCTCACCGAAGGAAAAATTTCTCTAAGTTCCTATCAGGACGGGTCGGGGAAGGAAAATCCGGAGGTACTTAACCTTGGTTTAATTTGCAACTCCGGTTTTGGTCACAAACATCTTTCGGCAGATTCAATAGACAACGCAATTATTGATTTCGCCGGATTGAAGGATATTAAGATTAAGGGTAAACCCGAAAAACTTTTTGAAACACCGTTCAATTTTGAGAATAGATTTATGTCGGTTGCTGTTAAAGTTGAAGGAAAACAAATTCTAATGTGCAAAGGTTCGCCGGAAGTGATAATTGCGCGAATAGATGCTGTGGATACTGAGAAAAAGAAACTTGAGAAAATTGCGACTGACCTGCAAAAACAAGGGTTAAGGGTAATTGCGGTTGCCTCAAAAGAGATCAAAAATTTCGATCCGAAACTTGTTAAAAGCGAATTTAAGGAAATGAAGTTTAACGGATTTTTAAGCTTTGCCGATGTTCCGAAAAGTAATTTGGCAGAGGATTTTAAAAAGTTCGAAAATTTAGGAGTGGCAATAAAAATTGTTACGGGGGATAGTGAATTTGTTGCCGAAAAAATTTCCAGGGACGTGGGTTTTAATTATAAAAAAGTATTGACAAGTTCCGAGGTTGAAAAAATGAACGACGTCCAACTGGAAGCAGAAGTTTGGGGCACGGATATTTTTGCCAGGATTACCCCATCACAGAAAGTAAGGATCATTCAGGCTTTGAAGAAAGGGGGTCGCACAGTCGGCTACCTGGGAGACGGAGTGAATGACAGTCCGGCTCTCCACATTGCCGACGTCGGGGTTTCGGTCAATACCGGAGTCGATGTTGCCAAGGATGCCGCCTCGATTGTACTTCTAAGGAAAAGTCTTGGTGTTATCGCCGACGGGATAAAAGAGGGAAGAATTACTTTTCAAAATACAATTAAATATATCCTGATGGGAACAAGCAGCAGTTTCGGAAATATGGTAAGTGCAGCGGGGGCTTCTATAATTTTGCCGTTTTTGCCGATGACGCCGGTGCAGCTTTTACTTAACGATATTATGTATGATGTTTCCCAAACCTCGATCCCCACAGATAATGTTGATGCCGATCAAATACTCCGTCCCAGAAGCTGGGATATCGGATACATTAAGCGTTTTATGATCCTTTTTGGTTTGATTGGGACTTTATATGATTTTCTGACATTTGCCATAATGTATTTTGTCTTTCATGCCAGGGGAAGTCTATTCCAAACAGGCTGGTTTGTGACATCTTTCATAACGGAAGTTCTTGTAGTCTTTGTTATAAGAACTAGGAAAATTCCTTTCTGGAGAAGTAAACCCAGTCTGCCTTTTTTGGCTGCCTGTTTGGGAGTTGTAGCGGTGGGACTTTATTTGCCTTTTAGCGTTTTTGCGCCTTATCTTGATTTTACCCCGCTTCCTACGCTTTATTTTGGATTTCTGATAGCAATTACGGTAACATACCTGATTGTGGTGGAGATTGGGAAATTTTATCTAAACAAAGAGAGATTTAATTAAAATGCGACTTGTTATACAAAGAGTTGAAAAAGCCAAGGTGGTAAAAGTTGACGATAATTCTGTCGTGGGAGAAATCGGCAAAGGGCTTTTTGTTCTGGTGGGAGTTAAAAAGGGGGATACGGAAAAAGATGCCGAAGCCCTTGCCTCAAAATTATACAAGCTTCGCGTGATGGCAGATCCTGATGACAAAATGAATTTATCGGTAACTGACGTTGGCGGAAGCATGCTCGTTGTTTCCCAATTCACGCTTCATGCGGATACGTCTAGTGGTAATAGACCCAGCTTTATAAACGCCGAGGAACCAAAACGGGCGAAAGAATTATATGAATTTTTTGTAAGTAGATTGAGAGAAAATGGTATTAAAGTCGAGACCGGAAGCTTTGGAGACTACATGAAAATAGAGGCAGTAATGGACGGGCCCGTTACAATAATATATTCCGAGTAAATATAAACTAAATTAGTTTTTCCTTTATCAAAAACTCTTCCAACTTTTTCTTTGAAGTGAATTGGCGGCCGATTGAAACAAACAATCTATTCATATCCGGCCAGTATTTTTTAGGAACAATTTTTATTAATTCTTTTTCGGTTTGCTCCGGTGTTTTGGTATGAACCCAGCCGAGTAAATTAGAAATTCTATGAACGTGAGTATCTACTGCGATTGCAGGAATACCAAAAGCGCGATTAAGGACCAGGTTTGCGGTTTTTACGCCTACCCCGGGAAGTGTTACCAACTCATCACAGATTTTTGGGACAACTCCTTTGAAGTCTCTCGCAATCAAGCCGGATAATTTTTTAAGATGTCCTGCCTTGGTTTTATAAAAGCCAACAGGAAAAATCAACCGTTGAACTGTTGAACTGCTTAACTGCTTCAAACTTTTTAAATCTGGGGCGACTTTGAATAATCTTTTTGAAGCCTCGAGGGTTACCTCGTCTTTGGTCCGTGCCGAAAGGAGTGTTGAAACTAGAGTTTTGTAGGGATCGGAACCGAAAACTTCAAGTGGGATCGGCTCATAGTGTTTATCAAATACTTTAAATACCTTGAAGTAATTTTTCATTTACCAAAACACAAAAGGGGCCGGTCATACCGGTGCCCTTTTGCTTAAAAAATATTCGAGATCAGAAAGTTATTTGCCTCCGATCTTGAACATTGTTGTGCCACAAACTTCACAAATAGCTTTTGTTGCTTTCTTACCATTCTTCATGGTAACTTCTTGTGCACTCTTTCCCTCTCTCTTGGCGCGGCACTTTACACAGTACATCATTATTTCTCACCTCCTTATCCTTAGGACAGAATAAATTTGCTCCAGGCTAAGTATACCACCAGCTCCAGGATTAAGATGAAGCTGATCAAGACCAAGCTTCGAATAATGTTTCTTTTTGTACCTGAAGCTGGTTCATCTTGTGCCAAAGATTCGGCTCTTTTGCCGTGCCTGATTGTAGCTGAACTCCCGATTTTGACTGAATCTGATTCCCCCTTGACACGTGCCTGAGAAGAAGCCTTTGGCTGCCAAGAAACCAGGAAACCATAATGCGGACTCTCCTTATTTTTTCGGGTTCGATGTATTGCCACATCTTCTTCTATATCTCCTTGACACATACTTTTCAAGATGTAAAAATGACGGAGCCTGCCGGTAATCGGATGCAAAATTTAGATCTTTACATTGGTTTAGCTTTCGGTATTTGGCTTTTAGTGCTAAGTCTTTTTCTGTATCGTTTTATTGCCTTTTTTAATAGGCTGACCAAGGGATTGGAGGTAACCGATCTTAAAAAAGTTTTGGAAAAGATTTTGACCCGGGGGGAAACAAATACAGACGAGATAAAAGCCTTAAGTAAAAGAACCGATCTTATTGAGGAAGACGGGAAATTCCATATACAAAAGGTGGGTTTAGTGAGATTTAATCCGTTTAAGGAACTTGGAGGAGATCATAGTTTTAGTTTGGCAATTCTTGACTCGCACGATTCAGGAATTGTTATTACGAGTTTGCACACGAGAGATCGGACCAGGGTCTACATGAAGGATATTAAGAAGGGAAAAAGTGAGTTTGAACTCTCAGCAGAGGAAAAGAAAGCGTTAGCTAATGCCGAAAAGAGTAGATGATGATACAATGAAATATTGTGATAAGCGAAGCTTGGCCAGTCAAAGCCCTGGTAAGCGAAGCTTGTTAGAATATCATGGAAAAATTTAATTTTAAAGGGTTTTTTGGAAGCAAAAAATTTATAATAATTGCGAGTTTTATAGGTCTTTTTTTTATTTCCGTAGGGCTTTCGCTTATTATTTTTTACTTGGTTGCGCCTAAACAGGTGTCTGGGCTTCTTACCAAAGTTAATCAAAAGACGAAAATAAACCTAAATCTTCCCAAGACCGAAGAGTGTCCGATAAATGGAGAGAAATATACGAAGGTTGAAAGTGACACTTGGAATACACGTCGCCCAATCACCATGATGATTGAGAACCATTTGGAAGCAAGACCAGAGTCGGGGCTGTCGCGTGCCGATGTTGTTTATGAAGCTGTTGCGGAGGGTGGAATAACAAGATTTGTGGGAGTATTTTATTGCGGCGCGGTGGCAGAAGATGTCCAGGCAGCTCCTTTAAGAAGCGCCAGAGTTTATTTTATAAATCTTGCTGCAGGGTATGGAACCGACCCGATTTTTCTCCATCAGGGTGAGGCAAATAATATTTGCAGTGATTGTCCCGGTGGAGTTAAACCGGGAAGCGAGATTAATCCTACTGTTAATGCTTTAACACTTTTTGATAAATTGGGTTGGCAGGGAGGATCCCAGGGAAATAATTTTGACGGGGGTTATAATATCGGTTTCCCAATTGTTGAGCGCAATCAGTACCGTCTAAGCAGCACTCCTTCGGCTTGGGAGCATGCGGTTGTCGCAGATCTTGATCTGGTTTGGGCTGAGGCCGCCAAGCGTAATCTCGGCTACAAAGACGATAGTGGCATTCCCTGGACACAAGGCTTCAGGAAATGGTTATTCCAGGATGGCAAGCCCACAACTTCTCCCGTTGCTCCCGATATTAAATTCAATTTTTGGGACAGCATGCCCGGTTACGACGTTGAGTGGAAATATGATTCCGCGGCAAATTCCTATATGAGGTTTAATGGTGGTACGGCTCATGTGGATTGGGAATTTGATAAGCCCCAACTTTCGGCCAAAAACGTGGCTATAATGTTTGCTACGGAAAAAGGACCTCTTGATTCAGAACATCATATGTTCTATCAGGATATCGGTACCGGCAAAGCATTGATTTTTCAGAATGGCCAGGTGATTCAGGGAACCTGGAAGAAAGCCTCACCGCTTGACAGGGAAGTTTTTTATGATACAAATGGGGTTGAAGTACAAATGGTTAGAGGTGCGACTTGGGTTGAGGTAGTTCCTGCTCAAAATAAAGTTACTTACTGATTAAGTAACTTAAAAATAGTATCCTGCTCCAAAAAGATGGCCAATTTCGGTGATATCATTACTTCTAAAGTCAGGATTAAAATCTTGGAGCTTTTTTTCTCCAATCTGAGAGAGATCTATCATGTCAGGGGAATTGTCAGGGAGATAAGTGAGGAGATTAATGCTGTAAGACGCGAGCTTGCAAAACTTGAAAAAGACGGAGTCCTGCGGAAAGAACCGCGCGGAAACAGAATTTACTATTCGGTGAGGCCAGAGTATTCACTTTTCGGTGATTTGATCTCGATTGTTGCCAAAACCACAGGATTAGGGGCTTCCATTATTGAAAACCGCAATAAAATAGGAAAAGTTGCGTTCGTTATGTTTTCCGGAAGGCTTGTTGAAGGCAAAGACAGAAAAAGAGAAGATGATGTTGATATTTTAGTGGTTGGGGATGTGGTTCTTCCCGAGTTGGCGTCAATAATTAGAGCGGAAGAAAGTAAACGCGGAAGGGAAATTAACTATACAGTTATGGGCAGGGATGAATTTGATTTTAGAAAGAAAAGAAGAGACCCGTTCCTTTTGGGGATTTTATCTGGAAGTCGGTTTATGATTATCGGAAATGAGGAAGATCTGGTAAATTAATTTCCAATTTTTGCCTCGGATATGTTATGCTTCAAAGGTAAATTCTTGTGAATTTACTCTAAATTATGTTTTGGACTCCCATAAAGAGATTTATATTGATTATTGTTTTGGTAATAGTTGCTGCATATATTAGCCTGCCTCCGGAGTTTTCCTTGTTTGGAAGAAATTTTGCCAGGCCGGATTTAAATATTAAGATTGGGAATTTTACCTTGAAGCGTAATTTTGATCTTCATCTCGGGCTTGATCTGGCTGGTGGAAGTCAGCTTATTTTTCTGGCAGATATGAATAAAATTCCTGCAGATAAGCAAGTAACTGCATTAAACGGAGTTAAAAATATAATTGAAAATCGTGTAAACCTCTTCGGTATCTCCGAACCGACTGTCCAAACATCAGTTTTTGAAGGAAAGAGTAGAGTTATAGTCGAACTCCCCGGGATAAATAATACGCAGCAGGCAGTAAGCCTGATTGGCAAAACGGCACAGCTTGTTTTTGAAGAAGTAAAAGAGGTCCCGGGGGTTAAGGGTGCCACTCCTTCCGCAACATTGGCGGCAACAAATTTGACGGGAGCTGATCTGCAATCGGCACAGGTTGTTTTTGACAGTAAAACAGGTAAACCCGCCATCTCAATTCAGTTCACCAAAGACGGGGGAAATAAATTTGCCGATATTACAGGGAAAAATGTCGGGAAACAGTTGCCAATAATTCTTGATAATCAGGTAATATCTGCGCCTGTGGTTCAAGGTCAGATAACAGGAGGAAGTGCTCAGATAACAGGTAGTTTCAGTATAGATGAAGCAAAACAGTTGGCAATTCAGCTTAACGCCGGTGCCCTTCCTGTTCCAGTTAATCTTATCCAGGAAACCACTGTAGGTGCGACTCTTGGAGCTGCCTCTGTCAGGCAGAGTGTTTTAGCAGGTATAGTCGGAGCGGTGATGGTCTGTCTTTTTATGATTTTGGAATACGGCGGATTGGGCGTAATCGCGGATATAGGGCTTTTCATTTTTGCGGTTATAACTATCGCTCTCTACAAATTAATTCCGGTTACTGTGACCCTGCCCGGAATTGCCGGATTTATGCTTTCGGTTGGAATGGCCTTGGACGGCAATATTCTAATTTTTGAAAGGTTTAAGGAAGAAAAACCCAAACACGAATATCACCAAGCCTTGGAAATTGCTTTTGGTAGAGCCTGGAATTCAATTCGCGACGCCTACGCCGCAACCTTGATTACCTGTTTTGTTTTGGCGAATCCTTTTGATTGGGGATTTCTAAATACTTCCGGTCCTATTCGTGGTTTTGCAATTACATTGGGCTTAGGAATTTTCATTAGTCTTTTTTCAGGAATTTTCGTTTCAAGAAATTTATTGCGTGTTTTTATTAGAGAAAAGAAACAAAAATGATTAATTGGATGAAGTACCGCTGGTTATATTTGTTGATTTCCGGAACAGTGATCTTATCCGGAATTTTTAGCCTTTTTAAATGGGGTCTTCAGATTGGCGTGGAATTTAAAGGCGGAACCTTAATCGAATATCGGTTGAATAAATATTTAGCGACAGACAAGATCGGGCAGGTTGTAAAGCAGAATGGTATTGAATTAGTTTCAATTCAAAAAACTGCCACTAACTCGGATCTTCTTGAATTGGGTCAGGTCAGTGGTACCCAAAGAACTAATTTGAAATCCGGAATCGAAAAACTTGGAGTAACAGTAGATGAACTCCGTTTTGAAACAATCGGACCGACGGTTGGGCCGGAACTTGTCAAAAAGACCGCTTACGCAATGCTGATTGCGTGTCTCGGAATTCTCTTTTGGGTAGCGATTCAGTTTAAGAGTTTTAAATTTGGTGTCTCGGCCGTTTTGGCAATGCTTCATGACAGTTTGGTTGTGATCGGAACCTACTCTTTATTTGGCCATTTCTTTGGTGCAGAAGTTGATCTTCTATTTGTTACAGCGCTTCTTACAATACTTTCCTTCTCGGTTCACGACACAATAATTGTTTACGATCGGATCCGGGAATCCAAAAAGAATTTTGGGGACAGTCTCTACGACCTGGCTAATAAGGCCACGAGTGAAACAATGGTCAGATCACTTAATAACACTTTTGTACTGGTATTTATGATGGTGGCCCTTCTTCTTCTTGGCGGTGAATCGATCAGGTGGTTTGTCGCAACCCTTTTAGTCGGATCAATTTCCGGAGCCTATTCTTCACCCTTTGTTGCGGTTTCAATTCTGGTTACCTGGGATGAACTCCAGAAAAAATTTAAAAAACACTAGTTTTCTTTTGTTTTTGGGACTCTACCTAATATTTTTCGGGTTATTAATTTATTACTCGAGTAAGAATAAAACTATTCAAATTATTCCTTCCCCATTTCCCTCTCCAATCTCGGGTACTGTCGAGGGACAAGTCACTTATGCAAAAGTAGTGAGAGTGATCGATGGCGACACAATTATTATTGATACTGGCCAGCACATCAGATATATCGGCATGAATACTCCCGAGATGGAAACTTTTGAGTGTTATGCAACAGAGGCAAGTGAAATAAACCGAGAATTAGTTTTGGGGAAAATAGTAAAACTGAAAAAAGATGTTTCCGAAACCGACAAATATGGCAGACTTTTGAGATATGTGTATGTCGATGACACTTTTGTGGACGATGAATTGGTAAGAGACGGTTCTGCTAAGGTCGAAACTGTTCCACCGGATGTGGAGTATAAGGATGAATTTTTACAGTTGGAAAATTATGCAAAGGAAAGTGGTTAGGGTTTATGGGCGAAGTGCCGCTAGAAGTTCTTTCTTCTCATTTTCAATTTTCTTTTCAACTACTTTATCAAATAAATCATTTAAAATTTTACCAACTTCTGGACCGGGCTTTAGATTTAGCTCTTTCATTACATCATTGCCGTCGATTTTTAGGTCGCGGACAGTGAAAGGTTGTTTTTGAACTTCTATTAAACGTTTTTTAAATTCTTCGAGCCGCCAAGAAGTTTCGCGGGCGCCACCGCCGAGACGGTCAGCAATTCTTAGAGCTAGCATATCCTCAACATTTTCTAAACCGACATTTCTGAGGATTCTTCGAATTGCCGAGTCGGTCTGGTGTTCATCGACCGTGAACTGGTGCCAGCGGACCAACTTAATAAATTTGTCCTTTTCTTTGTTGGAAAACCTGAGTCTGTCAGCAATATTTTCTGCAATTTTTGTTGAAACCATTTCATGGTTGTAAAAAGTTATAGTTCCGTTTTCTAGTTTCTTATACGTAAGGGGTTTACCTATATCGTGAATCAGTGTGGCAAATCTTGTGACAGGATCTGCCGACTTACAGAATTTCAAAGACATCAGAAGATGGTTGCCCACGTCGTAAATGTGATGTCTTCCCGGAGATTTTTGCTCGACGCCAAAACATTTTTCCATTTCGGGTAGGACTTCCTGCATAAGACCGGAGTTTCTGAATAAAACCACCCCGTCGTAAGGATTTGGAGAAGCTAAAAGTTTGAAGAATTCTTCTTTTACTCTCTCTTTGGCAATTTTGTTAATAAGAGGAGCATTTTTCTTGATTGCTTCAAAAGTTTTATTTTCGATCAAAAAACCGAGTTCGGATGCAATTCTGACTGCCCGCATCATTCTTAATGCATCTTCACCAAATCGGGCATCAGGGTCACCCACTGCCCGGATTAATTTATTTTTTATATCCTCTTGTCCTTTGTATAAATCAATAACTTTGAATTCTTTATCAAGTGCCAAAGAGTTGATGGTAAAATCCCTTCTGGACAAATCCTCTTCCAAGTTTTTTCCCCATGTAATTTTTTTCGGGTGGCGAAAATCGGTATAATTTTCTTCTTTTCTGAATGTCGTAATTTCATGAGGTCTTTGTAGATCATCGGGGTTATCGGTGAAAACTGTTCCAAACTGGTTGTTGTAAAGTCCGCCGGGAATAATTTTCAAAATCTGCTCGGGTGTTGCATTTGTTGTAAAATCCCAGTCATTTGTAATTTTACCCATGATGATGTCACGTACGGCCCCGCCGACAATATAAATTTCATATCCGGCTTTATCAAATTTATCTAGTATTTCTTGAACAGATTTTGGGAGCTCGACTTTCATAGTATTACCATTATAACAGCATTCAAGAGCGTAAAAACTTGTTTTTACCTGAATTGAACGCTGATATATGATACGAAGTATCATATACTACCGTTATGTTGAGCCAAACGAAAAAATGGAATATTCTCGATAAGCGAAAAGTGAAAAGCGAAAAGGAAATAGTGGAGGTACTTCTTAGGAACAGAGGCATAAAGACAGAAAAAGAGAAGAAGGAATTTTTTAAACCTATCGATCCGATGAAAATAACTCTCAAATCGTTGGATATTAAAGAAACTGAAGTTGAAAAAGCCATTGACCGGATCAAAAAAGCAAAGAAATCAGGTGAGCACGTAATTATTTACGGTGACTACGATGCAGACGGAATTACCGGAACCGCAGCCATGTGGGAAACTCTGCATGAACTTGGAATTTTTGTTTTACCCCACATCCCCGAAAGATTTTCGGAGGGGTACGGCTTAAACCTGGAAAGTGTTAAAAAACTTAAAAAAGATGATCCCAAACTCGGGCTTATTATTACAGTTGATCACGGCATTACCGCAGGTGAAAAAATTGATGAGACTAGAAAGCTTGGCATTGATATGATTATTACCGATCACCATCAGGTAGGTAAGAAATTGCCCATACCTTTGGCTCTGATTTATACAACAAAAATCGGCGGTTCAGCTCTTGCCTGGTTTTTTGCCAGAGAAGTTCTCAGAAGTTTCAAGTATCGAGTATCTGGTATCGAGTCTCGACTGGAGCTTGCTGCAATTGGAACAATTGCGGATCAACTTCCATTAATCGGACCGAACAGGTCGATTGTAAAATATGGCCTTGAAATTCTAAATAGGACAAGAAGGCCCGGTCTTTTGGCTCTTTTTGATGAAGCAAGGTTGACAGAAATCGGTCCCTACGAAGTCGGGTTTATGATAGCCCCCAGAATCAATTCAATGGGGAGACTTAAACACGGACTTGAATCCCTGAGACTTCTTTGCACACGCGACAAAGTCAAAGCTTTCCGAATTGCCGGGAATATCAGCCGGACTAATCAGGAAAGACAGAAAATCGTTGACCAGGTTGTGTTACATGCCAGGAATTCATATAAGAAAATAGAAAAACAGTTCGTTATTGTTTTGGCCGATGAAGGTTATCACGAAGGAGTAATAGGTCTTGCTGCTGCGAAATTAGTTGAGGAATTTTACCGCCCGGCAATAGTGCTTTCTAAAAAGGGAAAAATTTCAAAAGCTTCCGCCCGTTCTATTTCGGGATTCAATATTATTGAGGCGATAAGAAAACTGGACAAACTTTATATTGAAGGCGGGGGGCACCCGATGGCTGCTGGTTTTTCGATTGAAACAAGAAATATTGATTTATTTACAAAAGAAATAAATAAGATTGCGGGTGGATTTATCACAAAGGATTTGTTGCAAAGAAAAGTAAAAATTGACTTGGAAATTAATTTTGAAGAAATAAACCCGAGTCTAATAGCCCGGATGAAAGAATTTGAGCCCACAGGACTGGGGAATCCCACCCCGACGTTTGTAAGTAAGGACATCGAAATCGTTGACGCCAAAACGGTTGGCAGGGACGCAAAACACCTCAAACTTAAACTAAAGCAACATGAGCAAGTATTTGACTCGATATTTTTTGGTGGGGGAGAAAATTACTCAAAACTTACTCCAGGTGTAAACATGGATATTGCCTATCAAATCGAGGAAAATTTATGGAACGGATATAAGAATATTCAACTGAAAATAAAAGACATAAAACCCGAGACTTAGCGGTGACCCCCGCCAATTAATCTACGCGGTTTGCGGTTGTTTTTATTGGGTATTTCCGGAAAGACCAGTGTCATTTCACTCCTAAAGATCGGGCCATAGGTTTCAACTTTTAGTGGAACTTTTGGGTTAACCCTTCCACATTCTTTTAGAAACTTTCCACAATCGCCGTTATCAGGTAGTGGAATCATGTGGCCGTCAGGTTTGTCTTTTCTCCACGCGACAAACCCGCATTTGTCATAAAATGGACATTCGGTTCTTGTTGCCATAAGGGGGCGTATTCTCTCAAAACAGGCTCTCCTTGTCAAGTTCGCATTAAAAACCTAGAATATGTCTAGTGGAAAGAACTTTAATTGCGGACACGGTTAAAGAAGTTGGAGAAAAAGTAAAAATCGAAGGGTTTGTACACGTTGTCCGGGCTCACGGGAAAATCGCCTTTGCTGACATAGTCGACAGAAGCGGGGTTATGCAGATTGTGGGTGACTCTCAGGTTGCCGACATAAAGCCTCAATATGCGGTCGAAGTTGAAGGAATTATAAACAAGCGGCCGCCACAGATGGTTAATGACAAAATTGAAACCGGGACTATCGAATTGTCAGCCGAAAAAGTAACTGTTTTGTCAAAATCGGAAGAAATGCCATTTGATATGGGGGCGGAAGATCTTAATCTCGAGCTCCCCACACTTCTTGATTACCGGACTTTATCGCTAAGACATTCTAAAATCAAGGAAATTTTTAAGGTTCAGGCGGCGGTTTTGGAAGGTTTTAGGCAGGCAGCAAAAGGGCTCGGATGTATAGAAGTCAGTGTACCAACCATTTCGGCGTCAGCCACTGAAGGCGGTGCAGAGGTTTTTACGGTTGATTACTACGGCCATAAGGCTTTTATGACTCAATCTCCCCAGCTTTATAAACAAATGTTAGTTCCTTCTTTTGAACGCGTTTTTACAATTGCCAAAGCCTATCGGGCTGAGCCATCTGTAACTACGAGACATCTCGCGGAATCAACCCAAATGGATTGCGAGCTTGGATTTACCGATTTTTGCGAACTTCTTGATGCTTTGGAGTTTGTGGGCACCGGAACTTTGAAATATGTCGAAGAAAAATGCAAAAAGGAACTCGCGGATTATAAAGTTCCTAAACTTAAAATCCCTGCTAAGATTCCACGTCTGACAATGCGCGAGGCTCAGAAAATAATACTGGAACGAACAGGAGTTGATCATACTAAAGAAAAAGATTTGGGTCCCGAGGATGAGAAAGAGATTTCTAAATGGGCGCTTGAGGAGGAGAAATCAGATTTAATTACAATAACACATTACCCAACCCAAAAAAGATCATTTTATACAAAACCGGACCCTGCCGATCCCGAATTTTCTCTGAGTTACGACCTGCTCTTCAGGGGGATGGAGATACTAAGCGGAAGTCAAAGAATTAACGATTATAGGGAACTTGTTGCAGCAATTAAGGAACGTGGTATGAATCCGGCCAATTTTGAAATGTACCTGCAGGCGTTTAAATATGGTATGCCACCCGAAGGCGGTTTTTCCTTCGGACTTGAAAGAATTACAATGAAACTTTTGATGCTGTCAAATGTCAGGGAAGCTTCACTTTTCCCGAGAGATATGGAAAGGGTTGACTTCAGATTTTCCCGATAAATCTCAAAACCAATGAAATTTCATAAAAATAAAGTACATTTTTTGTATTTGGTTATTTTATCCTTCGTTTTTATTTCGACAAGTGCGCTTGCCATCTCCGCTCAACTTCCATCAGTTCGACAGTTTATGAATTTGCCGGTTCGAGTTTCAAAGTATTTTCCCCCGAACCCCGTTTTAGGTGCGGATTCAAATTTTCCCATCATTTCGGCTCAGGGAGCATTGGCGATAGATTTGGATTCAGGAGTTCCCCTTTATGAAAAAAATTCCGGTCAACCTCTTCTTCCTGCTTCTACAACAAAAATTGTTACAGCGCTTGTATCACTTGATGTTTACAAATCTGATCAGATTTTAACGGTAGGTAAGCGTGTGGCTGTAGTGGGACAGAAAATGGGGCTTTATTCCGGAGAGCAGATGACATTTGAAAATTTACTTTATGGAGTTTTGGTTTATTCGGCAAATGATGCTGCAGAAACTCTAGCCCAAAATTATCCCGACGGTTATGATGCCTTTATAACAGCCATGAACCAAAAAGCTGTCGATTTGTCGATGGCCAACAGTCATTTTGATAATCCGGTAGGTCTTGATACTGACGGTCAACATTCAACCGCCAGAGATTTAGTCAGAGCTTCTGAAATCGCAATGAGAAATCCTGAGTTTGCAAAGATGGTTAATACAAAACAAGTTACCGTGACCGATGTTACGGGTAAAAGTGTTTACAACCTCAAAAATATCAACGAACTTTTAGGTGTTGTTCCCGGAGTAATGGGCGTCAAAACCGGCTGGACCGAAAATGCCCGGGAGAATCTTGTAACTTATATAGAACGTGACGGTCACAAGGTTATGATTGCGCTTTTGGGAAGCGAGGACCGGTTTGGGGAAACCAAAGAATTAATCAATTGGATATTTACGAATTATCAATGGCAGGAAGTAAAGCTTCCCTAATGTTTACTCTCCGTAATATGATGAAGTCACTGCCGGCAGGTAGGCTATAAATCCGTTGTCTCCCTCGAAGACATAAATCGGCTGATAAAATTCAGTAACGGATCCGGGATCAAAATATGCCAGATAAATCCTCCTGATTTTTAGGCTGTCACCATTCTTGTTCAATCCGAGTGCGGCGGTGTATGCCTTCCCGGCTTGGAGTTCGCCAAAAGCTTCAGCGGGAGTTTTTATTGGATAGGTGGCAAATTGAGATTCGTCGACCGCGAAATAGTGATATTCCGCAGCAATTATTTCCTGGCCTTGGTTGGTTGAACCGCTTATCATTGCCCAGACGTTTGCCTGATCAGGAATTCCGGTTACACTTGGAAGGTTGTCATAATTTTTTCTAAAAAGATTTATCTTCACAATGTCGGATTCAGAAAGCGAGAGAGCTGTGACTAATTGCCCATTTGAAAGTTTCAAATATTTATTTGTAGTAGTTCCTGTCAGGTCGGAAGGAAGAATATTGGCGCTTGAAAGAAATGATCGGAATTCAGATGCGGCGACTTCGGCAATAGGGGGTTTTTTGGTAATCGGACTTTTATCTTGGGCAAGATTGTAACTGATTGAAAATATTCCTGTAATAATATTTATTTGCAAGGTGGAGGGGGCATTCGGGTTGTTAAATAAATAAATTGTGTCCGAGTTCTGTTGAGGGTTTGTGCCGAAACCTAATGCTTCTGCAGTTGCCTTAGCAGCATCAAGTGAAAGCAAGTTGGGACTTGTTTTTGGCATAAAATATACTTTCGCCTGGGTGGGAATATTTGTCGGAAAACCTCCCTCCGGTGTCTCGAGGGTATAAGTTAATTGGGCACTGGGGCTTGATTCAGGAAAAGGGATCTGTGACAATTTTCCGTATTTTACAGTAGGTGGAGGAGGTGGAGCCGGGAAAGCCTTTTTGTACGCCGCAATTCCGGCATCAAGAAGAATTTTCCCAACAATTAGAAAGATTATGAGAAAAATGCCATAGCGGATCGACTTTCTTGTAATAATTGCAATTCGGGTCAGGGAAGTCATACATTAAGTATAAATGACAAATGATAAATGACAAATGCTAAATAAATAATTAAATGCTAAAATTGAAGCTATGAGTAAAATTCGAACCAGGTTTGCCCCTAGCCCGACAGGATTTTTACACATTGGAAGTCTCAGAACTGCTTTGTATGGCTATGCCTTGGCGAAGCACGAAAACGGAGATTTCCTGCTCCGGATTGAAGACACAGACCAAAAACGTCAGGTTAAAGGAGCGGTAGAAGCGTTAAAGGAAACCTTGAAAAAATTCGGATTGGATTGGGATGAACTTTATGTTCAGTCAGAACGGCAAAAGACCGGTATATATGAAAAGGCAGCCAAAAAATTGGTTGACGAAGGCCATGCATTTTATTGTCAGTGCAAACCCAAGAACGCCAAAGAAGAAGGATTCTCTTCAGAACTGAGGGACCCATGCCGTGATAAAAAGCTGACATCCGGCGCTATAAAAATTAAAGTTCCCGACAACAAAGTTCTTTCCTATTTTGATTTTGTTCATAAAAAAGAAATTTCATGGAATAGTGACACCGTTTATGACGCTACACTTCTAAAATCGGACGGATTTCCCACATATCACCTTGCGGTTGCAGTCGATGACCTTGATATGAAGATTTCCCATATGTTACGGGGGCACGACTGGCTTCCGTCAACTCCGATTCACCTTTTGGTATTTGAATATTTGGGAGGAAAAATACCCGAAATTGGGCATTTAACGGATATTCTGTCGGCGGAGACGGGAAAGAAATTATCAAAGCGGCATGATTCGGTTTTTGTCGAACAATTTGTTGAGCAAGGGTACCTGCCGGAAGCGCTTTTGAACTTTATTATGCTTTTAGGTTGGGCGCCGAAAGATAACCGTGAACTTTTTACTTTGCCGGAATTTGTGAAAGCATTTGATATAAACGGTTTTCAGGACGCCAATCCAA